>Ga0265316_10002914_pt1 | contig 17509 bp, 15 predicted proteins | sample 4522metaG_FD_202092 | JGI IMG/M metagenome (GOLD analysis project Ga0265316, IMG submission 202092) | Rhizosphere microbial communities from Carex aquatilis grown in University of Washington, Seatle, WA, United States - 4-5-22 metaG | ecosystem: Host-associated > Plants > Roots > Rhizosphere >...
TAAAAGGGCTCTGATTATGCCGAGTCGTGGAGGCGGCTTCGCACGAGGTCCACCGAGAGATCCCCATGTAGCCACCGCTCAACTCGGCATAATCAGGGACTCGGCATAATGACGAAGGCTATGTGGCGAGATGCGCTTGGTGATCCCCGCCTGCAGGACCGCCTTGCGCAAGACCTTGTGAATGGCGGCGCGGGTCAACCTGGTCCCGCGGCGCCCGGAGTGAAACCCGGGGAAGAGCTCGGGGCCTGAGGGGCGTTGTGCCCGCCAATAGTCCCTCAAGGTGGCGAGCACGCGTGCGCCCATCATCACGTACCGCTGTCCGGTCTTGCCCTCGGGCACGCGAATCAACATCCGTCCGCTGTCGATGTCGCCAACCTGGAGCGCCGCGATCTCACTGACGCGCAGCCCGGCCCCGTAGGCCAGCATGAAGATGGCCTTGTACTTGGGCGACGTGACCGCCTCGAAGAGGCGGGTCACCTCGGCGCCGTTCAGGATGTCGGGCACTTGGCGCTTGAATCTGGCGAAGGGGATGTCGGCGCCGACCGACCGCCGCTCTATCGCCCTGAGCAAGCAGCGAATCGCGACCAAGGTCACGTTGCGGGTGGTGGGGCTGCTCCCCTGGCTCCTCAGGCCGAGCAGGTACTCTTCGATGTCTCGTTCGGTGATCTCATTCGGGGACTTCCCCACGACGCGAAGGAAACGCCGGGCGGATCGGCGATAGACCGCCACGGTGTTGGCGGCAAAGCCCCGCAACTCCATGAACCGGTCCATCTTCTTGATGGGATCCTCGCTCTGCTCGACCTGTGACATGGCTGCTCCTTGGGTAACGGGCGCCCCCAATGGGCGCCGCAATTACCCGCAGCATGTCGCCACCACCCGAGCCCTCTTCCCGTCCAGGGGTTGACCTGCGCTCGGGCCACGGCCGTCGAGGCTGCCGCGAAGCGGCTTCGTCCAACATTCTAAGTCGGCGACATTCATGTAGCGGCCGATTTCGGCCGTGCTATCTGGAGCTTCGAAAGGGGAGCCCCTGGGTTGAATTTCCTATGCTCCGACGTGCGCACGCGGATCCTCGATGACAGCCTGGAGATCGTCATCGAAGACGACGGTCCGGGAATCGCCTCGGAGTTCGTGCCGATGTTGTTTCAGCGTTACAGCCGCGCACCACACGGCAACCGTGAGATCGGAGGCACGGGACTCGGCCTGCTCATCGTGCGCGAGATCGTCGAGGCCCACGGGGGACGGGTCGGGGTCAACAGCGTATCGGGCCGGGGGAGCCGATTCTGGCTTCGCTTGCCTGTGTTGCCAGGCGAGGGATCGATCTCCGTGTGATCGCGTCCGGCGCGACCGGACTTCGTGGGTGACACGGCGATTGAATCACTTCCTTCCGTCCAATCGACGTCAAACCATGTGTCGACCCCGGCGGGCTCGCCGGCATCGACGAGGAGGAATCACCATTGAACCCGAACATCATGAAGAAGGCATTGCTCGGCGGACTGCTCGCGCTCGGACTCTCGACCTCGGCGGTCGGCTTCGCCCAATCGGGCAGCGGGAGTGGCACCGGAGTCGGAACAGGGACAGGAACGGGAACGGGAACAGGGACAGGGACCAGCGCGTATCCGGGAACGAACTCCCAGACCGGCAGCGACACGACGGGAACCACCATGGGTCGCGATCGCAGCACGGACCGAAGCGGCGGCTCGACCACCGGTGGCAAAGACGTGGGGAGCTTTGGAGCTGGAAGCCTCGGGACCGGCGGCGCGAGCGGCGGATCCGGTGGCGGCCTACAAGGGCACGGGGGCGGGATCCGGCAGCGAACCGGGGACGGGAACAGGAACGTCGTCGCCGTAGCCAGGTCGCAGTCGAATCGGGCCGTCAGGCCGGACGGCCACGGTTCGACCGGCGCGGCAGGCTCTCCGGTCGAATGACAAAAAGCAAAGGTGGCGCCATGGGTCCCGAGCGCGCACCCTCTCACCAATGGCAAAGACATGGGTTCCAAAGAATGACCTCAAGTTTGCGAAGGCTTTTGCCAGGGCGATGCGTCCTCTCATCTCTCCGAGGAGCGGCCGTCGCCAGAATACCCGTCCGCGTTGAGCGGACGACGATGACGGAGTAGCAGCCCGATCGGGTGGGCGGGCCTGATGACGTGGCGCGGGCGCGGCGGCGGGGCCTACCGAGAAGCGTGACCAACAACGCAGGGTGGTGGCGGGCATCTCTCGGTTTGTGGCGTCGCGTGCGCTTTGTCGGCCGTCGCGTGCTCCACGTGCATGGCCCGCCACGTCGGTCGCACGTTTTGCGCTTTGTTCGGATGCCTACGCACTTCGCGCGGGATGTGGGTGGCGCACGCCCCTGAAGACCACGGAATCGGGGGTCAATCTTGGGCATGCCTATTGCTGACGTCGGGGCCATGCATCCCACTAGAATCGATTTTCCGACGAGCAGGGCTCTATTATGGACCGCAGCCGTGACCGCGGTCGCGGTGACCCTGGCCTTCCCAGCGCCCGCGCGGGCAGCCGAGCCCACAGGTACCATCACCGGCCAGGTCTCCACCAAGGCGCCGAAATTGCGCGCTGGCGTGGTCGTGTTTCTGGACAAGGTTCCTGGCAGCTTCAGGCCGCCGGCCCGGCCGGTCGTGATGGATCAGCAGGGCATGAAGTTTGCGCCGCACATCCTTGCGGTTCAGAAGGGGCAGACGGTCCTCTTCAACAACCACGACGCCGTCAGGCACAACATCTTCAGTCCGGACAACGAGAAGTACAACCTCGGCACCTGGGGCCAAGGCGAGTCCAAGCCGCACACCTTCGGCACCGTGGGCGTCTACCACCAGCTCTGCAACGTTCATCCCGAGATGGGCGCGGTGATCGTGGTCCTCGAGAATCCCTTTTTTGGTGTGACCGGCGAGGATGGGACCTTTCAGATTCCGAATGTTCCGCCGGGGAAGTACACCCTCAAGACCTGGAGCGAGAAGCTGCCCGAGCGCTCCGAGACCGTCACGGTGACGGCCGGAGCCCCGACCAATGTGCACCTGGAGCTGGTGAGATAGTCATGCGCGCCTCGCTCATCGGTTGCCTCTTGGTCGTGGCGGTGGTGCTCCTGCCAGCCGCGCCCGCCCAGGCGATTCCTGCCTTCGCGCGCAAGTACGGCACCAGTTGCCAGACCTGCCACGTCGTCTACCCGAAGCTCACGCCCTTCGGTGAGGCCTTCCGGCGCAACGGGTTCAAGTTTCCTGGACGCGACGAGGACTACATCAAACAGGAGATGGTGCCGCTCGGACAGGACGCCTATCGCTCGGTCTTCCCCAATGCGGTTTGGCCCGGGGTGGTCCCGACCAGCCCTCCGCTGGCGCTGGGGTTCAATGGTTTCGTCGGATTTCATCCGGACAAGAGCTCGGCCGCCGCCCAGGCGGACAACGGATCACGCCTGACCCTCGGCAGCTTGATCGAAGAGGCCCACCTCTGGGCGGGAGGATCCTTCAGCGAGCACATCTCGTACTTCGGAGAGCTGACCTTCGCCGATGGCGGGGCCGAGATCGAACACGCCGAGCTGCACTTCAATGACCTGGTGTCGGCGCAGCACCTGGTCAACGTCTACGTCGGGAAGGGAGCACCGACCCTCACCAGCTTCGGCGCGCATTCGAGCTACATCGCCGACGCCATCATGCCCACCCTTTCGGTGACGGCGCTCTACGGCACGGCGTCGGGGTCTTTCAACGTCCTCGGGCAATACAACCTGGTGGAGGTGAACGGGATGGCCAACGGGCGGTTCATCTACAGCGTTGGCGCCACGTCCGGGGAGAACATCGACGCGCGGACGGCAGAGAACGTCCACGGCCACCTCGGATTCAAGCTGGGAGGCATGCGCCTCGACGGCGAGGGCGACACCACCGGAAACGCTGAGAAGCCGTGGGCCGAGACCGCGCTCACGGTCGATGTCTTTGGCTACCACTCGGTCTCACGCTACACGAACGCCGGTCTGATGATGGACCTCAGCGACCGCGCCAACGTGCTCGGGGCCAACGCGCGGGGAACCGGTGGTTCCTTCGAGATCAATGCAGGCGTCTATCAAGAGTGGCACGATCACGCGACCGCGACCGGAGGCGCCGTGAAGGCGCTGGCCGAGTACGAAGAGCTGTCGTACATCGTGTTCCCCTGGCTGGTCCCGGCGGTGCGCCTCGAGTGGGCAAGCCTGTTGCCGGACGGTGGGTCGCGCATCACCGACCTCAAGATCCTTGCCGGCGCCGCCGCGCTCGTACGACCGAACTTGAAGCTCACCCTGGTGGGGCAGGTCGAGCACGCCGACGGCGCGCCCGAAGGGGGGTGGGGGGCCGCGGGAGGCTCCGCCGCGCCCACCGCGGCCTCGGTCACTGAGCTCGAGAGCATCCAGCTCGGCGTGGCCTTTGCCTTTTGATCACCGGGGCCCGGCCACCGTGCCCGGCGCGGGCGTCGACGGGGGGCGGAGCTCCGGTCCACCGGAGGCGGCTTCTTGGTGGGCCAGCCACGATCCGCAAAACCTCGACTACTACGCCGGCAACGTTCCGTGCCGCACCGCCTGTCCGGTCGGCACCAATGCGGGTGGCTACGTGGCCCTCGTCGCGACCGGACACGATGAAGAAGCCTATGCCCTCGCCCGAGGACCGAACCCATTCGCCTCGGTGTGCGGCCGCGTCTGCGCCCATCCGTGTGAAGCCGCCTGTCGGCGCGGAGCCATCGACGCCCCGGTTCACATCCGCGCGCTGAAGCGGGTCCTCGGGGAGAGGCTCGGGGTGGAGAGCGGGCGCTCGTTCGAGGACATCCTCGAGGTCGTGGACCGGCCCCGGCCCCCGGTCGAAACGGCACACGCCGGCCGCATCGCGATCGTGGGTGCGGGCCCGGCCGGGCTGGCGTGCGCGCACGATCTCGCGCTCATGGGCCACGCGGTCGTGGTGTTCGATGCGGCGCCCATCGCGGGCGGGATGATGCGGCTCGGGATCCCCGACTACCGGCTCCCACGCGCCCAGCTCGAGCGGGAGATCGCGTTCATCCGCTGGCTCGGCGTCGAGATTCGTCTCGGGGTCCGCATCGGCGACGACCAGACGTCCTCCTGCACCTTCGCTGCGCTGACCCGCGAGTTCGACGCGGTCTTCCTGGCTCCGGGCTGCCCCAAGGGACGGGCCCTCCAGATCCCGGGCGCGGACTTGCAGGGCGTGCTGACGGCGATCGATCTGCTGGCGCGGGTCAACCTGGGACAGCCGATCGAGGTGGGCCGACGGGTGGTGGTGGTCGGCGGCGGGAACGTGGCCTTCGATGCCGCGCGCTCGGCGCGGCGGTTCGGCGGGACCTCTCAGCCGGACGAGGCTTCGCACAACCTCGCGATCGACGCCGCCATGGTCGCCTCCCGCATCATGGGGCGCGAGGTGACGCTGGTTGCCCTCGAGTCGCGCGCCGAGATGCCCGCAGATCCCAGCGAGATCGCCGAGGGCGCCGAGGAGGGCGTGCGGCTCTTCAACCGGCGCGGCCCCAAGGAGGTGGTCGGCGTCGACGGGCACGTGACAGCCCTGCGCACCATCGACGTCGCCCGGGTCTTCGACGAGGCGGGGCGCTTCGCGCCCACCTTCACCCCGGGCAGCGAGAAGGACATCCCGTGCGATACCGTGATCCTCGCGGTCGGACAGGCGGCGGATCTCTCCTTCCTCGGATCCGAGCACGGGATCGCGACCTCGCCGCGCAACCTCATCACGGTCGATCCGGTCACGCTGGCCACAACCCGAGCGCGCGTGTTCGCCGGGGGCGACATCGCCTTCGGCCCGCGCATCGTGATCTCCGCCGTCGCCGACGGACGGCGCGCCGCCCGCTCCATCGATACGCTGCTCACCGGCCGCACCGATGCCCCGGTGCGCCACCGCCTCCGCGTCTTCTCGACCTTCGGCTACGATCATCCCTTCGCGGCCGGTGACTACGAGACCCGTCCGCGCGGACGGTTGCCCTCGATTCCAGTGGAGCGCCGAGCCGCGGGCACCGAGGTCGAGCGGGTCCTCACGGACGCAGAGGCCAGGGCGGAGGGCAGCCGGTGCCTGCACTGCTGGGTCAACACGGTCTTCGACTCGTCGCGCATGAATGGCAGCCAGTGCATCGAATGCGGCGGGTGCGTGGACGTGTGTCCCGAGCAGTGCATCGATCTGGTCTCGTTGCGCCGGATAGGCCTCGAGGCGGGGGCGCGGTCGTTGCGCCTGCCGGACGGTCGACCGTTCCCGCTGCCCGGGGAGCCCGGAGCGGCGCTGCTGAAGGACGAGACCGCCTGCATCCGGTGCGGCCTTTGCGCCCGACGTTGTCCGGTCGGTCTCATCACCATGCAGGCGCTCTACCGGGAGGACGAAGCCCCCTCCCTGCGCCTGGCGGACACGGCCTTCTGAGGAGAAACATGCCACTCGAAGATGATTTGAGCTTTGCGGTCTCGGAGGAGGAGCACGCGCGCCGCCGGATCCTGGCGCTGCTCGGCGCGGGGGCCCTGTCGATCGCGGGCGCGGGTACGGCCATCACCACCTTTCGCTTTCTCGAGCCGGCGGTGTACTACGAAGAGGACGCGCGCGTCGGAGTCGGACGCCCGGAGGACATCGCGCCGGGCACGGTCTTGGTCCTCGCTAAGCACAAGCTCTACGTGATCCGGGCAGCGGACGGGGGATTTTATGCCCTGTCCTCGGTGTGCACCCACCTCGGCTGCATGACCCGCTACGCGCCCGAGAGCGCGCAGCTCGCGTGCCCGTGCCACGGCAGTCGCTTCTCGCTCGATGGCCGGGTGGCGGCGGGACCAGCGCCGCGACCGTTGCGTCGCTTGCAAATCACCCTCGAACGTGGGGTCCTCGTGGTCGACTCCAGCAAGCAAGTTCCGGTCGACGCCGTCTTCAAGGTGGCCTGATGAACGACTTCCAGTCCTTTCGCCGGCGGTTCTACCGGTCCATCGTTCGGCACGGTTTCCCCGACACCAATCGCAACCGCTCCTTGACGGTCTTCAGCAACTTCTTCTTGCACATTCATCCGGTCAAGGTGCGCCGTCGCGCGATCGAATTCCGCCGGACCTACTACCTCGGCGGGCTCTCGGCGGCCTGCTTTCTGATCCTGGTCGTCACCGGCGTATTGCTGATGTTCTATTACCGCCCCGCCGTCCCGACCGCCTACGAGGACATGAAGGACCTGAAGTTCGTGGTCCCGGCTGGGGTCTTCCTGCGGAACCTGCACCGCTGGTCCGCCCACACCATGGTGGCCCTGGTCCTGGCGCACATGGCGGTGACCTTCTACCGCGGCGCCTATCAGCCCCCGAGAGAGTTCAACTGGGTGATCGGGGTCCTCTTGCTGGTGGTCACGGTGCTCTTGTCGTACACGGGCTATCTGCTGCCCTGGGACCAGCTCGCGTACTGGGCCGTCACCGTGGGCACCAACATGGCCGAGGCCGCTCCGATCTTCGGGGCCAAGCTGAAGCTGCTCTTGCTCGGCGGCCACACCATCAACGGGAGCGCGCTCTTGCGCTTTTATGTCCTCCACTGCGTGGTGCTGCCCATGTCGCTGATTGTCGGGCTCTCGATCCACATCTGGAGGATCCGCAAGGACGGAGGCATCTACCTCGGCCCCGGCGCGGTGCCCCCGAGCCCGCTGCCTGTGCCAGCACCTCGGGCCCCTCGTGCGGGGGGACGGTCGTGAGCGGTCCGGTCGAGTTTCTGGTCGGGCCGGGGGCCGGTCCCGCCGCCGGTCCCATTCGGTTGGTCGTGGTGGAGGGGGACGAACGTCCACCGGTGGACGGCTCCGACGAGCCGATGGTGATGACCGTCCCGCACCTCGTCCTGCGGGAGATCATCGCTTTCCTGGTCCTGTCCCTGGTGCTGATCGGGTTGTCGCTGACGGTCGATGCGCCGCTGGAAGAGATGGCCAACCTCACCCGGACGCCCAATCCGGCCAAGGCCCCCTGGTACTTTCTCGGATTGCAGGAGCTGCTGCACTACTATCCGCCGCTCGTATCGGGGGTGATCCTCCCCGGTCTGCTGATCGTCGCGCTGGTGGTGGTGCCGTACATGCGCATCAACCTCGAGCGCAGATCGCTGCCTCTCGAGCGTCCCGCCCGGGTCCTGGCGATCGTCTGGAGCCTGATCGCCGGGCTCGGGGTGGTGTCGTACGTGACGGGGGCGCAGCCGGTCTGGCCCTTCATCGGGACACTGCTGGCGGTGGGCGTCGCGATCTCGCTCGGGGTGCCGAGCCGGGCGCCTGACGGCTGGAGGGCCTGGCTGCGCTCGCGCAGCATCGCCTTCTGGATCTTCACCTGGTTCCTCCTGACCGCCACCGTGCTGACCATCATCGGGGTCTTCTTCCGTGGTCCCGGTTGGTCCTTCACGTTGCCCTGGCGCGACGGGGTGTTTTCCTGATGACCCCGCGACCCGACCTGCGTCCGGCGGATCTCAAGGTCACGCGCCTCCTGTGGGCCACGGCCGTGCTCTCGGTCCTGGTGCTTGGCGCCCTGTCGGTGGCTCCCGCCCGGGCCTACTTCAGCGAATGGCGCGCGGTGCAGGGCGCCTACAATGGCTCCGCTCGCAAGGCTGGGCTGCCGACGGTCGCGGTCGCCATTCGACAGATCTGGAAGCCCGAGCTCGCGGTGGTGGATCGTTGCGCCTCGTGCCATCTGGCCACGGATGGGGCGACGCCCCTGGCCGGCCAGCCGCTCTTCGCTGCGCACCCGCCCATTCCGCACGAACCGAGGGACATGGGCTGCACCGTTTGTCACGGCGGAGAGGGGCGGGCGACCGCGGCCTCCTCCGCGCACGGTCTCGAGGGCGGCGGGCTCGACCCCATGCTCCCACGCGGCTTCTACCAGGCGGGCTGCGGCACCTGTCACTCGAACCTGAAAGTTGGCTCGGCCCCACTCGTCGAGAAGGGGAGCGCCCTCGTCGAGAGCAGCCACTGTCGCGACTGCCACCGTGCCGGAGGGGCCAAGGGTGCCGCCGAGATCGCGGGGGGCGAACTGTCCACGATTGGCCTGCGCGGCTACCGGGCAGACTGGCACATCAAGCACATCGAGCACAGCTCGACCGCGCAGACGGGCCCCTGGGCGACCAGCTTCGCCCCGCTGGCGGACGACGAGGTGGTGGCCGTCGACGCGTTCTTGCAGGGGGAGGTGGGCGCGCCCCGGTTGATGGCCGCCAAGTCCTTGGTCTACGCACGCGGGTGTCTCGGTTGCCACCGCGTGGGTGGAGTCGGCGGCGACGACGGCCCAGATCTCTCCAACGAGGGCCGCAAGTCGGTGGCGGATCTCCCGTTCGCCCAGGTCACGGGACCACGCACGCTGGTGACCTGGCTGAAGCAGCACTTCCTCGATCCGGCGCGCGTGGTGCCTGGCAGCCAGATGCCGAAGCTCGGCTTCACCGAAGCCGAGACGGACCTGCTCACCCTGTATGTTCTCTCGCTGCAGACCCGGGCGATCCCCGAGGCGCTGGCGCCGCGGGACCGGGTCCGTGGCTTGCGGCTCGGGGAGCGGGACTTCGCCAGTGACGGACCCGCCCTGTTCGGGGTCTTCTGCTCAGCGTGCCATGGCCCGCGCGGGGAGGGACGAAAGTTCGCCACCCTGACCTCCGTGTTCCCGGCCATCGGCGAGGCCGAGTTCCTCGCGGTGGCGGACGACAACCTCTTGCGCAAGACCCTCATGAATGGGCGCCCCGGGCGGCGCATGCCGGCGTGGGGAACCAAGGACGGCGGCCTGCGGCCGATCGAGATCGATGCCATCATCGCCTTCCTGCGCGGCCTCGAGCCCAGGGCCCCGACCGCAGAGGAGGTCGAGGCGGCGCCGGTCGATCGGGCCGCCGGTGACGCGCTCTTTGGTCGGCTCTGCCGGCCCTGTCATGGTCCGGCGGGAGAGGGGAGCGCGGTGGCGCCGCCGCTGTCGGCGACCGACAACCCCGTCACGCACGATGACAATCGCATTTATGGAACGGTGACCATCGGCGTGGCGGGAACGGCGATGGGATCTTTCCGCCAGCTCGACGCGACCGCCCTGCATTCGCTCATCGCCACCGTCCGCGCGCTGCCCCCGGTGGCGACCAAGCGGGCCGGTTGGGTCGCGAAGCACGGCGACGCTGCAGCCGGGGCGGAGGTGTTCGGTCACCAGTGCGCCCGCTGCCATGGCGCCCGGGGCGAAGGGGTCGAGGCTCCGGCGCTGGCCAACCCGGCATTCCAGGCGGCCGCCACCGACGGATACCTGACCGCGACGATCCTGAGGGGGCGCGGAACGACCAAGATGCCGCACTTTGGGACCCCTGCCGCCGACCACCCCCTGCTCATTCCAGCCGCGGTCGCGGACGTGGTGGCCTTCGTGCGAACCCTGGCCAGCCACGGGCCCGGCCAGCGTCCGTGACGGTCCTGCATGCTCTACGGATTGCCGGCGGTCGTGCTCGAGCCCATGACGTAGACCCGCAGGTCAGCCAACGCCAGCTGGGTTCCTGTGGTCTTGTAGACCCGAAGGTACCGGTAGGCGTTCTTGTCGTGCTCGACATACCAGAACTTGTCGTTGTACCCGAGGTCGCCCCGATGCCCGAGCTCGTCGTGTCCGAAAGACAGAACGAGGGAAAAGTGTGCAATGCCGGGCGCTTGTCGGCACGCGGGGGCGAGCTTTACAGACGGGATCTCGGCGCGTAGAAGGGGCGAATGGGACGGACGGCGAAGACGGCGACAGCGGAGAAGTCGTTGCCGCTGCCGTTGCAGTTCTTGGCCGCGTGGATCGGGGATGAGGTTGGGAGAGCATCAGGCTCGGGTGATCGAGTACCAGCGGGCGGAGAACACGGCGCTGTTGGAGCGGCTGGGAAAGCACCGGCTCCGACTGACGGACGGTGAGCGCCGACGGCTGGCGATGCTGGTCAAGGAACTAGGCCGGAAGGCCTTGCAACAGGTGGCGACGATCGCAACACCGGACTCCATCCTGAGGTGGCACCGCGAGTTGGTGGCGGCGAAGTTCGACGGCAGCAAGAAGCGCGGACCGGGGCGGCCTCGGAAGGCCGAGGAGATCGTGCGGCTGCTACTCGAGATGGCGAAGCAAAACACGGGATGGGGCTATACGAGGCTGCGCGACGCGCTGAACAATTTGGGATACGAGATCGGGCGAACGACGGTCGAGCGGATCCTGAGGGAGCACGGCATCGAGCCTGCGCCGGATCGGAAGCGACAGTATTCGTGGTCGACATTCATCAAGGCGCACCTCGGCGTGATAGTAGGGATGGACTTCTTCACGGTGGAGGTGGTGACGGTGTTGGGACTGGTTCGGTACGTAATCGACATCGGGAGTCGGATGGTTGAGGTGGTGGGGCTGCCGAAATCCGCGCGGAGAGTGGATGAAGCAGATGGCGCGCAACCTGCTGGACGCGTACGACGGATTCCTGCGTGAAAAGCGTTACCTGATCCTGGACCGGGATCCTCTGTACACGAAGGAGTTCCGGCAAATGCTCCGAGGGGCGGGGTTAAAGCCGTTGCTGCTGCCCGCCCGGAGTCCGAACTTGAACGCCTATGCCGAGAGATTTGTGCTCTCGATCAAAAGCGAATGCCTGGACCGGATCGTTCCGCTGGGGGAAAGACATCTCCGGCGGGACCCTGCGGGAATTTTGGAAAGCTCCGGGCCACCAAGATTCCGAGGGACCTCTGCGGGCGTGGTTTGCGGAGGCATCGAAGGCGGACTGGGCCACGCCGGCAGACATCAAACGACAACACAGGAACGCGAGCTTAGTGGGCAACTCTCGGGTGGTTTTCAACATCGGCGGGAACAAGTACCGCCTGTCGTCGCCATCAAGTACACCGCGAGGATGCTCTTCATCAGATTCATCGGCAGTCACGCCCAGTACGACCGGATCGACGTGGAGGCAGTGTAGCGATGGAAATCAAACCAGTACGAAATGAGAGGGAGCACAAGGCAGCTCTCGCCGAGGTGGAGAGGCTTTGGGACGCGAAGCCCGGTACTTCGGAGCACGATCGGCTCGACGTGCTCGTGACCTTGATTGAAGCCTACGAGGACAAGCACGAGCCGATTCCACCTCCGGATCCGATCGACGCGATCCTTTTCCGCATGGATCAACTCGACCTCGATCGAAAGGATCTCGAGCCACTCATCGGGTCGCGAGCGCGGGTGTCCGAGGTCCTTGGCCGGCGACGCGGGTTGAGCCTCGGTATGATCCGACGCCTTCACAGTCAGCTCGGGATCCCGGCAGATATCCTCGTCGACTCGGCGAGCCCAGGCCGGCGAAAGCCCGGCCGCCCGCGCCTTCGGAGCCACTCGACTCTGAAACGCGCTAGCTGAAGAGGAAGCGCCCCCTCTCTCTGGTGGGAATCACCGGGAGCCGCGCGCTGGGCTGCTGCAGCGGTGTTCGATGCAGGACCCACCTGCGCCGTCGCTCTTCCGGGTCCGCCGACCCGTCGGCTGGTTGACCATTCACTGTCCGCCTTCTGGGGTCGGGCACTCGCGCGTGCTGGCCCATCTTCTGGCGAGTGAAGGCTTTCCTGGTCGAATCCTGCGTCGGGACCATTCCGAGCACGGCGGTCCGTCCGCCGGATAGCAGTCTGGCGGGTAAAGCGATGGTGGGGCCGGGGACTACAGGAGACCTTTACCCGGGGGGGAGCTCTTCGAGAATCAGAACGCCAAAACGTGGTCAAGCGGCGGCTCCGGCAGTGATCTCCATCTCAAAACGTTCGTCACCCGGAAGCAGGGTGACGACGACGATGACGTTGATCATGACCTAGATAACGCGAGCACCCTGTGGGCCTGAAAGGCTCATGCCGGACGCCGGCCAAGCCGTCAGCCCGTCCTATCTGTCATTCCGTCCCACCGCTGCCTGCGACGCATCGACTTCCGTCGACGGCTAAGCGAAGGCGGGAGACGTCCGGCGTGCGCCGAGCGTGCCGCCCTCACCTCGGCCTTGATCTCTTGTTAGGACAGCCCAGCCCCGCAATTTTCCAGTATTCACGAACTGGATGCAGTCGCCTTGATTCTTGAAGCTCCGAGGCGAATTGAAGCGAGACCATCCACCACCCTTGCAATCGGCTATGTTCATCGGAGGACCCACCCTGGGAGGGGGAGCGCGAAACAGCTCCGCACTCGCCAACTTTCCCGAGGCGTTCGCGCCGCCGGCCATCAAAACGTCACCGGTCGCCAGGGTCCCCACGGCATGCCCCGCTCTCGGGGAGGTCATGGTGCCAGCGGAGCTGAATGTATTCGAGATCGGATCAAAGAGCTCAGCGCTGGCGAGAACGTTACCTCCGTCGTCGTATCCCCCGGCGATCAGGACCCGACCGTCAGCGGGTAGGCTCGCCGAACATACGCTGCGCGCGACGAGCAGCGATCCCGTCGTGGTGAATGAAGCAGTAGAAGCGTTGCAGACCTCGGCGCTGTATAGAGTGGTCGCAGGGCTATTTCCGTCAGTCATTCCTCCGGCGATGAGCACTCTCCCGTCATTCAAACTGACGGCGACATGCCCGGAACGCGCTACAGACATCGAAGCCGGAGCGAAAATCTGCCAGTGGACGGAGCATACAGCTCCGTGCTGGACGAGCCGATGTTGCTTCCAGAATTGGTGCCCCCAGTGACCAAGACCTGACCCGATTGTAGAAGAGTTGCGGTATTGGCCAAGCGGGCCACCGTGAGATCGCCTGTGCGCGAATACAACTCCGAAGCAGGATCGAACAGGTCGGCCGTTTGGTTGGGTCGGAAGCCGTTGTGACCGCCGACTAATAGGATCGATCCATTCGCGAGAGACGTCGCCGTGCCCGCCAGCCGGCCCTCGGTCATTGAGTTCGCGGTAACCTAAAACATGCCGCTCGTCGGATCATAAAGTTCCCCATTTGCCAGAACAGGTCCACCTGCCCATCCGCCGGAGACCAGCGCTTTCCCAGTATTTAGGAGTATTGAACTACATCCGTCACATCGGCCGAAGCTCATTTGTCCACTTGGCCGCCAGATGCCTGTGGCCGGATCGTAGAGTTCCGTGCTCGTCAGAAAGTCGGGGCGACCGTTGCCAGTAACTAAGAATTTGCCGCTTGGGAGAACAACCCCGGGGGCGCGCGCGCGGCAGCCATGCTGCCCGTGGCGGTGAAGCCCGACTGGCCGAACGCATCGTGCGCATAGGACATGGTGGACAATGCTGCAAGGAGCAGCTGCGCCCAACCGTTTCGCCGACTAATCCAATACCGTGGATAACCATCGCTCATCTTGTGCCTTTCGCATTGTCAACAGAGTTCGCCACCCGAACCGATCGGGGAGCGCAGGACTTTAACGTGGTCTTCCCTTTCAGCGCTCCGAACAGGCCGGCCGAAATCGGGCCATTTCCTCCAATAGGGTCACCGGAGCTCGACGGGGAGTGGCGCTGTAACACCCTCCCCGCCACCCATTTCAGGCCTGGCAACACGCGAGAGCCCCGGTCTCGGGGCGCTCGACTACATCATCATCGACCCGACCGAGGGAAAGCCTACCCCCGGTGATGGTGCCGCTGGCGCGCCCGGCGCCAACCCCATCACTCTGCCGGCGAAAGTCCTCGGCAAGGACGGAGCCGCCGTTGAGAGACCTGAGAACAATGCCGTCACGAACTCGTCCGGCATTTCACTGGATGGTTACTTGCGCGTTCTGTTGCGCACTGATACACGAGAGCGGCATGCTTAATACGCAGAGTCACCGCGCGGCTCTCTCTAGGGTCGCGCTTGTTCTCCTCGGAACGTGTCTGGTCTTCGGAAGCTGTCACTCCGGCAGCGAGGCTGTCGAGACCAGCGTCGCCGCGTTGACATCGCCGTTCGCGACGGCGATGTCGACGAAGCTGGGAACCTTTGTCAACGGTGCGTGGGCCCTTGATGTCAACGGGAACGGGGTTTGGGATGGGTGCGCGGCTGGCCAGGCAGACCGGTGCCTCACCTTCGGGCAGGCAGGGGATCAGCCGATCATTGGCGCGTGGGCAGCAGCAGGCGCTTCGGCCTCAATCGGGATCTATCGACCCAGCACAAACACTTTCGTTCTGGATCTTAATGGCAATGGCGCCTTCGACAACTGCACGAATGATCGCTGCTACAGCGGATTCATAGCCAGTCAGGCGGGCGACATCGCCGTAGCGGGCGACTGGCAGGGCACGGGACAAGCATCTATCGGCCTCTTCCGAGCGGGACAGTGGTTCCTCGATTGGGACGGCAACGGCGTCTGGGGCGGATGCGGTACCGGGCAGCCCGATCGTTGTGGAAGCTTCGGGCAGGCAGGTGACGCGCCCGTCGTAATCCCTGGAAGCGGTGGCCCTGATCGCATTGGCGTTTTCCGCAGTGGTTCTTGGTTTCTCGACACGGGTAATCTCGCGTGGGACGGGTGCGCGGTCGATCAGTGTCAGGCGTTGGGACAATCCGGTGACAAGCCAGTGGTCGGGAACTGGCATGCAGGCATCACCGCGAGCGTCGGAGTGTTCCGTTCCGGGCAGTGGTTCCTCGACGCCAACGCGAACGGCGTGTGGGACGGTTGCACGAGCGACGACTGTGTATCGTCGTTCGGTGTATCGAACGCGCAACCAGTCGCTGCCCTCTGGCCGCCGACTCTGTGGTCGCCCGGGGCCGATCAGAACCTGACCTCCGGCCTTGACACGGCGGGGGCTTTCTCGGGATTGTGGGAGACCTCTGCCGCGGCCCTATCTCCAGGGAACTCGAGCTGTGCCGCCGGACGCGTATTCATCGGCGTCGGCAGTCGTGGGCCGCAGGTCCCGGCGATGTTGCAGGGCCAACTGAGCTGTTCGGGCGCGAGTTGCACCGTTGGGGCCCTCACCGACGTGTACCCGACGCAGCTCGCTGACGACGTGAACCATTCGCCCTCGATCCTCGAGTCTCCAGGTACCGACAACGTGACCTTCGCGATCAACGGCACGGGCGGTGGAGGCGTCTTCCACGCTCGCCTAGGCGGGCGTACCCAAAACAGCCAGACGCTGGTCGGCGCCTATACCTGGAAAACAACCGATTGCGGTAACAGTTGGACGGGGCTGCCGTTCATTGACACGTCCGCGATCCTGAACGGACGCTGCGCGCTCCATCAGGGTCGCGAGTCGATCGGCGTCTTCCGTCCGTCGACGAGCACGTTCTTGCTCGACAGAAACGACAACGGCGTATGGGACGGCTGCGGTACTGACACTTGCATCTCGAACTTCGTGAGCCCCGCAGTCGGCGATCTTCCCGTCACAGGCGACTGGGTCGGCGACGGACCGACGGCGGTGGGCATCTTCCGAAACGGAAGTTGGTTCCTCGACGCCAACGGCAACGGCACATTCGACGGATGTGGAGCGGGCCAGCCGGACCGCTGTGCCACCTTTGGACAGGCAGGAGACCGCCCGTTCGCCGTTCGCGCCGCGGGTACAACCGACTTCCGAAGCCACGTGGGAGTAATGAGGCCAAACGGCGATTGGTTTTTCGACGCCAATGGGAACGGCGCTTGGGATGGATGCGGTGTCGACTTCTGCGGCCACTTCGGCGGCCAGACCGGCGATCAACCCGCCATCGGTTCGTGGGGCAGCACCGGCGTCTTCGCGACCCAGTCAAAGATTGGCATCTTCCGCTCGGGCAACTGGATCCTCGACAAGAATGGTGACGGCAGTCAGAGCGCCTGCGGCATCGATACGTGCATCAATGGATTCGGCGTCCCTTCGGCCACGGCGGTTACAGGCGTCTTCAGGCCCACGCCGGACTATCGGGAGCAGATCGCCACGTTCAGCGCGGGCAACTGGGCAATCGACCAAAACGACAATGGCGTCTGGGACGGCTGTGCCGCCGGACAACCGGACAGGTGTGCGGCGTTCGGTAGCGCTGGGGACATTCCTCTAGTCGGCTCGTGGGGTCGCATCCCCGGCGGATTCGACCGCATCGAGGGCTACAACGACGGCTCGAATGGCGTGATCTACCTGACCGCGGGGTGCGACTACCGCGACCGGGCCGAGGTCGTCCTGCTCTCCTCCAAGGATCAAGGCCAGACTTGGGCGGCGCAGTCGATATTTGGCGGAAACGACGGGCCGACGCCCATGATGATCACCTCCACGTTGAGCACGAACACTGTCTACCTCTTCTCGGCGTGGGGACCGAACCCGATCCTGTTTCCAGGCACGGTTAACGTGCAGACGGGAGCGGTGACGCTCAAGCCGTACTCCATTGTCTATCAGCAGAGCGGCGCATTTCCCGGGCCGGGCGCGCCCGCTGGCTCTGGCAGCTTCCCCGATCTAGCGGGCGGACAGGCGGCGACCTTACAGGGACGACCGTGGGACGGGTCGACGACGATCACCCACATCGGACGGGTCGGTACGGTCGATCGGCTCCGCGCGACGTATGCATCGGTTGTTGCGGCCGGTGCCGGGACTAAGCAGGTGCTCCGCGTGATGGAGATCGACGTCGACGTGAGCGCGTCGCCTCCCAAGGTGACAAGTTCCGCCATCGGGACGATCGCCGCTGCGACCGCTTCGGGATCAGTAACGCAGGCCGCGATGATCGATGCGCCGTTCGGAAGGGACGGCGTCCTCATCTCC
>Ga0265316_10002920_pt1 | contig 17492 bp, 8 predicted proteins | sample 4522metaG_FD_202092 | JGI IMG/M metagenome (GOLD analysis project Ga0265316, IMG submission 202092) | Rhizosphere microbial communities from Carex aquatilis grown in University of Washington, Seatle, WA, United States - 4-5-22 metaG | ecosystem: Host-associated > Plants > Roots > Rhizosphere >...
TGCGGGCAACAGGGGTTCGATTCGTTGGCACTGCTTCTCGGTCAAGTCGCTCGGGTACCTGCCTCGCTTCATGCCTTTGCTATCGCTCGCCTCCACGAAACGTCAACTTTTCAGACACGCTCTAAGGCGAACTTACGCCGTTGTTTGACGCCGAGCTGAGTAGACCGTCCTGCCTGAGACCTGACCCGACTCCGCAATTTCCCAGCGATCAGCAATCATACCTTATCGCTCCCACAGATCCTGCAACCCAACCTGGTTGAACCCAACGTAGCCCCCGAAGAGGACTGTTTCCCCTGCATAGTTCTTATACTCACGAATGGGGGCGGACTTGCCAGTCACGTGGCCAAGCGCGCACCCGATCGTCAGGTTCCCAGGTATTTTCGGACTGCCTGGTACGACGCTCTCTCCCGTCGCTGCCGGCGAGAGTAAGCGCCAAACTTGCCCAGGTGCGCCCCTATTGGCGGGGTTTCCTGATCGTGACCATGGACCCGCCACGCAGTCTTCCTGAGGTCGCTGTGAGACCACCCGAGACCTGAGCGGGTCGCCCAGAATTTGTCAGCGTGATCCACGCCCCCAGCGCCGCTCAGCTCGCGGCTATCACCAATCCAGCGTTGCACGGAACGTCGGCGCTCTGGCCACGCCCGTCGCGGGCTCCGCCAACGGGACAGATGCAGTTCGAGTTTCTCTTTTCGCATTCACAACTTGTTGAAATACCGTCGTTGGCCCCTTCCGGTACCGGTCGATAATCGGGCATGATGGGCCATCGACCGCCAGTCGTCACGGGCATCGAGCCGCGGAGGAGACCATGCGCGCACGAACGTTTTGCACCGCATTCCTGTTGGCCGGCCTGGCCGGCTGCCACGGCAGCAGCGGCACAGGCGCATCCTACTGGACCTCGCTGCCGGCCGCGACGCCGCCGAGCTACACGGCGGGGACCGTGACCGTGGAGGCCAGCGCCAGCCTCGACGCCACCGGCGGGACGCTAACGGGCCCCGCCGGGACCCTTGTCGCGGGCGTGGTGCTGACGGTCCCTGCCGGAGCCGTCTCCGCGCCGACCACCTTCACCCTGGGCCACGATGACGGCGGCAGCTTCCAGGGAATCGACGCGGCCGAGCTCTCCGGGCTCGTCATTGCCATCGGCACGAATGGCCAGAACCAGTTCTCCAAGCCCGTCATTGTGCAGTTCCCCTTCACTGACCCGACTAAGATGCCAGTCCCGTATTACCTGAACGATGGCGGCGGCCTCGATCTCGTGAAGCCGCTGCCCCTCGTGCGCTCCTCGGGCATGGCCGGCTTCCAGACCTGGCACGCCTCGAACTACACCTGGGTCAACAAGGACCCGTCGTCGCCGAACAAGCCCGTCTGGAGCGGGTTCAGCCCGCCGCTCGACGGCTTTGCGTTCTCCAACACCATCGACGACGATTACACGCCAGGCGGCCGCTGCTGGGGCATCGCCAGCTTCGCCAAGTGGTACAAGGAAACGCAGGGCAGCGGCTTCGGGTCGCTGTTCAAGGACCCCATCCCCACCGCCACGTCCAAGGCGGCGTCGCTGGCCGGCCAGGAGGTCATTGCGACGCGGGCGCACACGTCCGTGAGCCTGAACAACCTCCTCACGTCCGGGATGAGCCAAATGCAGGCGATCTTCACGGTCCTGGACGCGCTAAATCGCGGGGCGATCGGCATCATGGTGGGGCTCTACCACGGCGGCGACCGCCACGCCGTGCTGGCCGTCGGCTTCAGCGACAACCAGGTCTTGGTTTACGACTCGAATCACCCGGCCGAATGGAAGGCCATCGATTACGCCTTCAACGGGACGAGCTTGGCCACCGTCTCTTACGGCGACTACGACCAGTTCGACGTGTGGACGCTCGCCGACATGCCGCGCGTCGAGGGGTTCGACACCATCCTGAGGGACGCGCAGGCCGGCTTCAACGGCGAGAACCAGACGAAGATCGAGATCACCTCGCACCATACCGGCGATACCGTGGGCAGCAAGGACGTGACCCTGGTGGGCAAGGTCCATAGCGGCGAGGTGTCCATCAGCGATGTCCAGGTCAGCGTCAGCCAGGACGACGGGACCACGACCGACCTCCAGCCCATCGCGTTGAATCCGGGCGAGGAGGACTTCTCGCTGCCGGTCACGCTGGGCGAGGGCAAGAACGACATCGTGTTCGTCACGCAGGGGCGGACGTTGGCGGCGGCGAGGGGGCTGCAGTCCATCCCGAACGACCTCGGCACCGGCGGCAAGGACCTCTTCGATCTCGACTGCGAGCCCCCCCCGAAGAGCACCATCTCGATCACGGCGAACTGGACCATGATCACGGGCGACCCGAACGACCCCGACGGTAAGACGGTCAGCAGCGCCACGTGGTCGTCCGCGTTCTCCTACCAGGCGTTTCCGAACACGATGAAGAGGATCGTGGCAGGGACCTTCCCGTTCGACGCCTGCGCGACCGGCACCGACTGCACCATCCTGTACGGTGGCAGTAACCCGACGGTGGAAGATTCCACGGTCTACCTGCCGGTCCACGTGAAGTCGAGCGAAAAGACGTGGGCGCGCACGTCGAACGGGTTCGAGATGGTGAGCCAGTCGGACGGCGAGGGGGACGTGAGCTGGGCGGGGCTCACGCTCACGGTCGCGGTCGAGCCGGGAACGACGGCGGACAATCGCCAGTACAGGCTGCTCGTCGCGGCGGGATGCCAGAACGAATCGTGGTGCCCCGCCCCCGCCAACGCGCCGAGGGTCACGGAGCAGGATCTGGACCCCGATACCGAGACGTGGAGCACGGTGGACGGCGGCCCGCTGCTCATCCCGACCGACGGCGTGCTCAACCAGCAGGACAACAACAACATCGACACCATCACGCCGCCGCGCATCCCGTCTGGGGACTTCGAGACGTTCATCGTCAGCGGCACCGCGCCGCAGAGCTTCGCGCTGACCGGGACCGAGCGCCACACGACGAACGAGTTCTCGAGGACCGAAGATGCCAGCGTCAGCCTGAACCTGTCGCCATGAGGAGGTGCCTCCCCAGCGCGCGCCGCAGGCAGCGCTCAGGATGGATAAGCGCGCCTTGGCCGCGTGGTCCCGCCCAGCCTGCCGCCATGGTGCCAGAGGCCCAAGCGGATTTTGCGGCGACTGAAGTGCCTCGGCCGATAGTAAGAATAAAGGAGGGGAGGGGCAAAAAACCATGACCGTTTACGGCCAGTCACGGTCATGTCGCCCCTAAAGGCAGGGCAGATAAAGCCGGGTGACGCCCATTTGGCAGGGCAAGGCGGCGGGGTGGATGTCTACGCAGCGGTATAGGCTGATTCCGGAAGATGGGCTGGATCGAGCTTGGCCGGCGCCGTGGGCTCACCGATGCAAGTGAGAATATCGTAAATTACGTCAGGCTGGGTGATGCAGGAGATCACCTGCATGCCGTGAGCGCCACAGCGACCGCAAACCGTGACGTCAAATTCGAAAACGCGGGTGAGGAGATCAGCCCACTCGAAGTAGCGACCACCATGCTTCTTGCTGCAAGGTTCGTCAGTTGCGTCAGCCCGCCCGGCATTCGCCGTCACAATGGTCGGACGCAGCCGCGCATTTGGCGCGAACAAACCGTGGTATCTGACGAGGTTCACGCGAGGACGCGGCACCAAGCTGACCAGACGCTCGATCAGCTCGGTGCCCGTCAGCCGTACATGGGTGGTCCCGTTCGCCCAAATATTTTTGAGTTTCAGTAGCACGTCGCCATCGTCAGTGAACGAAAGGCCGTCGTTCGGCAGGGGCGGCCTGGCCATATAGCGGATCACATGCTCTGGGTAGAGGGACAGTTTGGGTGCGTAGGTGGTGAAAAGAGCTAGCCCTATCCGAACGGGTGCCCACGTCGGCGCTGATACGCTTCGAGGTACAGCCGCTCATAGGCTTCTGCGGCTCGGGCCCATGAGTAGTCCTGCTGCATGGCCTGGCGGCGCATGGCCGTGATGTGACCCGGTCGATCGAAATAGGTCGAAAGCGCCCAGCCCATGGTGTTGGCGATGGACGAGGGGTACAGGTCGTGGAACACGAAACCAGTTCCCGCGCCGGCGCGCTCGTCGTAGTTCTGCACGGTATCCACTAGACCGCCGGTGGCGCGCACGATGGGCAGGGTTCCATAGCGCTGGCTGTACATCTGGCTCAGCCCGCACGGCTCGTAGCGCGAGGGCATGAGCAGAAAGTCGCAGCCTGCCTCGATGCGGTGGGCGAGGCTGTCCTGAAACCCGATGTACGCGCGGAACTTGTCGCCCCGGTGGGCACACACCGACGAGAAGAAATGTTCCGCCTCACTATCACCCGAACCCAACAGGGCTATCTGCAGATTCCAGCCCAAGATGTGGTCGAGCGTATGCGCCAGCACATCAAAGCCCTTTTGTGGTGTGAGACGCCCAACCACGCCGAAAAGTGGCACATCAGGGCGCTCGGGCAATCCCATTTCCCTCTGCAGGGCCGCCTTGCACACCGCCTTGCCGGCCAGATCGTCCCTATCGAAGCGTGCGGGCAGGTACGGATCCGTGGCCGAGTTCCACGCCTCGGTGTCGATGCCGTTGAGCACCCCGCGCAGATCGCGCCCGCGCGCGGCCAGCTCGCCGTCGAGGCCGAAGCCGTATTCCGAGGTTTGGATTTCGCGCGCATAGGTCGGGCTGACCGTGGAGAGAAGGGTGGAATGCCGGATGGCAGCCTTCATCAAGTTCATGTCGCCGAAGTGCTCGAACTCAGCCGGGTTGAAATGATTCCAGCCCAAGCCGGTAATGAACATCGCGCCGCTCTCCCAGTTCCCCTGGTAGGCCAGATTGTGAATGGTGAACAGAGTGGCACAGCCGTGCAGCGGCTTGGCCCACTCGACCGTGTTTACGTACACCGGCACCAGGGCCGTCTGCCAATCGTTGGCATGAATGACGTCGGGAGTCCAACCCAGCACCTTGCACAGTTCGAGCGCTCCGCGCGAAAACAGAGTGAAGCGTTCCAGGTTGTCCTGGTACGACTGGCCGGGCGGCCCGTACAGATCGGGCCGATCGAAAAATCGGTTGTACTCGAGGAAATATACCGGCACGTCGGTACCCGGGAGCCGGCCCATGCGCACGCCGGCCCAGGTCGTGCCGTAGTACATCGGAATAGGCACGAGTCCTTCCAGACGTTCCAGCTCGTTCCAGCGGATGCCCTGGTAGAGCGGCATCACCACGCGCACGTCGATGCCCCGGCGGGCCAGGGCTCGTGGCAGGGCGCCTGCCACATCGGCCAGCCCCCCGGTCTTGCGGAACGGGGCGACCTCCGAGGCCACGAACAGAACCTTGAGCGGGGCCTTGCCGCCCGGCGGCGGCACAATCGAAAACTCGCCCGGCGAGCGGTGACCGTCGACGGCACGCTTGTCCACGGTGCCAGGCGTCGGCGCAGCGGCTGCGTTCTTCGAAACCTGAGGCGAACGAGGCTTCCCGCCAGACGAGGCCGGCGCTTTGCTGGCCCCAGGTCGATCGGCAGACTGCACCCCCGCGTGCCGGGGGCTGCTGGCGACCCCGGACTGCGAACGGTGGACTGTCGACGGTCGGCTTCCGCCGCGCCTACGTGGCGTAGATGCGGTAGTCGATGTCCGGGAAGATGTTGTCTTGTGCTTCAATGCTGGCCAGGTAGGGCTCGTCCACCGCGCCCTTAGTCAAGTCTTCGTAAAGCCGGGTGAACCGGACGATGTGCTCGTTGAATCTGCGCGTGGCATACGGCACGGTGGTGCCGGTGGCCATGATGAACGTCCAGTCGCTGGCCTGCGCCAGCATCAGCTCGCGCGCGGCCTGCTTGAGCGCCCGCACAGTGAGCGGGTTGGTCGCGCCCCAGTGCCGGCGGGCCAGTTCCACCATGCGCTCGCCGGCGGCGTGGATATGGCGCCAGGTCCACGCGTTGCTTTCGTTCACCCACTGCTCGCCGTAACCCTTGAGTCCCCAAGACGACGCGCCCGGAGTGGCCAGCTGGTTGGTCGGATGCCGGTCCAGGTACTCGCTGGGTGTGATGGGCTGGATGATGCTTTGGTCGAAGTGAAGTTGGCGATAGAGATCGGACAGAAAGATCGGACCCTCGTACCACCAGTGCCCGTACAGCTCGGCGTCGTAGGGGCTGACGATGATAGGCGGCCGGTCCATGCCCGCGGCCAGACGCTGCGCCTGCTTCTCCATGTTGCCGCGGAAATGGGAGGCGTGCAGCCCCGCCTTGCCGCGGGCGGCGTCCGGGTCGTAGACCCACTTGTCGTGCAGCTTGTCGTGCGTGATGGCGTGGTACTTGAAGCCGGTGTACATCCGGTGCCCTTCCGGGTGGATGTGCGGGCCGATGTAGTCGAGAGGCAGGTCAAAGCCGATGTCGCGGTAGAAATCGCGGTAGTGCGGGTCACCGGGATAGCCGTGCTTGGCGCTCCACACCTGTTCGGATGATTCGGTGTCGCGGCCGAAGGCGGCTACGCCGGTGGCGCAGTAGATGGGTGCGTACACGCCATAGACCGGCCGGCGATCCGCATACAAGATGGCGTGGCTGTCCACGAAGAAGTAGCGAATGGCCACCTCGCGCAGCAGCTCGTCGACCCCCGGCACATATCCGCACTCGCCCAGCCACATGCCGGCGCTGCGACGGCCGAAGTGCTTTTCGTAGAGCTCCGCCGCCGTGTGGACCTGGGCGCGCAGCGCGGCCCAGTTGCGGTCCATGAGCGGGAAGAAAGCATGCGTGGCAGTGGACGTGATCACCTCGAGCCCGCCCTGATCCTGCAGGCGACGGAAGGCGCTCACCAAGTTGCCCTCGTGGCAGCGCCAGGTGTGGCGCAGGCTGAGGAAGCGATTGTGGTACATCTCAGCCAGGCGGTGGTACTGCGGTTCGGGCTTGGTCCGCTCCAGCTCCTTCTCGGCCAGCAGAATCAGATCATCCAGGTGGTCGGCGTACCTGGTCTTGAGCAGGTCGTCGGTCAGCATGCTGATGAGCGGTGCGGACAGGGAAACCGTGCAGCGGTAGGGCACGCCGTCGGCTTGCAGGCCCTCGAAGATCTGGATGAGCGGAAGATAGGTGCCGCTGATGGCTTCGTACAGCCACTGTTCTTCCATCACCGTCGGGTCTTCGGGGTGACGGACGAAGGGCAGATGGGCGTGTAGAACCAGCGCGAAGTATCCGGTTGGCATCAGGCTTACTCCTTGACCGGGGGCTTGGAACCCATCGAGTCGGGCGAGGGATAGGATCCGTCACCTTTGACTTTGGCATCCGCCGTCCGCGCTTCGCTGGCCCCCAAGAAATGGGCTTCGCTGGCCCCACCCAGGCGCGTATCGCTCGCCCCGCCCAGACGTCGCTCGCTGGCTCCGCCGAGGCGGCTTTCGCTGGCCCCGGCCAGCACGCGCTCGCTGGCCCCGGCCAACCGCACCTCACTGGCTCCGCCGAGCCGGCGTTCGCTCGCCCCGCGCATCATGTATTGGCTGGCACCTACGTACATACGCTCGCTCGCCCCACGCGCTTTCACCTCGCTGGCACCGAGGTAGAAGATCTCGGATGCGCCGCCCAGGCGGGCTTCGCTGCCGTAGCGCCAGCGCCGCTCGCTGGCACCGGGCGTGAGCTGTTCCGAAGCACCGGGCGGCAGCACGGGATGGAGGTCCCGCATGTGCGTTTCTTTCACTTCATCGGCGATCCAAGACTTGAAGATCTCCCAACGGGCAACCACCGCATGGCCATAGTGTGCGCCCAGCCCGCGGATGACCACCTGCCAGGGGCCATGCACGACGTGAGTGCGGCCCCCCACGCGATAAACCCGCGTCGGGCCCACAAAGGCCTGGCGGATGGCCTCAGGCGCCTCCACCGGATGGGTAAACGGTCCCGCCTCCCACGACGAGATGGTCACCGGGCTTTCCCAGGACGCCTGGCGATGGAATTCGGAGTGACCGTCGCTGAAGTGCTCCTCCCATTCGACCATTTCCGCGCGGCCTCCCTCGCCGAGCACCACGGACTCTTCCCAAGGCAGAAGCGCCACGTGGCGGGGTGGGGCGGGCGTCGGGCCCCCCTCGGCCTTGCCCAGGGCAGGTGCTGAGGGCGCACCACGACCGTGAAGCCCGCGGCCCGCATGTTCCACCGGGCCCCAGGTCGAGCGCACGCTGAGCCACTCGGGCTCGGAGAAAGGTGCGGTCTCGCGCCGGGGAAAATCGATGCGGCCGGAACGCGCGATCTTGATGAAGTAGCCCTCGCGCGACTTGAGGCCCACGTCGACGAACGCCGACGAGCTAGGTTTGCCAACGTGGAAGAACCACTGGCGGTCGGCGCGATCGAGCCCATGGTCGAAATACGAGTGGGCATTGGTTCCGTCGAAGATGCGTCCCGTGCTGTCGTAGACACGCAGGTTTAGCCAGGCGTCTTTGCCGCTGGCGCCCAGGCCGGCTCGCGCCCGTTCCAGCGACTGGTCGGTGACCTCCCAGTACACAAAGAGGTGGTCCGGGTCCACCGCCATGCCGGTCACCCGGTCGTAGTCGTAGGCCCACGGGATGTTGCGTGGCTCCTCGGCCTTGCCATGTGAGCCCAGCTCGAACTTGTGTGAAATGGGAGCTGGTTCGGGTATCTCAAGCGAAGAATCGGCGATCTTGTCGGACGCCTTCGCGCTGGCGGTCTTACTATCCGCGGCTTTTTCGGCCGGCTTGCTGGCGCCTTTTTCGGGCCGGGCAGGCGCAAGCAGGCTGGTCAGCTCTTCCCAGATGCGTTCCGCCAACGCGCTCTTGCTGAGCTTGGCTGTCCCCTTCTGTCCCAGCCGCTTGCTGCATTCGAAGAGTTGGTGATGGGTGAACTTGGCCAGCCCATCGCGCCCAATCTTGGTGAAGGCCGCGGGGTCAGAAAGCCCCAAGGCCCCTAGTGCACGCGTTGCTGCTTTTTCTTGTAATGACTGACCTAGCCCCATGACGCCCCATGTCTATTGGTTTTCAGAAACTGAGCGCTAGCCCCGAGGGGTAACGCTGTGCGGGCCAGAGCGTAAAGCCGAAATTGGGAGAATTCCAGATAAAGATGAGAGGCCCAGCATCACGTATGATGCGGGAGAAACGCAAATCCTGTCGCGGCCAAGATAATCTGTCGCGGCCAAGATAACTGCCACGGGAAGGGCCGGCGTCGCGCCTCGTCTGGCGTGCTATGGTCTTGACCTCTCGATGCGTATCGGTCCCGTCGAAATTGGCCCGGGCGCCTTGCTCGCACCCATGGAGGCAGTAACAGACCTGCCTTTCCGCACCATCTGCGAGGAGCACGGCGCGGCTCTAACCTTCACCGAATTCCTGTCGGCCGAAGCCCTCATCCGCGGGTCGGAGCGGGTTGTGCGGCGCATGTGGCCCAGCTTGGGTCGCCGGCGTTTCGTCGTGCAGGTTGTCGGTCGCCAGCCCGAGCTTCTGGCGCGCGCGGCCGCGATGGCGGCTGAGGCTGGAGCCACCGTGGTTGACATCAACATGGGCTGTCCAGCGCGCAAGGTCACTGCAGGCACATGTGGCGCGGCCCTCATGCGCGAGCCGGCCCTGGCCGCCGCGATCGTCTGCGCCGTGCGCGCAGCCTTGCCGTCGTCCATCCCGGTCACGGTCAAGCAGCGGCTCGGCTGGTCGGATTCCTCGATCAACGCACCCGAATTCGCCTTGCGCATGGTCGAGGCTGGAGCGGCCATGGTGACGGTGCATGGGCGCACGCGCGAGCAGGGGTTCTCCGGTCAGGTGCGCCTGGGGCTGATCGCGGCGGTGCGCGCGGCCTTGCCTTCGTTTATCCCGGTGGTGGGCAACGGCGACGTGAAGACAGTCGACGACTACCGCCGCATGAAGAACGAAACCGGCTGCGACGCTGTGATGGTCGGCCGCGCAGCGCGGGGCAATCCTTGGCTGTTCCGGGCCATCCACGCCATCGAGACCGCCGCGGCGCTGCCGGCCTCGCCCACGATTGCCGAGCAGCGGGCGGTGTGGCGTCGCCATGCCGATCTGGTGGTGGAATACGCCAGCGACCAGATGCGTTTGCACGAGTTGCGCAAGACCTTGGCTTGGTATTCGCGCGGTCTGTACGGCGGGGCTGACCTGCGCCGGCGGGCCTTTTGCGAGCCCCAACCTCAGGCCGTCATTGATTTGGGCGAGAGTTTCTTTGCCGCCTTGGATGCGCGCGAGCGAGCCCGCGCTGATATCGGCGAAGTATTGTTCCCCGACGGCATCGCAGCTCGTTGTCTGGCCCGCCATCGGCGGCGCCAGGGCGAGGCAGGAGAAAAGATTTGCGCAGGCTGAGTGTCTCGCCTCATGCGGGATCGCGGGGCGTCACCCATGCCTGGTTCGTGTTCTCTTTGGTGCTTTTGTCAGCTTGGGGCTGCGAAGATCGCTCGTATCGCGAGATCGGCACACAGATCAATGCCCTCACCAAACCTGGTGGCGGCTCTGTGGACGATGCCATTGTCCAGTTGGCCCGGATGGGCCGTCGCACTTTGCCCCAGATCGAGACAGCCCTGCACACCGCCTCGCCCCATGGCAAGGCCAACCTCATCAGGGCGCTGGATGCCGTCGGCGATCCCGAAGCCGCGGCCATTGTGCAGCACTTCGCTGTCTACGACGCCAGCGCCGAGGTGCGCGCGGCCTGCGAGGAGCTGCTGCGGCGTTGGGCTGCGGCCAGTGATGGCCGCGCCGGCCCTGCGCGCCAGGCCCTCGCGCGCGTGGCTGAGAAGCGGGCCAAGGGCGAAGGGCCGGAGTAGCGCGGCTCCCTCAGGTCTTCGAAGCAACTGCCGGATGCAATCGCATGCCATGACCGCCGATGACGACGGTCATGGACGCCTCCGCGATGGCGGAGCTATCGATTCTGAATAGCCGGCGGCGGTGGCGGCGGCGGCGGCGGCGGCGGCGGCGGCGGAGACGCGGCGGGTGGCACTGATGGTGGCGCCGACACCGGCGGTGGTGGTGGAGCAGCCGGGGCCGGAAGGGCAGTCGCTGGTGGCGGTGCTCCTGGCGGCGGCGGAGCCGGAGCCGCCGGTGCCACGGACGGAGGCGGCGGAGCTGGCGGCGGTGGGGGCGGCGGCGGCGGCGGCGGAGAGGTAGCCGTGGCGCCGTTCGGGGGCGGGGTGGTGATAACGATCGGAGTTATGCAGCTTGAGAGGTCGAAGAACATGAACTCCAGCGCCTTCTCCTGGCCGTTGAGCGCGCGGACTTTGCATTCCGTGGGGAACACCGGCGTAGCACCCGTCTTGCGGACCGTGTCCTGATAGGCCGCTGTGGCCGCAGAAGACACATGAACGCCAGTGTAGACCACGCGGCCGCACTTGTTGGTCTGCTCGACCGGCGTGAGGAAGTCGAAGTAGTGGACGTGCCTGGACGAGTTGTCGGTCGTTGAGGTTGGGTTGTAGATCCAGCGCTCTGCAGGAAGAGCCACCGACGAGGCTGTGTATTTCGACTGCGGAATACTGGTCACTGCGGAATTCGTGAGTTGCAAGGTGCCGCCGGGCGCTACCGAAGCTCCCACAGTGACGAGCCATTGGGCGAACGCCCCACCCTTGCCGAACGATTGGTCGATTTGCGTCAACAGGTCAGCAGTCGCGATGTTGGTCCGGTTGACGTTTCCGTAGTACTCCCATGTCGCAAGATTGCCGAAGGGCCCGGCGGGCTCAGCTCCGAGAGTGCCGGGCGATCGGAGGAAGCTCGAGAAGTAGTGTTCGAGGAAGACCTTGCCGCCGCCGTCGAGGTAGGTCTTCATGTTCTGCTGGCGAGCTGTCGTCACGTAGGTCCCGCCCTGCACAAAGTACGCGGCGCCAGCAGCACAATTCATGAGCACCATGTCGTAGCCCTGCAGGGTCGTAACCGAGTCGAGCAATGAAGACGCCAGCGGGAACGTCGCGCCCCCCTGGTACTTGGTCGCACCGTTTACGTCTTCGCTGTCTGGCGCCGGCACGACGCCGGAACCCTCCGCAAAGTGGCTGTAGAGATTGATATGTCCCGTGCCTGTGGGATTGGTGAACTCGGCAGTGTCAATGCCGATTCTTGTCAGCAGGCACTCGAGCGCGTCGACGGCGCCAGTGGTGATCGCGATCTTGGGCATGCTTGTGTATTGCCCGTTGTTGTCGCCATCGGTGATGTTCTTCGGCAGACGCAACAGGGTTGCGGGCGTAGCGTCTGTGATCGCATTGTTTGCGCACTGATGGGTAACCATCGTGGCTGGTATGGTCACCTGGCGCCGCCACTTTCCAAGCTGCATGACCAGTGGGAAATCGACCCCCCAGGGCACGTTGTTGAGTGTGAAACTCCCATCGGAAGCGGTGAGCGCGGTCGCAATAGGCTGCCCCGACACCTGGGCGTCGCAAGCGGGGCAACTCGTTCCCGCGCCGGGCGTGATTGGGTCCAGCGGCCCGTTCGGTATCGAGACAATTACGTTGTAGAGTGGGTTCAGTCCCGCCGGGTCGTACACAGTGCCGCTGATGCTGGTTGTGGCTGTGCCGGTGCAGGCGACCTGCTTCAGACACAGGTTGCCACAGCCGCAGATATGGGCTGAGGGTAGGCCACAGGTGGTTCCGCTTGGACACGTCGTGGGGCAGCTCAACGTCCCACCACAATTGTCACCAATACTGCCGCAGTACTGTTGGACCCCAGCTGAGTTGTTGCACGCGACCTTCACGCAGTCAGATCCACCCACGCACACGCTGTTCGTGCCGCACACCCAGTTGGCGCCAGAGGCGGTGCAATCCGTGCCGCAGGGAAGCGCGTTGCCACAGCCGTCGCCGACCGTCCCGCAGTACTGGCCGCCCGCGGCCGGCTTGCAGGTCAGGGCGGGGCACACCCCCGGCACTCCCTTGCACAGGCCGCCCTGGCAGGTCCATCCGGCCTTCGTGCATGCGGTTCCGCAATCTACCGATGATCCGCAGCCGTTCCCGACGACGCCACAGTACTGGTCGCCGTTGGCAGTTGTGCAGGCCAGCGGCAGACACCCCGAACCCCCTTTGCACAGGCCGCCTTGGCAGGTCCATCCGGACTTCGTGCAGGTGGCTCCGCAATCCACCGAATGGCCGCAGCCATCGCCAATGGCTCCGCAGTATTGGTCTCCCGAAGCCGTGGTGCAGCCGATAGGTGTACAGATGCCGCTCGGTCCCTTGCACAGACCATTGTCACAAACCCACCCTGCCTTGGGACAAGTCGGGCCACAGTCGAGGGTACCACCACATCCGTCGCCGATTGCCCCGCAGTAGTTGTCGCCGCTGGCCGCCACGGCGCAGGTCGCGAGCGCGGGGCAATTGGGGTCGCCCTTACATACGTTATGGTCGCACGTCCAGCCTGCCTTGGGGCAGGTGGTTCCGCAGTCAAGCGTGCCGCCACACTTGTCTCCGATGGTCCCGCAGTAGTGATCCCCGCTCGATGCATCGCAGGTCGTCTGCGTGCACACGCCTGGGCCGCCCTTGCAAATGTGGTCGCCGCCGCAGGTCCATCCCGCGAAGCAGTCGCTGCCACATTCCAGCGTTCCGCCACAACCGTTGCCCACGGTGCCACAGTAGCGATCCCCGCTCGATGCGGTGCAGGTCAGGAGGTTGCAGAACGGCGGCACGCCCTTGCAGATGTTGTCACTACCGCAGGTCCAGCCAGCCGGGCAATCGTCGCCGCACACCAGAGACCCGCCGCAACTGTCGCCGACTGTCCCGCAGTAGTGGTCTCCGCTGTCGGTGGCGCACTTGATCTTGGTGCAAACCGGATCTGGCCCGACACACAGACTATCCTGACACACCCATCCAGCCGTGGGACAAACAGTCGGACAGTCCAACGTGCCGCCGCACCCGTTGCCGACCGTGCCACAGTACCTTCCGCCACCCGTGGTGTCGCATGTGGCTGGTACGCATACTGGGGGCGCGCCGACGCAGACGTTGTTTTCGCAGGTCCAGCCCGTGGGGCAATCATTGCCACATTCGAGGGTACCACCACAGCTATCGCCAATGGTCCCGCAATAGTGGTCGCCGCTTGGAGTCTTGCAGGTCAGTGGGGTGCACACTGGCGGCGAGCCCACACAGAGGTGGTCGACGCAATCCCATCCAACGGGACAATCACTGCCACATTCCAGGGTATCGCCACAGCCATTCCCGATCGTTCCACAATAGTGGTCTTCTGCTGTCGGTTGGCAAGTGACTGCTGTGCAGACGCTGGGATCGCCTTTGCAGACATTGTCCGTCCCACATTTCCAGCCCAGCTTCGGGCACGTCTCCGAGCAGTTGAGTTGCCCGCCACACCCGTCGCCAATCGCGCCACAATAGTCCCCGCCTGGCGCACTACACGAAGTGAGGCAAGCGGCCCCTCCGTCGGGACAAGGCCCGCAGGAAGCCGTCTGCCCGCAACTGTCGGTGATGTCTCCGCAGGCTCCTGCCCGGCAGGTGAGGACCGGACAAATGCCACCGTCCGCGGCGCGCGGCTCAACTGGCGTTACAAACGGCACCTCGGGAAGCAACTGCCCCGCCTCGGTCATCCAAATTCCCGCTGGGCCGTCAGTTGACGCGCTCACCGTATTGTCACTGCTGCAGCCGGCGGTCCACGCCAGAACACAAACTGCCAATCCTTGAACAGAAAAAATTGCCTGACGGCCAATTCGCGCCCTCACGCGGCTGACCGAGATGTCGCGCCTCATTCGTGTGTGCCCTCGTGACTAGTTTCTGCTTCAAGCGTACTCGTCATCGCCGCGATCATGCAAGGATGAACGCGTCGCTGTGCCGGTCTGACGCACACGCCAATATGCTGCACGAGAACGGGCGCGCCACAGGAGCTATTGGTTGTACGGGTCGCTTGGCGGCGGCAGGGCTGGCGGTGGCGCCGGCGGCGGTGGTGGCGGCGGTGGCGCGGCCGCAGGTGGCGGCGCTGCCGCAGGCGGCACCGAGGGCGGCGGAGACGCAGGGGGCGGAGGAGGCGGGGGTGGAGCGGGGAGGGCAGCGGGCGGCGGCGGCGCTCCTGGTGGCGGTGGCGCCGAAGCCGCTGGCGGCGCGGCAGATGGTGGCGGCGCCGCAGGCGGCGGCGGTGGTGGCGGCGGTGGAGGAGCGCTCGGGGGTGGCGGTGCCGTCGGGGCCGTCGCTCCAACTGTGGGTGGCGGCGTTGGCGGCAGCTCAGGCGGATTTACGCATCCGGAGAGGTCGAAGAACATAAACTCCATCGCCTTCTCTTGGTTGTTGAGCGGCCGACTTTTGCATTCTGTGGGGAACACCGGCGTGCCGCCAAGCGCTCGGACGGCATCCTGATCAGCGCCGGAGCTGGAGGAGGAGACGTGTATTCCTGTGTAGACGATACGGCCACACTTGGTCGTTTGGTCGGTGGGGGCAAGCAAGTCGAAGTAGTGGACGTGGCTTGAGGTGTCGTTCGAGCCGGAGACCGGGTTGAAGATCCAGCGCGTGGCCGGCGCGCTGGTTGTCTTGGCGGTGTACTTCGACTTCAGCGAACTGTTGCTGGAGTCGCTGAGTTGCAGGCTGCCCAGGGTCGTCGAGGCTCCCACGCCCTTCAACCATTGCGCGAACGCCTGCCCTTTGGCAAAGGACTGGTCGATGTGTGTGGTCAGATCGGCACTCGTGATGGCTGTCCCCAGTGTCCCGTCCCAGGTCGCCAGTTCGCCATACGGCGCAGCCAGCGTGCTGGTCGACCTCAGGAAGCTAGCGAAGTAGTGCTCGAGGAAGACCTTGCCGCCGCCGTTGACGTACGTCTTCAGATTCTGACGGCGGGCCTCTGTCACATATTGCCCGCTCCCTGCATCGACGTAGTTGGAGCCCGCACAATTGACTATGATGATGTCGTAGGTCTGTTCAGTCGTCGCCGAGTCGAATAGCGTTGTCGCGACCGGAAAGGTATCACCGCCACTGCCAGCGTACTTTGTAGCCCCGTTGTCCCCGCTCGACGAGAGCAGGCTGTAAAGATTGATGTGGCCCGTTCCCGTTGGATTTGTGAATTCGGTGGTGTCGATACCAGCTCGGGTCAACAGACACTCCAGGGCGTCGATCTGGCCCGTGGTGATGGCGATCTTTGGCATGCTGGTGTACTGGCCATTCTGATCCCCGTCGTGGATATTCCGTGGCAGGCGCAACAATCGATCAGGCAGTGTTCCGGCGTCGGGCGGGTTGTCGGTAATGGGATTGTCTGCACATTGGTGGGTGACCATCGACGCAGAAATGGTGACCTGGCGTCTCCACTTACCGAGTTGCATGACCAGCGGGAAATCAGTGCCCCAGGGTACGTTGTTAAGGACGAAGTGCCCGGCGGCATCGGTCAGCGCAGTGGCAATCGGCTGGCCGGACACTTGGGCGTCGCAAGAGGTGCAGCTCGCACCAGTGGGGATCGGGTCCAACGCCGCGTTCGGGATGGAGACGATCACGTTGTACAACGGGTTGTAGCCGGCGGGGTCGTACACCGTGCCGCTGATGCTGGTGGTGGCCCCGCCGTCGCAGCGAACCTGCTTCAGACACAGATTGCCGCAAGTGTCACAGACGTGCGCGGAAGTTTCGCCACAGGTCAGGCCGTTCGCGCAGGTCGCCGGGCAGCTCAGCGTCCCGCCGCAGCCGTCGCCGACATCACCGCAGTACTGCTGAGCACCACTGGTGTTGTTGCAGGTAAGCTTCACGCAGCCCGCGCCTCCGACGCACACGCTCTTGCTGCCGCACACCCAGCCGCTGCCAACAGCCGAGCAGTCGGTGCTGCAACCCAGCGAGTGGCCGCAGCCGTCGCCGATGGTTCCGCAATACTGGCCGCCTGAGGCCGGGTTGCAGGACAGTGGCGTGCAAACTCCTGCGGCTCCCTTGCACAGGTTGTCCTCGCAGGTCCACCCGGCCTTGCTGCAGGTGCTGCCACAGTCCAACGGATTGCCACAGCCGTCGCCGATGGTTCCGCAGTACTGGTCGCCGTTCGTGGTCGTGCAAGCCAATGGCACGCAGTGAGCCGCCGGCGCGGCTTTGCACAGGTTGTCTTGGCAGGTCCATCCGAGCTTCGTACAAGTCGTTCCGCAGTCCACCGAGTTACCGCAGCCGTCGCCGATGGTTCCGCAATACTGGTCGCCGTTGGCAGTGGTGCAGGCTAGCGGCACGCAGCCAGCCGTCGGTCCGGCCTTGCACAGGTTATCTTTGCACTCCCATCCGCTCTTCGTGCAAGTGGCTGCGCAGTCCACCGAGTTGCCGCAGCCGTCGCCGATGGTCCCGCAGTATTGGTCTCCCGAGGTCGTGGTGCAGGTTCTCGCCACGCAGCCGGAGATGGGACCGGCCTTGCACAGACCGTCGACGCACACCCAGCCTGGCTTGGGGCAGGTGGAACCGCAATCGAGCGTCCCGCCACAGCCGTCCCCAATAGCCCCACAATAATTGTCCCCGCTCGATGCCACGCAGGTCAGCAGCAGGCAGGTCGAGTCGCCCTTGCACATGTTGTGGTTGCACACCCAGCCCGCCTTGGGACAGGTCGTGCCACAGTCGAGTGTGCCGCCGCACTGGTCGCCGATGGTGCCACAGTAGTGGTCCCCGTTGGGCGCATCACATGTTGTTGGCGTGCAAACTCCT
>Ga0265316_10002921_pt1 | contig 17491 bp, 13 predicted proteins | sample 4522metaG_FD_202092 | JGI IMG/M metagenome (GOLD analysis project Ga0265316, IMG submission 202092) | Rhizosphere microbial communities from Carex aquatilis grown in University of Washington, Seatle, WA, United States - 4-5-22 metaG | ecosystem: Host-associated > Plants > Roots > Rhizosphere >...
GACGCCAGCCCCAAATTGCAGCTCGAAACGGTGGTTCGCGTCTGCGGACACGGGCGTTGGTTTCGCGATGACGGTTTCCGGAATGGGGGGAATCTCAGTGTGGGGACTGCTTTCCCACGACGCCAAAAGAACCGCGATCATCTCCGCGAGTTCATCGCAGCGATCGGACGGTGGAAGATCCCGTTGCCCGATCAAGGCGCCGTCTGCGCCAACCAGCCGCAAGCGTAAGCGCGTCTGGCCGCCGTCGCCCTGGCTGACCTGCAAGTCGGCCCGATCCGGCGGATTGGCCGCTCTTTCCGCCGTCGGAAGCAATGGCGCCAGCCGCGCCGCGATTGCTTCTGACGAGGGACACGCGGTGGCGCTGTGAACCTCGACGGGGCTTGCCAGCCAGACTGCCAGGAAGAGGCCATGCACGAAGAAAGATAAGCACGAATCATCGGCGATGGGTGTAACTTTTCCGGAAGGGACGACACCAAGATGATCGCCACCAACAAAACTAGGAGATCATCATGAAGCGATCCTATTGCTTTTTCCTGCTTCCGATTCTTGTCGCTAGCGCTGGCTGTCCCTCCACCGACAATAATGTGGGTAGCCTTGGCAAGGATGCTGGCGGCGGCACTACGGGAACCGGCGGCACTATGGCAGCCGGCGGCACTACGGGAACCGGCGGCACTACGGGAACCGGCGGCACTACGGGAGCTGGCGGAACTACCGGGACTGGCGGCACGGGCGGTACAGTCACGAAGTGCGGCGGGTTTGTGGGACTTCCCTGCGCGGCCGGCGAATTCTGCGAAACGGCGCCAGGGCAGTGCTGCTGCGACTATTTTGGGACCTGCGCAGCCCCGCCTCAAGTCTGCACCGACATCTTCCAACCCGTGTGTGGCTGCGACGGGAAGACCTATGGCAACGACTGTCTGCGCCTTGCCGCCGGCATATCCAAGAACTTCGACGGCGCATGCCCAACCACAGACGCCGGCGTGCCCGATGCGCCCAGCGTGGGCCAGGATGCCGCACAGAATGCGCCTGAGGCTGGCGCCGCCCATCAATGCCAGTTGAACACCGACGGAACTTGCTCGGCGGTGACGCCCAACACAGCCTGCACACCCTTCAACGGCCGTCGCTACGACGAGGGTGCCGGCTGCTATTCCACGGACTTGACCACCCTGTGGTGTTGCGCCACGGCCGCGGGGGATTCTTGCGGCTGGCCTGCCATGATCGGTTGCTATCAAGTCACGACGGATGCCGGGACCGCCACATACTGGACCCCAGCTTTGGTGCCGTCGTCGCCGCCAACGGGGGGACAGGTTTGCGATCAAAGCAAGTCCGCAACGGTCACAGCGGCGCAGCCTTGCAGCTCGACCCCGGCGGACCCCAATGCCGAGGAAGCGGCCATCTACGCCGTGCTGCTCGGGAACACAGGCGGGAAGCTGCCGATCATTGCCGAACAGACAAGGACCGACGCTGATGGGGTGTCGGACACGGCCCAGACGGTCGCCTCAGCGACCAGCCGCATGACCGGCGTTGACCCAACAACGACCAGCAGCTTTCTGTCCCAGAACGCGACGGCGCAGTCTTTGCGGGCAGACATGGCTCTGGGTTATCCCTATGTCTTGTTGAGCTCGACAGACCCGATATGGAATGACCCGAATTTCTGGACGACACTCCATACGCGCTACCCCAATGGCCTGAGCATCCCCCAGGGCGGGGTGGGCTACGAGACCTTTTCGCGCGTCGGGTTCAACGCCAACATGGACCAAGCCCTTGTCTACATGGGGACCTACACGCAGATGATAGCTGGGACGTACGTATCGTTCCTTGAGCAGGGGACCTACTATCTGATGAAGAAGGTGAACGGAGTTTGGACTATCGACCAGAAAACCCAGACCTGGACTACATGAATCCTGTCACCGATCGCAGCGAACCGTGAGCGACCATCCTTCGTAGAAGTAGACCTGGCGTAGGGTGCCGGGCTCGCCGCAGGAACGCTTTTCTTGGCTGGGCTGCACGCAGATCTCGTGCGGCCCAGCGTGCGTGCGCACCGAGGTTCGCTTGTGGCCAGGCAAGGCACCATAGGATCGGCCGTCGATCTGCAACTGCGACGGTCGGGCGCAGTGCGAGTTGTCGATCTCGATCCACACCGCGGGCGCCGTGGTGGGCGAGGTTGCTGTCTTGGGCGGCGTGCGCACGGTTCGGTTGGGGTCGGCGTTGCCGGCAGCCTCGGGATCGGCCGCCGAATCGTCCAGAGCCCAGGCAGCCGGGTTGGACGGATCAGTTGGGATGACATCATCCGTCTCCGCGGCCGGGCTTGCGCCAGGGCCGTGCAGATCGCACCCGGCGTGGCGAAGTTCGGCGCCCAGTTGAACGTAGAAGGCGACGCGCATTTCCTGCAGGTCGCGCAGCATGTCCTGGTGGATCTGGCTGGCCTTCTTGACCTTCAAGCGATAGTCGGGCGTCAAACCGGACACATCGCCCAGCTCGTCGGCGCGGCGAATCTCGCGGAAGCGCGATTCCATCTCGCGGCCAATGGCCAGGTAGCGGCCTCCGGCGGCCAGGGCGCGTCCGTACAGCGAAGAAGCTGCGGGCGGACAGACCTTGGCCGCGTGGCTGTCGCGGCCGGGCCGGGCCACTTCGGTCAAGGTGTTGTGAACCGCGGTCGAGAATTCGTTGCGAACCTCGTCCATTTCGATTTGCAGAGCGAGGAAACGATCCACGGTTCGGCGCAAGCTGGTGACGTCGCCGAACACCGGATCGATGCGCGGGCTGACCGCGGTTCGAAAGGGCGTGGCCGTGGTCGACTGCGCAGCAGTCGCCATAGCCAGCCAGAGCGCAAACAGCATTTGTCGTCGGTTCCTCGTTGGGGAGGACGCAATTATGGTGCCGCCGCGAGCAGACCGGCAAGAAACTGGTGGCCCGGGCCTCGGGCCGCCGCTATCTTCACCCATCACCCCATGAGCGCGAACAAGGTAGAGGCTGGCAGCGGCGTGCGTTTTGCGTTCTTGACGCCGCGGAAGCTGCCGAACGCCGACACGCTGGCAGGTCGGGTGGTGGTGCTGGACATCGGCTTCGCGTCCGAGGGAGGTGGCTCGTCGTTCGCGGGCGTCACCATCCCATTCATCAACGGCCTGGGCAGCCGGTTGGCCGCATGGGTGGATCACCACGACCACGAGCGCCACGTCGACTTCGCTCGCGATCCGCGTTTTCTCTTGTCGAGCAAGGCCGAGCACGGCGGCTGCCCCGAGATGATCACGCCGGAGTTTGTCGCCAAGGTGGGACCGGTCGACACGGTGGCCATGCACATGGACCTGGACGGGCTCTACGCTGGCGCCAAGTGGGTGCTGGGTGGAATCGAGCCCTATGAAGGCGCCGATGCCGACGCGCGCGCGGTGGACACCCGGCGTGGGGAGCCGGGCCCCATCGCCACGCGCATCGATCGTGCCTTGCGTGCGCGTTTCCGCGACGAGACGCTCAAGTATCGCGTGATCCAGTACCTGGTGGCGCGGACCAAGGCGCCCCATCATTGGGAAGAGATCGAGCTTGCTGCGCGCCTTATCGACCCGCTGCTGGAGCAGGCGCGCAAGATCGCCGAGCGCTACGAGGTCGAAGGAAATGTGGCGTATGTGGAGGCCCGATCGAATGCGCCCTACGACAAGACCGAACTTCTGCTACTGGGTCAGCAGCGTGCGGCCGTGGCGGTGGTGCGGGATTCGGGATCGCTGGCCATTGCGGCTGACTTCGAATCCGGGCTGGACCTGATCAAGTTGTTCGACCTGGGCGGCGGCATGCCCACGCGCGTGTCCGTGCCCGAGTCACGGCTGGACGAAGTATTGAAGAAGCTGGCCGAGACCGTAGCTCAGCGCCGTTGAGTCAGCTCTTTCCCCCTACGGGGGCTTCGGGACGGCCCGCCACCCTGCCCGCCCCGCGCGCTTCGCGCGCGCCCTCGTCACCACAGAGAGCACAGAGGTCACAGAGGTCGGAAAGGAAGAAGGGGTTCGGACCGGACCGAATCCGACCCGATCCGGCTCTGTGTGCTCTGTGCTCTCCGTGGTGAAAGAGCTAGCTTCCTTCCGGTCGCAATCTAGGCACTGGTGAACCCGTCGAATGAGGGTAGATTTGAACCATGCACGTGAATCACGGCACGCCTCCCAAGAAGTCCCATCAGGCCCTGGCTGAGCGCATCCTCAAGCAGCGCGGTCGCGGGATGCCGTCGCTAGCGGGTCCGATGCCGTCGCCCGACGAGGTGGCAACCTTGGTGGAGGATCTGCTCTCGGTGATCCTGCCGGGAACCCGACGCACCCGCATGCTGGGCGAAAATTCACACGCGGCTGCACGCGAGCGCGTGGCTGAAGTGCTGGGCGATCTGGATCTGCGGCTGGAGGAATTGATCTTCTTGGGTCTGCACCGCCTGTGCCCCGAGGTCACCAAGAACAAGGACGCTTGCTGGAAGCGCGCCCAGAGCATCACTGCGCACACGCTGGCAGCCCTGCCCGAGTTGCGCGGACTTTTGGAAAATGACATCCAGTTGGCCTTTGAAGCCGATCCGGCAGCTACCGGCACCGACGAGGTCGTCGCCTGCTATCCCGGGCTGTATGCCATCGCCATCTATCGGGCGGCGCATCGCTTGCTGCGCGAAGGGGCGCAGCTTGTGCCGCGCATGATGACCGAGTACGCCCATTCGCGTACCGGCATCGACATCCACCCCGGCGCCAGCATCGCCTCACCCTTCTTCATCGACCACGGCACGGGCATCGTCATCGGCGAGACCACCCGCATCGGCCGCGCGGTTCGCATCTACCAAGGAGTCACCCTGGGCGCGCTGTCGATCAAGCGCAAGCCCGGTGCGGCCACGGCGTCGGCCGCGCCCAAGCAGCCGGTACCCCAGCGCCACCCGACTATCGAGGACGAGGTGGTCATCTACGCCAACGCGACCATCCTGGGCGGCGACACGGTGATCGGCAAGGGCGCGGTGGTGGGTGCCAACGCGTGGGTCAGCTATTCGGTGCCGCCCGGCCGGCGCGTCGGGGGCGGGGCCTAGACCGCTTCACAGTCGGAGATTGGGATGGCGGTTTCCCAGCGCCTGCTCGCCTTGCTGCGCGAGGTTTCCACCGAGATCCTCGACGCGCAGAGGCCGTTGCGGGTCATTCGTTTGTTGGAGTGGCCCGAGGAAGTGGAGCGAGAGTTTTTCGAAAACGGCGCGCGCGAACTGCCGCGCCCGAGCTACCATGTGCCCGCCGAGGTCGAGGCGGCGGCCAAACAATTTCGTGCTTTGGCCCAGCAGGTGGGCGGCGACAACGAGATCGAACGTTTCTTGCACGAGACCTGCGTGGCCATGGCAACCGCAGCCCGCATGTTGTGCGCCGTCGGCAGCAAGGACTTCTACTTTCACTCGGTCGAGATCTACGGCCGGCCGGGCAGCGTCTCGTCGGATCGACGCACCACCAATTCCGATCTGGCCCGCCACTTCGAAGGCGTGATTGCCGGCTACGCGCCACCGCCCGCGGCGGTCGACCAGCCGACCATCGATGCAGTGGAGGCTGCCACCCAGCTACGCGTGCGCTTCCAGGCGCGCTTTCCCGGGCACGAGGTGCGGGTGGTAATCGTCGACCAGATGGCCTCCAACGCATCGGCCAGCGTCGACGAGATCAAGATCAAGCGGGGCGCGCGATTTTCGCCGCGCGATCTACGCCAGATCGAGTACCACGAGCTGGGGGTGCACGTGACCACGGCGCTCAACGGCCGGGCGCAGCCGGTGATGCCTTTCATCGGCGTGCCCTCGCCGCGCACCACGCGTACCCAGGAAGGTCTGGCGGTCTTCACCGAATTCGTCACCCGCTCGACCAGCCTGGCGCGCGTGCGCCGGCTGTGCGACCGCACCCTGGCAGTGCAGATGGCCGAGGAGGGCGCCAACTTCCTCGACCTGTACCGTTTCTTTCTGGGCCGCGGCCACGACGAGCGAGCGTCGTTCGATTGTGCCCGTCGGGTGTGTCGCGGGGGATTGGTGGAAGGTGGCGCCCCGTTCACCAAGGACGTGTGCTACCTGGACGGGCTTCTGCGGGTCACCAATTTCCTGCGCATTGCCTTGACCAAAGGCAAGAGCCAACTGGTGCGACTGCTCTTCGTGGGCAAGCTGGCAATCGAGGACATCCCGCTTTTCGACCGGCTAGTGCGCGAGGGCGTGGCCAGTGAGCCTGCCTATCTGCCCGCCTGGGCGCAGGATCTTTCCTATTTGACCGCGTTCATGAGCTACACGGTGTTCTTCGGCCGCAGCGATCTGACCGCAGAACAGCGCCGCCTGGATGATCAGGTGGCAAGGGCGGAAGCCGACTTGGTTTGAAGCAGTCGACGGTGCGGGCCTCGCGCTAGTTTGTGCAAACGGGCGGCATGTCGAACACCACATTGTCGTAGTTCACTGTGCATGCCAGCGATGGTCCTATCAACATCGCGCCGACGCTCACGGATGCCATCGAATCGCCGTAGATCGCGGATCCGGTTGGATGCAACGCAAAGGACTGTGCCGGGCCGTCGCCGACCGAAAGGGATCCCACTGGTCGCTCGCCCGAGAATTGCGTCTGAAGGTCGATGTGTTGCCACTCATCAAGTTTGATGGGCTGCTTGCCGCCGTCAGTATAGCTCACGCCGGAGCCAGGGCTTTCACTCACGAAGATCGTGGTCGGCGTGCCAACTTCAACGTAGAGATCTAGCAAGTACGAAAGGGCGGGACTCATGTATCCGATGCCCATGAAAAGCCCCGACGGGAGGCTCTGCAGGCAGGCCTTTGCTATTCTCACGTCGAACGAGAGGTGCGCGGTGGGAGGGTGAGGAGTTTGGCTAAACGACTTCGTCAGCTGCGCCACGCACGCGCCCTGCTGTGTGTTGACAGGCAGAGACGAGACCGCCGAAGCTGGCGAGGAGGCGAAGGTGCTCTGGTCTAGCACCATTGCGCTGCCCCCCATTAACATCGTGGTCCAACCACCAGCAGTGACCGTGGGGTACTGGTCAAAGTTGTCCGTGAAAAGTGGGGCGCCTGAGCCGCACAGTATCGCTGGAGCGGCGTCCACATCTGCCGCGGTATCTGGCGCTAGCTCAGCATCCGGCGCCATCAGATCCGGGCCTCCTGATGGGAGATCCTGCGCAAGGTCGCTCGATTGCCCCACGAGATCGGGTGACGAGGCGAGGTCCGCACCGCTTGGCGGGAGGTCCGGTGCAAAGGACACGACATCCAGTTGCGGCGTCGCGAGGTCCATGCTGCCTAGCGAGAAACTGTCTGGAGTCTGGGCTAGATCTGGCTGCAGTGATGGAACGTCGATGCCTGGCGCGATGCTGTCCGGCGCCTGCGCGAGATCCAGTGAAACTACACTGCGGTCCCCTGGCCCAACATCGAATTGGCTGCTGGCAACCTCGCCCACTTCGGAAGTCCCAGTCGCGCCGGCGCTGCCAGCGTCACCCTTGTAGTCGCTGAAGCTCATGCTGTAGCAGCCAGCCAACAGGTCGGTCGATAGGATGACGAGCAGGAAGGTCGTGCTTCTTCTCGAAGTCCAATCTCGTCGGCGTCCGTCCGATAATCGCATTCCAAGCCTCGTTCTAGTTCGTGCAAGGGGCTGGCATGCTAAACACCACATTGTCGTAGTTTACGCTGCATGCCGGCGAGGGGGGAACCATATTGGCCCCGCCAAAGCCCAGAAACACCTGCTGATCGCCGTAGATCGCGGACCCAGTTGGAGTTGGCACGAAGGGCTGTGCTGGCCTCCCGCCGACCGAGAAGGCTCCCCTCGGTTTTCCCGAGAATCGCACTTGAAGATCGATGTGAAGCCACTCATCGACATTGATGGACTGCTGGGCTGCTGGAGCATAGGAGTTCCCCGCGCCATCGTATTCCTTCACGTAGACGGTGGTGACCAGGCTAGGCGCGATATAGATATCCAGGTGGTACCCAGAGGCGGGGCTGAGCGTTGCGATGCTCCTGGGCGATACAATGAAGAATCCCGGCGATCCGCTTTGCACGCAATCTGCTGACACTCTTACGTCGAACGCGAGGTGGGCCGTGGGAGCGTGGGGGGAGGAAAACATCGTCGACAAGCTCGCCGAGCACATGAAGTTGCTTGTCCCCGTTTGGGTTTCGGGCAAGTACAGGAGAGCCGAAGCTGGTGCAGACACATACGTGCTGCTGTCCAGCGAAAACATACCGCCCCCTACGAAGCTCGTGCCCCAACCAGCAGCGACCAGAGAGGGCTGGTCAAATCCATCTGTGAAAACAGGCTCGGTACCCGAGCCGCACAGTATTCCAGCAGCGCCGTCCGCAGCTGTAGCGGCATCTGGTTCTGGCTCAGCATCAGGTGCCGCAAGGTCCGGCGCTCCTGATGGGAGATCTTGGGCAAGGTCATGCGATTGCCCCGCGAGATCGGGCGGCGAGGCGAGGTCCGTGCTGCCTGGTCCCAGGCCATCTAGCCCCTGGGCTAGATCCGGTGAGACCACATTGCTGTCCGGCCCGGCGTCGAGTTGGCTGCTGGCAACTTCGCCCACCTCGGAAGTCCCACTCGCGCCCGCGCTGCCAGCGTCACCATTGTAGTCGCTGAAATTCATGCTGTAGCAGCCGGCCAACAGATCGGTCGATAGGATGACGAGCAGGAAGGCCGTGCTTCTTCTCGAAGTCCTATCTCGTCGGCGTCTGTCCAACACTCGCATGTGTCACCTTGTGCCGGGCCTCTCCCTAGTTCGCACAAGCAGCCGGCATATCGAACACCACATTGTCGTAGTTCACTGTGCATGCCGGCGCTGGTCCCACCAGCAATGCGCCGAGGCTCAAGAACGCTGGCTGTTCGCTGTAGACCACGGAATCGGTCGGATGCGGCGTGAAAAACTGTGCGGGGCCATCACCGACCGAAAGGGATCCCATCGGTTGTCCTGAGAATCGCAGTTGAAGATCGATGTGCTGCCATTCATCAGGCTTGATGTACTGCCGGCCGGCCGGAGGATAGAACACGGCGGGGCCAGAGCTTTCACTCACGTAGATAGTCGTCCCCATGCCAGCTTGAACGTAGAGACTCAGGAGGTGCGCAGGGGCGGGATCCAGATCTGCGATGCTCAGAAAGGAGCCTGGCGGAAGGCTCTGCGTGCAGGCCCCTGATATTCTCACGTCGAACGCGAGGTGGGCAGTGGGGGCGTGAGGAATCCGGTTGAAGGACATTGACAACTCCGCCGTGTAACCGTCCTGCTGTGTGGTCACAGGCAGAGACGAAAGCGCCGAAGCTGGTGAAGAAACGTACGTGCTCTGGTCCAGCAACATCGCGCCACCCCCTGTCAGGTACGTGGTCCACCCACCAGCGGTCACCAGAGGAGACTGGTCGAAGCTATCTGTGAAAAGCGGCGGGGCACCGGAGCCGCACAGTATCGGAGCGGCGTCCGCATTCGTCGCGGCATCCAGCCCTAGTCCAGCATCTGGCGCCATCAGGTCTGGTGCTCCTGCTGGGAAATTCGCACAAACGGCGGGCATGTCGAATACCACATTGTCGTAGTTCACATTGCACGCTGGCGAGGGGGGGGCAAGACAGACCGTGCCGAAGCTCAGAGACACGTCCTGATCGCCGTAGATCGCGGATCCGGTGGGATGCAACACGAAGAACTGTGCCGGCCCATCGCCGACCGAAAGGGATCCCGTGGGTTGTTGTCCCGAGAATCGCAGTTGAAGATCGATGTGCTGCCATTCATCAAGCTTGAAGGGCTGCCGGGCTGCTGGAGCATAGGAGTTGCCCGCGCTATCGCTTTCATGCACGTATGCCGTGGTCACGGGGCTAGCGTCGACATAGATATCTAGGTAGTACATAGAGGCGGGACTGACCGATGCCATGCCTCTGGGAAGCACAAGCAACGCCCCCGGCAGTTCGCTCTGCAGGCAGCTTCCTGACACTCTCATGTCGAACGCGAGGTGGACGGTGGGAGCATGGGGTGGCGGGAAGAGCATCGACAAACCCGCCGAGCACATGAAACTTGTCGTGCCAATTGACAGTTCTGGCAAAGACATGAGCGCCGAAGCTGGTCCAGATGCGTAGGCGCTGTTGTCGAGAGAGAACGTGGCGCCCCCCTGGACCAGCGTGCTCCAACTACCAGTGACCAGAGGGTACTGGTCAAAGCTGTCCGTGAAAAGCGGCGGGGCGTCCAAGCCGCACTGTATCCCCGCATCGGTGTCAGCATCTACCGCAGTGTCCAGTTCTGGCCCTGTATCTGGCGCCATCAGATCCGGTAATCCTGATGGGAGATCTTGGGCAAGGTCGCTCGATTGCCGCACGAGATCGAGCGACGAGGCGAGATCGGTGCTGCCTGGCGCGAGGCTGTCCGTGGCCTGCGCGAGATCCGGTGAGACCGCATTGCTGTCCGGCCCGGCGTCGAGTTGACTGCGGGCAACTTCGCCAATCTCGGAAGTCCCGCCCGCGCCTGCGCTTGCAGCGTCGCCCTTGTATTCGCTGAAACTCATGCTGTAGCAGCCGGCCAACAGATCGGTTGTCAGCACGACGACCAGGCAGGCTGAGCCGCTGCGCATGGCCTAGAACCGCACATTTAGGCCGAAAGGCGAGACCGACACTCGCGTCTGCGTGGTCGGCGCGTCCGGTTGGATTGCTTGCGCCCAAAATGCGCCCACAGCCGCGATGGCAAGCACGCCAGCTCCGATTCCGAAGCCAGCAGCGATGTGACCGTCGCGTTGGGCATCATTGAAGGCAGTGTGGCTGTCGTCTCTTGCATTCGTGTTTCCAGTACTCTTGTACTTCGCGTCGTCGTTCTTCGCGTCGTCCATGCGACCGTCGCCAAGCACTTTCCAGAACACAAGAGCGGTCACACCGCTTGCGACAGCAACAGCCGCCGATGACCAGGCGACGACACGCCAAAGGCGGGCTCGGGGATTGGCCTTGCCGGCCTCGCTGGTCGACGACGTCAGGTCGACGGCCGGTTGTGCGGTGCTGCCCGCGGAGGAAACAGTGGCGGGCTTGGTTGCCTCGAACGGGACAAGTGTGATGTCCAACACCTGTGCCTCGCCTGGCCGGACATCGATCGTGCGCTCAGCCTGCTGATGACCCACTGCGCGCACTGCAATCACGTGACTGCCCGGCGGCAACGAAATGGCACTAGCCAGCGGCGTCTTGCCCGCTTCTTCACCATCCACCAGTACGGTCGCGCCGGGAACATCGGTGCGCAAGACAACAGAGCCTGGCTCGGGTGCAAGGTGCAGGACCTCGGTACGGCTTTCGCCCGAAACCAGGCGCACGGATCGCTGCAGGCTGCGGTGGCCGACGCGCGTGGCTTCCAACTTGTGGTCGCCCGGCGCGAGCACCAAGGGGCCCAGCACCGGGCCTGCGCCGAGATCGCGTCCGTCGAGGTTCACGCTGGTGTCGTCCGGCGCTGTCTTGATGGTGAGTCGTGCCACCAGTGCCTGGATTTCTTGCTCGTGGCGTTCAGCTGCCGACTTGATTTCAGGCTTCAACTTGTCGCCGAAGTCGCGCCGAAGTCGCGCAAGAACCTCCAGCGCGTCGGCGTAGCGCTGCAATCCCTTGTAGCAGTTGGCCAAGTTGAAGAGGCTGTTCTGCGTGGGATACAGAGCTACCGACCGCTCGAGATCGGCGGTCGCGGCGGCAAAATCCTCTAGCTGCATCAACTTGACGCCGGAATCGAAAAGCCGCTTGGCCTGTTCCTTGTCGCCCGCGGCGGCGGGACTAGGACGGAATGCCACCAAGGCGCTCAGCACCACCACACTGACGAACGACTTCTGCACCTTCATGATGTGTCTCCCGGGGAATCGGCGGCCGACCGCGCCTCTCCGCGCCTGATGATGGTCTTGCGGATGAAGTGCGGGCGCCGCTTGGTTTCTTCGAGAATCTTGGCGATGTACTCACCCACTATGGCAATTCCCAGCAGATTCAGAGAGCCGAAGAAGAGAATGAAAAGAATGATGGTCGTGGCTCCGCGCGGGGCCAAACCCGGGAAGAGCAAGCGGGAAGCGATGTGCCCCACGCCCAGCAGGATGCTCAGCAGGAATAGCAGCGTGCCGAAGAAGCTGAGCGCCAACAGCGGCGTGTAACTGAAAGAGAGGATGCCCTTCTTGGCCCAGCCGACATTCTTGAGGAAGCTGTTGGTGGTGCGGCCGAACATCCTCTTTGGGCGAGTGTAGTCAATGCCAGTTTGTTTGAAGCCCACCGAGGCGCGGATGCCGCGCAGGAAGAGATCCCGCTCGGGATGTTGAAGAATGGCTTTGACCGCGCGCCGGTCAATCAAGGAAAAATCGCCGGCGTCGTGCGGGATGGAAAGATAGGAGAAGGCATCGAACAGCCGATAGAAGAGCTTGTATCCCAGTCGCATGAGGAAAGGCGCATCGCGCGCGACCCGCCGCCCGTATACGATGTCGAAGCCTTCCTTCCATTTGTTCACGAAATTGCCGATGAGCTCGGGAGGATCCTGGAGATCGCCGTCGAGCAGCACGCACGCGTTCTTGGTAGCGATCTCCATGCCGCTGCGGAAAGCGGCCTGCGATCCGAAGTTGCGCGAGTGCGAGATCCCCACCACGTGCCGGTCGCGGCTGGACAGGTCGCGAATGATCTCCTCACTGTTGTCGGGGCTGTTGTCATTGACGAAGATAATCTCGTGATCGATCTTGAGCTCGGCGAAGGTCTTCTTCAGCCGTTCATACATGATGGGGATGGCCTGGCCGTCTTTGTAGCATGCCACCACCGCAGACACGCTGCGTTCACTGTCCAGGCCGAATTGCTTTGAAGCGCGATAGTAGCGCTCTTTGTCTTCCAGGCCGCGGTACCAATCAGCAGTTCGGCGCAGACCTTCTGGGAATTCAATGCGCGCCTTCCAGCGCAAGACCTCGGCCGTCTTCTTCTGGTCGGAAAACCAATTGAAAATGTCCCACTGGCGCTTCTCCATCGTGCCGCAGTTGGGCTGGCCAGGAATCGAGAAGAGCGCCGCCGCGGCCTGCGCAGCCTCGGCGATGGTTGTCTTGCGGCCGCTGCCGATGTTGAAGGAGTCGCCAAAGAACGGCTCGCGCAGATTGATCGCGGTGTCAATGTAAGCCTCGCAGACGTCGTCGACGTACACAAAATCCCGGGAAATGGCGCCGTCGACCAGGGGCGGGAACCTTCCCTCCAGTCCGCATCTGACCAATGTGGCGATGAGCCGGGAGGCGTCCTCGTACGGGCCATAGGCAGAAAACAGTCGCAGATTCGCGCACGGGAAGGACTTCTTCTTGCCGTAGAGGCGCAACAAATTGGCGCAGGAAACCTTGGAGACCGCATAGTCACTGTTGGGCTGCGGCAGGTCGTCCTCTTTCGGGCCGGCGGCCCTGTCGCCATATTCCGACGAACTGCCGGAATGCACGTAGCAAGAAATGTTCAGCGCCTCTAGACGCTTGAGCAGCTTGGCGGTGAGGTTGAAATTCGTCTCGTAAATCAGCTCGCTCTCCGCTTCGAATGAATAGCCGCCGTAGCCAACGCAATTGAAGATGGTGCGTGGCTTGAGGCGATCGATAAGTTCATTGCGGTTGCTGTCCACCAGCAGGTCGACCACCATGGTGTTGCGTTCGGGTACGCCCTCCAGGCGCCAAGCCGGGGTATGCAAGACAGTGCCGTAGACGTCATCCCGATGGGCGAGCAGCGTGCGCAGCAAATTGGCCCCGAGAAATCCACTGGCGCCGAGCACCAGGACCGGTCCCTGCAGGCGGCGGATCTTCTCTTCCAGTCCAGGGTTGCTCATGGGGTTTCGGTGAGCAGTGTAAGGATGGATGACGGGTCCAGTCCAGACTCTTGTCGATGGTAGAGCTGCGAGCCGGCGTGGCCCGAAGGATAGCCACGCGCGAAACGATGGGTGAAACGGCGCGGGGGTTTCTGCGCGGACAAGAGCGCATAAACCAAAGCCGCCCCGGCGCTGCCCTGCGCGACGTGTTCCTCGACCACAATCAGGTGTCCATTGTGTTCAAGATCGGCAAAGAAGGTGGCAGGGATCTCCGTCGCTACAATGGGCAACTCGGACAGGATCCACAGGTTAGGGCGCTGCGATTCCGGCAGGGTTTGCACCGCAGCCAAGATGCCGCCAGCCAGCGGCCCCACCAGCACCACCGTTGCGCCTCGGCCCGACAGAATTCTCCGCCAGGGAGCGTAGAAAGGCACCGTGAAATCTCGGGGCTTCTCGTCGCGGCCCAGGCGCAAGTACGCGGGCCTGGCTGCCGTCATCAGGCGCGAAACCGCCGCGGGAACGTCCGCCGCAAAGGCCGGAACGTAGACGGTGAGGTTGGGTAGCCCGAGCAGGGTGCCATAGTCTTCGATGGCATGGTGAGTGGGACCCATGACCCCGTAGGCGTATCCGCCGCCATTTCCTACGAGGAACACCGGAAGATCGTGCAGACAAACATCGTTGCGGATCTGTTCAAACGCCCGCGCATAGATGAAGGGCGCGATGCTGTACACCCAGGGCCGCAAGCCGGCGTGGGCCAGACCGGCCGCAACCGACAGCATATTCTGCTCGGCCACCCCGGCATTGATGAATCGGTCTTTGGCGACTGCACGCAACGGTTCGAGCACCATGAAGCCAAGATCGCCAGTGAGAAAGACAAAGTCCGGCTCCTGGGCGTGAGCAATCAGGGTCTTGCTGAGGATGGCTCTCACAGGCGGCTCGCTTCCTCGACAGCCATCTGGTACTGCTCGGCGGTCATTGGCAGATAGTGCCACTCCATCTTGTTCTCCATGAAGGAGACGCCGTGGCCCTTGACGGTCTTGGCCACCACTGCCAGTGGACGACCGGTGGGCAAAGCGCGCAACGCCTGCTCGATGGCGTCGCTATCGTGTCCGTCGATTTCGCGAACCTCGAGGCCAAACTCCCTGAACTTTTGGGCCAGCGAACCGAGGTTGGCGACGTCAGCGGTCGAGCCGAAGCCCTGCAGACCGTTGAGGTCCACCAACAATGTGACTTCGCGCAAGTTGCGATGGGCGATGAAGGCCAACGATTCCCAGTTGGAGCCCTCGTTCCATTCGCCATCCGACATCAAGCAAAACACCCGCCCGGGTTGGCCGCGCAGTCGCTTGCCCAAGGCCAGGCCCGCGGCCAGGCCGAGGCCATGCCCGAGACTCCCAATGGCAAATGGGATCTCGGGGATACCGTGGGGCACGGGATGGCCGCCGAGCTTGGTGTGATCCTTGTGGAACGTCGCCAGCTGCTCCTCGGTCAGACGGCCGAGCGACCATAGCGTGACGTACAGGGCACCGGCCGCATGTCCCTTGGAAAGAATGAACTGGTCGTCGTGCCCCATGACTCGATGGTGCAAGGTCAGCAGCATGTCGAGCGCGGAGAGGTTGCCTCCAATGTGACCCACGCCGCTCTCGAAGTGCATCTTGAGCAGTCGCAGTCTTGCTTTTCGCACGAGGTCCTTCAAAGCCATTCTCGCTTACCAGCCCGGTTCACCGAGTAGATTGCATGTCTTACAAATATCGGGCGGCTCACGTCCAGGGTCGAGCAGCGCCTCGCGCATGGCCACCAGAGTGGGATGGTTGAAGAGGGCATCAGGGGCACTATCAAACAAATTGCTGTCAGCGCCCTGCAACGTCATGTCAGTGCCGCAGCAGATCGCCATGTTGCCCGCAACATCGCAGCCGATACGCTGCCAGACCTGTGGGCAGCGCTTCTGAAATGGCGGCTTCTGAATGGCGGCTGGCCAAAAACAGAAACCGGGCAACGCCTCGTCCATTCGCCGACGGAATTCAAGATAGGCAGGAAGGGCATCGTCTATGATTTCATACGCGCGCGGGTCCGCGCCCAGGGGACGATACATCCAAAAGCGAAGGCTGCGGCATCCTACCTCGCGAAGAAACTGCGCGGTCCTAAGCAGCGCATCCGGCTCGCTCTCCAGTTTGCTACGCAAGAGCACAATGCTCATGTGCACAGGAAAAGCGCGGTTGATCTGCGGAAGATCGCGCTCGAGGAGCGCTTGATTGGTGTCGTACAGGGAAACATTGATCCTGGAAATGCCAGCGCGCTTGAGTCCGGCTACGCGTTCAGCCAACAGCAAACCGTTGGTCGACGTGTTCACGATGTGCCCCCGCCCAACCAGATAGGAAACGATGGCGTCGAGATCGTCGACCAACAGCGGTTCGCCACCTTGCAAGTCGATCAACAGGCAATTGTCAAACAGGGGGCTGGAGAAGATGCGCTGGATCTTGCCCAGGGTGGCCTCGTCCTCGCGCCAGGCAGCCCCTTGCTTGTTGACGATGTTCCTTACGAAGCAGTATTCGCAATTGAGGTTGCAGCGCTTGGTCACCAGAACCGAGGCAATCTGTGGCGTGTACCTGCGAATTGACGTGTGAACCGCCTTCGCCAGCGCACGGTACTTGACGTAGTTCCAGATCTTTGGGACCGCGTGCAAGGGGCGGATCTTGCGGCCCATCTCGACGTAGTAGTCCAGCTTGGACTTCAAGCGTCCGCCTTCCCACCCAGTTGCGCATCAGCCTTTCTGGAAAACCTGTTCCTCCGGAAAGGCGGAATCAAGAAGCACCCGAGAAACACCAGAAGAGAGGCGCCGGACACAAAGAATCCCGCCAGAACGCTTGCCGGCCGAAAGCGGAATCTGACCTCGTGCTCGCCAACGGGAACAACCACCGCCCGCTGCGTGAGGTTCGCGCGATAGATCGCCGTGGGGCGTCCGTCGACCTCGGCGGTCCAGCCAGGGTAGTAGGAATCAGAGAACACCAGAATGGCCTCCCGCAAGGCCTGCACCTTCATCTCGGCTTCATTGGTCGTGTAATGCACCATCTCCACGCTCCCAGCGGCGCCCTCAGCCGGGTGATAGTTGGACGGCACAGTTTGGAGGATAACTGAACGTTCTGGAGCAAACGCGTCCGAAATAAGCGTCGTGAGCGCAACGGCGTCGTTAACCACGGGCAGGACGTCCGCGACCAGATAGGCCCGCGGTAAAAAATCGTCATTTTGATAGAAATAGGCGCCACCGTAGATTCCAAGCGGTCTGAGGTTGGGCGCAGACGTGAAGGGCCAGAATGAGGTGAGATACTTGACGTTGTGCATGCGCATGAGCTTCCAAAAAGCCGGCGTCGGCTGAAAGGTGTCGCCCTGGGTTGACGCCACTCGTGTAATGATGCCGGCGCGATTCTGGTCGCCCCAGATATCAACGATGTAGTTGGGCGTCAGGTTGGCATAGCCGGCGGGCGAAGAAATGCCATACAGGACATTGCTGCTCGGTTGCAAGAATTCGCGCTGCTCGACAAACGGTCGCAGATCGCCCTCCCAGCCTCGGGCCTGCCTAAAGGCCCGCTTGTGAGAGTGGGTTCCGCCCACGCAGAATACGCGAAAGAGGGACGCATCCTGATTGACAATCTCGGCCGTCTCGGGCCGCTTCATCCACTGGGCGGCATCGACAATGGGATTCTGCCGTAGCTGGAAGTACAACAGATCAGCAACGACAAAGAGCAGCAGCACGCCCTGGACTATGAGGGAACGACGAGAATGC
>Ga0265316_10002924_pt1 | contig 17483 bp, 9 predicted proteins | sample 4522metaG_FD_202092 | JGI IMG/M metagenome (GOLD analysis project Ga0265316, IMG submission 202092) | Rhizosphere microbial communities from Carex aquatilis grown in University of Washington, Seatle, WA, United States - 4-5-22 metaG | ecosystem: Host-associated > Plants > Roots > Rhizosphere >...
ACAGTTGTTCCTGAAATAAGCTGTAGCATTTACAAACAACACCAGTTGTACTCAAATCCCCCTGGGTTCGGCGTAGCACCTGCCTGAAGTCACAGGCAGGCCTTCGCCATGATGTTCTATTCCTGGCAAACCGCAATTGGTTCATACTTGTTCAGGAGCAATATTATTTCACAATAATTAAAATTTATATTTGCAAATAAATATTTCTTTGGTTTTATAAAATATCAACCATAATGAAAATTTATAAATATTTTTTATGGTTTGATGCCGGCACAGTTAAACACCTGAGGTTGCCGTTTTCCTTTTTCTTAATGCCTGTCTTTTTATTTGCCATAAGTCAGGCAACTGCTATTCACTGGCAAACCACGATAATTGGTTTTGTTGTTTTGCACCTGTTTATTTATCCTTCGAGCAACGGGTACAACAGTTACCAGGATCGCGATGAAACCAGCATCGGCGGCTTAAAATATCCCCCGAAAGTCTCCGATAATTTATTTTATGCCACACTGCTGATGGATTTTATCGGTGTATCTTGTGCTCTGTTGGTTTCTGTTTATTTTTCGCTGTTTGTTTTTATTGGCGTACTTATATCGCGGGCATATAGTTATAGAAAAATCCGGTTAAAGAAATACCCGGTTATTGGATTTTTAGCCGTATTTATTTTCCAGGGCGCATTTGTTTACCTGATTGCTTCGTCGGCGATAACTACTTTTTCTTTTACAAATTTCTTTTCACTCAATAACATTATTTGCATGGGCGTTTCGAGTTTGTTTATCGGCAGCATCTATCCTCTTACACAAATTTATCAGCACGAAGCGGATAAAAACGACGGTGTCATAAGCCTTAGCTACAAACTCGGATACATGGGCACTTTTATATTTTCGGCAATAATGTTTTCTGCAGCAATTTGTTTCCTGTTATTTTATTTCAATTTAAAGCATCAACAAGTTGCCTTAATATTATTTTTGATAATTATTATGCCGGTTGTTATCCGGTTCATGATATGGTTTATCAAAGTCCGCAAAGACAGGGCCAATGCAAATTATGAAAACACTATGATCATAAACCAGCTGACTTCGGTCTGCATGAATTTTTACTTTTTACTGCTGATTTTAAATAATTATTATACCTGGTTTTAAAAATTCATAAAATTATCCGTTCTTTCATACGAGCTATTAAATGATACCGGAGTCATCTTTTTTAAGTTCGATGATTTCTTTAATTTTCGATCCATTCATTTTGATAGTTTTGTTATCAGCCGATTTCATTAAAGGAAAGTTCAATTTTTAAACAAAAATTAATTTAACAGGCAGGGATTGCAAAAATTGGATTGAAATCTTATATTTTTGATTTGATTTATTAAAGAAAGTATGTCTAATAAAACTTTCATCTCAAACATTCAGGGAAAGTATATTATTCAAATAGCCATAGCGCTTATACCTATTGCCTTTTGTATTTATTTTCTTAAGCATGAAGGATACCAGCTACAAAAATCTTTTAACCTGATAAAACAGGTAAGGCCCGAATTAATGTTGCTGGCTCTGTTTGTAACTTTAATTTACATAATAATACATGGTTACATGTATAAGGCAAGTTTCAAAGCCTTAAATGCCGATATTCCGTATAAGAATTTATTAATACTTGCCCTGAAAAGAAATTTTATAAGTGTATTTATTCCGGCAGGAGGAGTTTCATCCTATGCTTTCTTTACCCGGGAAATAGAAAATAAAGGAGTTTCTAAAATAAGGATTCACCTGGCTTCTATGATATATGCCATCTCGGGATTTGCATCATTGATTTTAATAGCTTTTCCGGCCTTTTTGTTGCTTGCATTCTCTCACGATTTAAACCGGAATATTATAATTGCCTTCAGTGTATTAATGGCGCTCTTTATTTTACTATTTCAATCTTTTCGTTCATTAATGAAAAGAGGCCGGGCATATAAAATTTTATCCAGATATTTTCCCGGCGTACCAATGCTCTTTGATGATTTACAAAACGAAAAATACTCTGTTAAATATTTTGTACTGGCAATAATATATTCGATATTCATTGAATTATGCGGAATAGCTCATTTGTATATAATATCGCTTGCATTAGGCATGAATATAAGACTGACAGTAGCATTGATAGGTTATGTCCTTGCAACCATTATGTATTCGTTATCCCCTTTTTTAAGAGGCCTTGGTGCTGTTGAACTGACATTAACAATAACCCTGTTAAAATTTGGTTTTCTTAAAATAACTGCTATCTCGGCCAGTTTATTATACAGGTTTTTTGAATTCTGGATTCCTCTTTTTGTAAGTGCGGTAAGTTTTTTCTACAAAAAAGAGAATATTATTCTACGGATCCTTCCTGCATTTTTTACATTGATATTAGGTGTTGTTAATATAATTTCTGTTTTAACAAGTGGGGTTGCTGAGCGTTTAGAGATTCTTAAAGACTTTATCCCTGAAAACATTATTTACTTCTCAAATTTTACAGTCATTATAGCGGGTGTGGTTTTAATAGTCTTATCGGCATATCTTGTAAGAGGTTTAAAGAATGCGTGGATTACCGCCATTTTAATAACGATTTTCTCAGTAATTGGCCATCTTACAAAAGCTATAGATTATGAAGAAGCTTCTTTTGCCCTTTTTGTATTGTTCTTATTGGTTTATACTCGTAAAAATTATTCCGTTAAAAGCGATAAACAACTTTTTAATAATGCCAAATGGTATCTTACAGGTGGGGTACTTTTTGTTTCGGTATACGGAATTTTAGGCTTCTACCTTCTTTCCAAAAGACATTTTCATGCAGAACTAAGTTTGTGGCAATCCTTTTTATACCTGTTAAATTCCCTCCTGGTCTTTAATAACGATTCGTTAACAATTTATACTCATTTTGCACGGTGGTTTGTACATTCCCTTAATTTTCTGGGTGCAGCGCTAATTATTTCATTATTATATATATTTTTTAAACCATACCGGCATAAGTTTCAGAATGCAGTTGAGGAAACAGACCAGGCAAAAGAAATTGTGAATAATTACGGAAGATCGGCTCTGGACTATTTTAAAACTTATCCTGACAAATCGATTTATTTAGGAAAAGATAACCGGTATTTTGTTTCATTTAAAACTGCAAACGATTATGTGGTTGTTTTAGAAACTCCTGTTTGTGAACATGATTCCCAGATACCGGAAATTGTTGCCGGGTTTGATGAATATTGTATCCAGCATGGATTAAGAACAGTTTATTTCAGGGTTGACGAGCAGCATTTAAAATACTTTAAACAATCAAATAAAAAATCAATATTCATCGGACAGGAAGGGATTGTCGATCTCTCGACCTTTTCGCTGGAAGGTGGGGATAAGAAACCTACCCGGAATGCCCTGAATAAAATGAAATCTTTGGGGTACACCTGTAAAATTTATTATCCTCCCCAAAAAAATGGTTTTCTTCAAAAATTAAAATCGGTTTCAGATGAATGGCTTATCTCATCAGATAAAAAAGAGAGTGCTTTTACCCAGGGAATATGGAACAATGCCGAAATAAAATTTCAGGTGGTTTTAGCAGTCGAAGATATTGAAGAAAAAGTTGTTGCCTTTTGTAATATTATTCCCGATTATGCCAGGGATGAAGGGACTTACGATTTATTGAGAAAAACTGCCGATGCTCCCGGAGGTGTGCTGGATATGTTAATGGTAAATATGATAGAATATTTTTGTCAAAACAGTAAAAAATATCTTAATCTCGGTATGGCTCCGTTATCGGGTATCGAAGAAGCAAAAAATTTTAAAGAAAGAGCTATTAAATTTGCTTATGAAAACCTTAGACAATACGATCATTTTAAAGGTCTCCGGTTCTTTAAGGACAAGTATGCCGGTAATTGGAAAAATAAATATTTAGTTTATTCAAATGATTTTGATCTCATCCAGATGCCGATATTATTGGAAAAAGTCAGCAGGTAAAAATTAATTCAATTTTTTAAATTCTAATATTGTATTATGCGGATCGGCTGTTTTAAAAATAGAAGTTCCGGCAACTATAATATCAGCACCGGCATCGATCAATTTCCCGGCATTTGACAGATCAATCCCCCCGTCGACTTCAATTAATGCTTTGGAATTTTTACTGATAATAAGTTCTTTCAGTTTTTTAACTTTCACATAGGAATGTTCAATAAACTGTTGTCCGCCAAATCCGGGGTTTACAGTCATGTTCAGGATAAGGTCTGCCTCTCCGATCATATCTTCGAGTAAACTCACCGGTGTATGCGGGTTTATGGCAATTCCGGCCTTCATCCCCAACATTTTTATATGTTCAATTGTCCTGTGAAGGTTGTTGCATGCTTCGAAATGAACAGTTAAATTAAATGCCCCGGCATTATAAAAGTCTTCAATAAACCTGGAAGGATTAACCACCATAAGATGAACATCCAAAGGTTTTAAGGCTACTTTATGAATAGCTTCAACAACAGGTTGGCCGAAAGTTATATTGGGAACAAAAACGCCATCCATGATGTCGAGGTGGATCCAATCGGCTTCACTGCCATTAAGCATTTCAATTTCATGTTGCAAATTGATGAAATCGGAATTTAGTATTGAGGGTGCAAGAAAAAGTTTCATAATAAAATTTTACACAGTAAATATAAAAAACTATTTTTTACCAGTGTCTTTTTAAGATAAGATTATTAATTTACCTGAAGATGAAAATTGATGAACAGAATTTAAATTTATTTATGGGTATTCAATAAATAAATTAACCCAGATAGGTTTTAAGAATCTGGCAGCGGGTAGATTGTTTTAATCTTTTAATAGCTTTTTCTTTAATTTGGCGTACCCGTTCACGCGTAAGGCCAAACTCCTCAGAGATTTCTTCGAGGCTGAGCGGATATTTTCCATTGAGCCCAAAAAATAATTTTACAATATTTGCTTCACGTATTGAGAGAGTAGATAATGCCCTTTCTATTTCTTTGCGCAGCGAATCGTTTAATAAACCTTTATCGGGACTTGGGGCATCTAAGTTTAAAATAATGTCGTACATATTTCCTTCGTCTTCCTGTCCCAGCGGTGCGTCCATAGATAAATGCCTGCCGGAAGTACGAAAAGCTTCTTTCACATCGTTCGGCGCCAGTTCCAGTGTCTGGGAAATTTCAAGTAAGGTGGGTTCCCTTTCAAATTTCTGCTCGAGTTCGGCAAAAGTTTTATTAATTTTATTTATTGATCCAATTTTATTTAGAGGAAGCCTGACAATACGTGCCTGTTCAGCCAATGCTTGCAGGATAGATTGCCGTATCCACCAGACTGCATAAGAAATGAATTTGAACCCTCTTGTTTCATCGAATCTTTGTGCTGCTTTGATAAGCCCGAGATTTCCCTCATTAATTAAATCCGGAAGGCTTAATCCCTGGTTTTGATATTGTTTTGCCACGGAAACAACAAACCGAAGATTTGAATTTACAAGCCTCTCCAGGGCTTTATTGTCATCCTGTTTAATGCGTCTCGCAAGTTCGACTTCTTCTTCAGCAGATATAAGTTCTAACTTGCCAATTTCATGAAGGTATTTATCAAGTGAAGGTGTCTCCCTGTTTGTAACCTGCTTGATAATTTTCAATTGTCTCATTATAATTTAGAATTAAATTGAACAAAACCCTCAGGTAGGCAGTATTTATCTTTTTTAAAAAGATACCTAAGTTAAAACTAATTTTAATAACTTTATCGAATGAACGGGATTATTTATTAATAAAACAAAATTTATTTTGTAGTTTCTAAGCAAATGCTTATAATTGCAGCAAATATCCCAAATATAAATTCCGAATAGTTTTTTTTCTTTTTTCGATGCCTTTTAAAGCATTGTTTATGCTGATATTATCAATAAAATTAAAATCAAATTTAAGTTATGGAGATGTATGATATTCTTGAATTAAATGAAATGCTCCTCCCGGAGTTAAAGACAATAGCCAAATCGTTGGGTGTTAAAAAAACCGAAGTCATGAAAAAACAAGATTTAATTTATAGAATTCTTGACCAACAGGCAATTGATGTTACTTTAAAAATGAAAACTGAAAAAGAAAAAAACGCTATAAAAAAATTTCCGTCTTATGATAATGATGAGAAAAAAAGAAGAGGCAGGAAAAGAAAATTTTTTGACGGACCGGATGTTCCAGGGATTATTGAAATTAAGCCCGAAGAAGAAAAAAAGGATGTCCCTGTATTAGATGATATTCCAATTCCCTTACAGGAAGAACAAAATAATCAGCCTGTTTTGAATGAGGATTTTGAATTCCCAACGAACAATGATATAATTCCTTCTGAAGTTGAAGTTCCTGCTGTTTCATCGGAAACAAGAGAACCGGAAAAAGATTTGAATAAACGCATTTTCGAACGCAGAAGAGACGATAAAGCATTTGAATTTGAAGGAATTGTAAGTGCTTCAGGTGTACTTGAAATAATGCCCGACGGATATGGTTTCCTTCGTTCCGCCGATTATAATTATCTTAATTCACCCGATGATATTTATGTTTCGCAATCGCAAATAAAACTTTTTGGTTTAAAAACCGGTGACACTGTTAAGGGAACCATCAGGCCGCCAAAAGAAGGAGAAAAGTATTTTCCCCTGATAAAAGTTGAAGAAATTAACGGCCGCGATCCTGACTTTATCCGCGATCGCGTTCCATTTGACTATCTTACTCCATTGTTTCCTGATGAGAAATTCAAACTGGTTTCTCCGAAAAATCCGAATCTTTCCTGCCGCATTGTCGATATGTTTTCTCCAATTGGTAAAGGCCAGAGAGGGTTAATTGTGGCCCAGCCCAAAACCGGTAAAACAGTACTTTTAAAAGATATTGCCAACGCAATAGCCGAAAACCATCCGGAAGTATATTTGATCATTCTTCTTGTTGACGAGCGTCCTGAAGAAGTAACAGATATGGCTCGCAGTGTAAATGGCGAAGTTATTGCCTCCACCTTCGACGAACCGGCAGAAAGGCATGTCAGGGTTGCCAATATTGTACTCGAAAAGGCTAAAAGGCTCGTAGAATGCGGTCACGATGTTGTTATCCTTCTTGATTCCATAACACGTTTGGCACGGGCATTTAATACTATTGCACCGGCTTCAGGTAAAGTCTTATCCGGTGGGGTCGATTCAAATGCCCTGCATAAACCAAAACGCTTTTTTGGCGCTGCAAGAAATATCGAGAATGGTGGCTCGCTTACCATTTTATCCACTGCTCTTACTGAAACCGGTTCCAAAATGGATGATGTAATTTTTGAGGAATTTAAAGGTACCGGCAATATGGAGCTTCAGCTTGACCGTAAACTTTCAAATAAACGAATCTTCCCATCAGTGGACCTTAATGCTTCCAGCACACGCCGCGAAGATCTCCTTCTTGAAAAAGCAATGCTGAATAAAATCTGGATACTACGTAACTATCTTTCAGATATGAACCCTGTTGAGGCCATGGAATTTCTTATAGATCGTCTCAGAAAAACAGATACAAACGAAGAATTTCTCGTATCTATGAATGCTGAATAATTAAAAACACTAATAGATATCTCAAAAAACTCGTTTCGTCATTGTAAGCGAAGCATGGCGATCTGCCAGATAGTGCATATTTACTGAGATTTCTTCACTCCGTTCGCAATGACAGCTTCGATAATTTGAGTTCTTAGAGATGCCCTAATTATTTATTAAATATCAGTCGAAATTTTAAAATAGGAAAAGGGATAGATAATTATTCATATGAATAACCAAATTCTATTCTTTAGAATTCATGCAAATGATATTTAAAATATTTTTATTGAATTAATCCTTTCAAGATTTTTATAATCACCCAATTCCTTATAAATTATTTTTAAATTATTAATTACTTTTTTTTGATTTGGTGAAAGCTTATTAAGAGTTTCAAATATTTCCGCTGCCTTTCTTTTTTGTCCCGTCAGGTAATAAGTTATAGCTAATTCATAATAGGATTCCGGGCGATTTGGAAATTCACCAATTGCTAACTTATAAAAACTTATTGATTTCGATGTGTCCCTTAAATTATCTCTGTACAATTGTGCAAGTCGCAAATAGTATTTGTAATTATCTTTATTATTCATTATCTGCGATCCATAAATAACAATTAAATCATCCGCAGGATATTTATATTTCGGACTAAGCCTTAATGCTTTTTCCATGTAGAAAGTAGCACGGTTAATGTTTCCGTTTTTCCAATATGCCTTTCCCAATCGATAGTTTAAAACAGGTTGTTTCGGACTAAGGGAAATTATTTTTTCATAAACCGGCAAGCTGTATAAATAGTCGTTTTTGATATCTAATATGCGGACAATATTTTTATATATTTCTTGTTGGTCGGGTTTAATTTTTAATGATTTTATATAATAAAATAAAGCACTGTCTTCATTCTTATCTGCTTTATAATAGCTTAAAGCTGCATAATTCAAAGCGATCACATAATCCGGACAAATGTTTATTGCCTTCAGGAAATACTTTTTTGCCAATTTTAAATTTTCTGAAAACTTTGGATTATTATCTTTATATTCCTCATAGAGCAGTTCACCGTACTCTTCGTTAAGAGTTGCGCAATTATTTGGTTTCGTAACATCTGAATATATTAAAGTTTTGGTATCCTTCCAGTCATTATTTCTCGATATGGTTTTTAATGAATAGAGGGAAAAAACAATTAATCCCATACTAAAAGGTATCCATTTCCATTTTTTGATAAAATAATATGTGGGCAGTTTAAATGTAAAAACATATCCCAAAATAATACAAAACCCAAGTGAAGGTAAAAATAAAAACCTCTCGGCAACTGCTGTGCCTGTTGAAAAAAACAGGTTCGAATAAACTGATATCGTGACCAAATAAAATATTATTCCAAAGCCTAAAAGGCTTCTTTTTTTTATTGTTCTGAAAACAAATATTAGCGCAAGAGAATATATGGCAATGGAGGCTAAAGAATAAAAACTTGTTACAGGCTGAACAGGAATTTGATATACCGAATAATCACATGACAGGTTTATTGGAAAAACCAACAATTGCAAGTATTTTCCAAGGGAATAAAAAATAATACCGTATTTCTGGCTTAGGTTGCAATGAGCAAAATAATTACTAAAAATATCGCTCGTCCAGTTTGCATTATTGTTTCCCAAAGTATAATAACTAATGCTGAAATAAATTAATATGGAAATTATCAGAGGGATTATTACTTTAATATAATTATTTGCTTGTTTCCATTTTTCTGAATTATTTATAGGTTGGAAAAAAAATATTGTTAAGGGCACTATTGCCAAAAAAGTAATTGCATTTTCTTTGGATAATAATGCAAACAAAAAAGCAATTGAACTGAATACTAAAAATTTAATATTGCCCTTCTCAAAATAAATTATTGAAAAAAGCAGGCTTATTAAGGAAAACAATAAGGCCAATATTTCGTCACGGCTTTTTATATTTGCAACAACTTCAGTGTGGATCGGATGAGAAATGAAGAAAATTGCAATTAGAAAGGGCGCTGACAAATACCATTTAAAATCGTTAAAGTCTTTTAAAAGCCTGAAAAAAATCAGATATATTAAAATTGCAGATAATACAAAAAGCAAAATGTTTATCAAATGGCTGATATGGGGATTTTTTCCGAAAAATTGTACTTCAGCAGCAAAAGTTAACTGCGATAAGGGCCGATATCTTTTCCTAAATCCATTTTCTTCAACTGTTGATTTGTAATTTGCTAACCAACCCAGTAAAACGCCATCGTCAGAAATAATTTCTTTTATATTTTTTAACCCATGTACCGTATAGTTATTATCTGAAATAAAAATATCATCATCTCCTGCATAACCGAACCGGATAGTTTTACCAAATAAAGCAAAAGTGACCAAGACAATTATTAAAACAGGAAAAAAATAATTATTCCTTTTTTTTAACCAGGCAATAATAGCAGAATTGTAAATACAATTTAAAAACATATTTCTTTTAACTTAATTCAAAACCAAGCTTTAACAATTGACAAAAATAAAATTAATATTGAATAAAAAGAGTTTTATCCGATCGACAAATAATTGAATTGAACTGAATATTAATAAAATGAGCTATTAATATCAAATTATTATTTAAAATCAATATATATTAAGACTTTGCTGAATTTTCTTTAAAAAGATAAAATCATTTTGATTAATTTTGAATCCTAATTTTTTAAAACAATAAATAACTGTTATTTAATTACTTAATTATATAAAAAGCAATGACAAAGAAGAAATTTGTTACATGTGATGGTAATTATGCAGCAGCACATGTAGCTTACATGTTTAGTGAAGTTGCTGCAATTTATCCCATAACCCCTTCCTCAACTATGGCCGAATATGTAGATGAATGGGCATCGTATGGTAAAAAAAATATTTTCGGTACAACTGTTAAAGTAGCTGAAATGCAAAGCGAAGCAGGAGCTGCAGGAGCGCTGCATGGTTCATTGCAATCCGGGGCTTTAACTACAACTTTTACTGCCTCCCAAGGATTGCTTTTAATGATCCCCAATATGTATAAAATTTCCGGTGAATTATTGCCTGCTGTGTTTCATGTATCGGCACGGTCGATCGCTGCACAGGCCTTGTCAATTTTTGGTGATCATAGTGATGTTATGAGCACACGGCAGACCGGTTTTGCAATGTTTGCTACAGGTAGTGTACAGGAAGTTATGGATTTGGCTGCAGTTGCACATCTTACTGCAATAAAGAGCCGCATCCCTTTTCTTCATTTTTTTGACGGGTTTCGTACTTCGGCAGAAATTCAAAAAGTTGAGGCTATCGATCAAAATGATCTAGTAAAATTAGTTGATTGGAAAGCCATTCAGGAGTTCCGCGACAGGGCTTTAAATCCTGAACATCCTGTGACTCGTGGAACAGCACAGAATCCCGATATTTACTTTCAAACCCGTGAGGCAGCAAATCGTTTTTATGATGTTGTTCCTGATATGGTCGAAGAATACATGCAGGAAATTTATAAAATTACCGGCAGGGAATATCATCCATTCGATTATTATGGGCCTAAAGATGCCGAAAACATTATCGTTGCAATAGGTTCAGTTACCGAAACAATTAAAGAAGTAATTGATTTTATCCAGGAAAAAGGGGAAAAGATTGGTTTAATCTCTGTTCATCTTTACCGGCCATTTTCAGCAAAACATTTTATGAAAATTTGCCCTCCATCGGTAAAAAGAATATGTGTTCTGGATCGTACCAAGGAACCTGGTGCTAATGGCGACCCCCTTTACCTCGATATTAAGGATGTGTTTTATGGTAAACCGGATTCTCCAATTATTATTGGTGGCCGTTATGGTTTAAGCTCAAAGGATACAACACCGGGGCAGATTATGTCTGTGATTAAAAATCTTAAAATGACTGAACCTAAAAATCAGTTTACGGTTGGAATTGTAGACGATGTTACTTTCAAATCATTACCTGCAGAACCAGAAGTTAAGGTTATAAATAAAGGTACATTCGAGGCTAAATTTTATGGTATAGGTTCTGATGGTACTGTTGGTGCCAATAAAAATTCAATAAAAATTATCGGAGATACAACCGATAAATATAGCCAGGCTTATTTTGCTTATGATTCCAAGAAATCTGGTGGTATAACAATTTCAAACCTTCGATTTGGCGACAAGCCCATTCGTGCTCCTTATTTGGTTATCAGTCCCGATTTTGTTGCTTGCCATGTTCATTCTTATCTCGACAAATATGATATGTTAGCTGGTTTAAAAAAAGGAGGGACATTTCTTCTTAACAGTAACTGGAGTGTTGAAGAAACTCAAAAAAGATTGCCAGATCATATTAAAAAATGTTTAGTTGAAAATGAAATTAAATTTTATATCATAAATGCAACAGCCATTGCCGAAGAAATTGGCCTTGGAAATCGCACCAATACTATTATGCAAAGTGCATTTTTTAAAATTTCCGGCGTAATACCATATGAAAAGGCTGTTGAAGAAATGAAAAAGGCAATAATTAAGGATTTTGGCAAAAAAGGTGAAGAAGTGGTCAAAATGAACCATGCAGCAGTTGACCGTGGAGGAAACGTTACACAGGTTCAAATTCCAACTCAATGGAAAAATCTGAATATTCAAAATAATATTGGAAAATCCACTGAAGATGTACCTGAATTTATTAAAAACATCCTTATTCCAATGAATTCATTAAAGGGCGACGACCTTCCGGTCAGCGCTTTTCTGGGCTGTGAAGATGGCACTTTTCCTGCAGGTACTTCGGCGTTTGAGAAAAGGGGTATTGCCGTAAATGTTCCTGAATGGATTCCGGAAAATTGCATACAGTGTAATCAATGTTCATTTGTGTGCCCGCATGCATGCATTCGTCCGTTTCTTTTCAATGAAACTGAAGCAGCCGGAATGCCTGCAGACAGCAAGTTCATTAAGGCAACCGGAAAAGCCCTCGAAGGACTGCAATATAAATTACAGGTAAGTGTACTTGATTGCACAGGTTGTGGTAATTGCATCGATGTTTGTCCTTCGAAAACCAAAGCTTTGGAGATGAAACCACTTGAAAGTCAAATGTCCGAGATAGGGCGTTGGAATTATATCGAAAAAAATGTCACTTATAAAGATTACCTGATGCCAAAAGACGCTGCAATTAAAAATTCACAGTTTGCCCAGCCATTATTTGAATTTTCAGGGGCGTGTGCCGGTTGTGGTGAAACACCTTATATTAATATAATTACCCAACTTTTTGGTGAGCGAATGATTGTAGCCAATGCTACCGGATGCTCTTCAATTTATGGGGGTTCTGCTCCTTCAACGCCCTATACTGCAGGAAAAAATGGGAAAGGAGTTGCCTGGGCAAACTCATTGTTTGAGGACAATGCAGAATATGGTTTCGGTATTGCTACCGGTATTCAACAAATCCGCAATAGAATTGCCCTTATGATGAAGGAATCAATGGATGATTTAAAACCTGATACTAAAGAAGCCTTTAATGAATGGGTTGCTGAAATGAATAATGCATCTAAATCTATAATTGCTTCTGAAAAAGTTCGTGCTGCCTTAAAAAATGAATCCTCTTCAAAAGTTGAGGCGATCAAAAAACTCGATCAATATCTTATTAAAAAATCAATCTGGGTATTTGGCGGAGATGGCTGGGCTTACGATATTGGTTATGGTGGGTTAGACCATGTTCTGGCATCGGGAGAAGATATCAACATACTCGTTCTCGATACCGAAGTTTATTCAAATACCGGCGGCCAGGCTTCTAAATCTACACCTCTTGGAGCAATTGCAAAGTTCGCCGCATCAGGTAAGCGTGTTCGTAAAAAAGATTTAGGAATGATGGCAATGAGTTATGGATATTGTTATGTTGCCCAGGTTTCAATGGGTTCAAGTCAATCACAATATTTAAAAGCCATTCGTGAAGCCGAAGCTTTTCCCGGACCTTCTCTTATTATTGCCTACGCACCCTGCATTAATCATGGCTTACGTGCAGGCATGGGGAAATCACAAAACCAGGCCAAGCTTGCCGTAGAAAGTGGCTATTGGCATCTTTACCGATATAATCCTCAACTTGAAGCACAGGGACAAAATCCATTTCAATTTGATTCTAAAGAACCAAAATGGGAAGAATTCCAAAAATTCCTGGATAGTGAAGTGCGCTACTCTTCTTTAAGAAAGGCATTTCCTGCCGAGGCAGATGAATTATTTAAAGCTGCCGAAGATAATGCCAAATGGCGTTACAATGGGTATAAACGAATTGCTTCATTGGTTTATACAAAATAATTGTTCCGGGTATTTTGTCAATATTCTAAAAAAATATAACTTGTTCGACATTATTTACAATTAATTAATAAAATTATAATTATATTATTATGAAAAAGTACTTAATTTTTAGCATTTTAATGACAAGTATTGGCTTTACTGCAATTTGTCAGACAGATGAAGATATTGTTAACCAAAATCTGAATCAGGCTTATCTTGAGTTATCAAGTGAAGGAATGTATGCAAAGATAAATTGGGGAATAGGTGAATGTGCTTCAGATAACAGTGAGGTAGGAGGCGAAAGCATCGTTGATTATCCTGACCTGCAAAGTCTCGGCAAAATGTTGGCAACTCCAACCAACATTGTTTTATCTGCATATTGGTTCAGGGCATACAACATTATATACCATTGTAATTATGTAATTATGCTTGCTCCGACTCTGACTATAAGTGCATCGTCAAAAAACCAATACATAGCTGAGGCAAAATTTGTCCGTTCATTGATGTTTTTCGAACTCACGAAAGCTTTCGGAAGTATACCTTTATACAAGGATACAACAAACTGGAAGTTGTCCGGTAGTTACCTGGATTATGATCCAAACAATAAGATATTAATCCCAAAAGATTCAATTTCAGAAGTATATATGCAAATTGAAAATGATTTGAACGATGCTATAAATTATTTGCCGGAAAAAAGCACATTAGATGCGGACAATAAATTCAGGGCTACAAAAGGAGCTGCCGAGGCACTGCTTGCAAAGGCATACCTTTTTGAATCTTCCTATGCTAAAAACTATCCCATAGATAGCAGGTTTGCCGGATTAACTGAAAAATGGAGCAAAGCATTACAGTTTGCTGATACTGTTATTAATTCGAACCATTATAAATTAATTGGAATTGATAGTGCAATGTACCAGACCTGGTGGGATTCAACATACCTGTTTCCCGGGAAAACCCCTGGCTTTAGGTATATTTTTACAGTCGCAGGAAACGATTGTGATGAATCGGTTTTTGAAGTAAGGGATCTCACTACTAAAACCGGATGGAGTCCTAATGGAGGGAATGTCAGTACAGTATACAACTCTTGCAGAAAATATTTTAATTCAGATAGCATATCAACTGATTTAGGTGGCTGGGGGTTTAATTGCCCTACGGCATATCTGGTCAACGCCTTTGGTAATAAGGATTCGAAAGAAACCAGCTTAAACTCTGATTCTACAAATGAGATTAATGATCCCCGTTTTGCAGTTACCATTGCAAAAGAAAAAGATTCGGCTCTTATAGGAGGGACCGATGGGGACAAATGGTATACATTTGATTTTGAAAACAGCCCTACAAAAATGTCTAACCGAAAGTTTGAGTGTTCTCCCGAAGAATATTGGAGTAATTATACCTGGTTTGGGGAAGGACCTCTAAATGTTCATGTTATCAGGTATGCCGATGTTGTGCTTATGGCTTCTGAAGCTGCTTTTATGAAAGGAGATAACACAAAAGCCCTGGATTATATCAATTTGATACGTAAACGTGCAAGATTATCGGGAACAACAGGATTTCCAAAAGATCTGACATCCGTCAGTTTTGAAGATATTGTTCACGAACGCCGGCTTGAATTGGCATGCGAAGGTCACAGGTTTTTCGACCTGGTTCGCTGGAACCTGGCTGTAAAATTCCTTAACCGTAAACTTACGGATAGCACACAGGTGGTTTTTGCATCTCCGCAAAACGACTTTTTCCCGATACCTGAAACAGGAATGGGAAGTTCTGTTAAAAACATTACCGGTAATAATTTTTATATCAGTCCAAATCCGGCACTGAACATTCTTAAGATTAATACTGATTTAAAAAATTTGACTGTAAGCATATTCAATATGGAAGGTAAACTTGTGCTAAAAAGAATTTCTTGTTCAAACAATTTCACCCTCGATATTTCCCAATTATCCAAAGGTTTTTATATGGTTAAAATTGAAAATAATGAAAAGGTTTTTATGAATAAGTTTGTTAAAGAATAAACTTATTAAAGAATAATTTATCTGAAACCTGCAAGTCAATTCATGGTTTGCAGGTTTTTTCATTGGAAGGAATGTAAATATCGGAGATGATTTATCTTATATTAAAATTCAAGGTAATTTCCCTTATTTATTTAGCATTTTGAAATGCCTTCTTTCCGGCAAACCGAGAGGTTTTGCCTAACTCGTGTTCAATTCTCATCAACTGGTTAAATTTCTCTACACGTTCGCCACGGCAACCGCTTCCGGTTTTAAGATGTCCTGCATTTACAGCGACTGTAAGGTCCGAAATAAAGCTGTCCACAGTTTCACCGCTTCGGTGCGAAACAAAGCAATTATACGAATTCTTGTAAGCCAGTTCAATGGTTTCGAGGGTTTCAGTTACTGTTCCTATCTGGTTTAGCTTAATCAGAATAGAATTGGCCACACCCTTGAGGATACCTTCAGCAAGTATTTTTTTATTGGTGCAGAAAAGATCATCGCCAACAATCTCAATTTTTTTACCCAATGTTTTGGTAAGATTTTGCCATCCCGTCCAGTCATTTTCTGCCAGGCCATCTTCAAGCAATACAATAGGATATTGGTTTGCCCAGCTTTCCCATAGCTTAACCATATCATCACTCGAAACCAATTTCTGGGTGCTTTTAAAAAATTTATATTTTCCGTCTTCCCATAATTCACTTGCGGCAGGATCGAGACAAATACTTACTTCGCCACCCGGCTTATAACCTGCTTTTGTAATAGCTTCGAGTATGACTTCAACTGCTTCATCGTTCGATTTCAGGTCTGGTGCAAATCCGCCTTCATCGCCAACACCTGTACTGTAACCTTTTGCTTTCAGCACTCCTTTTAAAGTATGAAAAACTTCAATGCCCATGCGGATAGCTTCGGTAAAAGAAGTTGCGCCATGCGGGGCAATCATAAATTCCTGAAAATCCACGTTGTTATCGGCATGTTTACCGCCGTTAATAATATTCATACATGGAACAGGCAACAAATGGGCATTGCTGCCACCCAGATATTGGTACAAAGGAATCCCGGCGCTTTCGGCTTCGGCACGGGCATAAGCCATTGATACGGCAAGTATTGCATTTGCGCCCAGTTTCGATTTGTTGTCTGTTCCATCAAGACCAATCATTAAGTAATCAAGCTCACGCTGGCTCACGAAGCATTTACCTTCAATTTCTTTTGCAATGATTTTGTTAACATTTTCAACGGCTTTTAATACGCCCTTTCCGCCATATCGTTTTTTGTCGCCATCGCGCAGTTCGCATGCTTCACGTTCGCCGGTAGATGCACCGCTTGGAACCATTGCACGGGAGCTTGTGCCGTCTTCTAATGTCAATTCTGCTTCAACTGTAGGGTTCCCTCTTGAATCGAGGATTTCAATTGCTTCAACTTCTAAAATTTTCATAATTTTTATTTATTTTTGGTTAAACAATTATTTAATCATACTAATTAAAATCTTATATAAAAAGTAAAAATATCTATTTCACAATTGAATCCAATTCAGACATTTCGTCATCCAAAATTGGTTTTTCAAGCAAATGTACCGGCAAGAAAAATTTATTGGCAATAAATGTCGGAATTACTGCGCTTGCAATCACAGCACCAACTAAATAGGTATATTGTCCCTGAGTTATAATATTATGCGTTAAACCAAAAAGTGCAGAGATAGTACCAAATGTCAGACCGGTTGACATGAGCAGGGTATAGTACCATTTTTCCTTTTTATCTTCCCT
>Ga0265316_10002925_pt1 | contig 17483 bp, 18 predicted proteins | sample 4522metaG_FD_202092 | JGI IMG/M metagenome (GOLD analysis project Ga0265316, IMG submission 202092) | Rhizosphere microbial communities from Carex aquatilis grown in University of Washington, Seatle, WA, United States - 4-5-22 metaG | ecosystem: Host-associated > Plants > Roots > Rhizosphere >...
CGTGACGGAGCGTGGTTTCCAGGCCAACTCGCGTACCATCACGACCAGTGACCAGATGCTCCAGGAACTGCTCCAGTTGAAGAGGTAATGGCCGGTGAGGGAGCGGACGCGGCGCAAGCCGCCGTAAGGGGGGGGAATGGTTGAGGTGACGAGACTGGACGGGAAGGTCTACTACGTCAACCCGCACCAGATCGAGTATGTGGAGAGCAATCCCGATACGACGTTGATCATGACGTCCGGCAAGAGGCTGGTAGTCCGCGAGGACTACCAGACTCTTTTTCAGCGCATAGTGGAGTACCGCAGGCTCATTGGCGCGTTCAAGAACGAGGAGTGATGCATGGCCGGCGCCCAAGACCCGCGGGATATCGCGGCGCCTGTGTTGCGCAAAAATGTATTCCTGTGATATGATCGCAAGGGGGGGGAGGGGATGTCTGACGAACAGCAGGACCTGAATCTCGAAGATGTCGGCGCGGGCGCCGAAGATGTCGGCGGACCCCGCAAAGGCGGTCTTCTTTCCGGGATGCTTCTCAACATCCTCAAATGGGCCGCTATCGGCATAGGTGCCGTTATCATCGTCGTCACAACGACCGTGATCACCTTCAGGGTCATCAACAAGGGCAATACGCAGGCTGGCCTGGAGGCGCTCTCTCCGGCTTATGCGGCCAAGCAGGCGCCACTGGCGTCCTACGACAACATCGAGCAGATCCGCGGCCAGACGGCGGATGACACCCCGGCGGTGTTCCTGCTCCAGGTGAGCCTCGGCTACGACCCGGCGGACAAAGAGGTGAGCGTGGAGATCGGGAACCGCAATCGGGAGATCCAGGATCTCATCCTGAAGGACATCTCTCAGAAGACCGCCGCTGAGCTGTCGCCATCCCATTACGATGAAATCCAGGCCGAGCTGATGCAGCTGATCAATACGATCATGAAGACAGGCAAGGTGAAGAGCGTCATGTTCCGCCAGTTCTCGGTGGTGAAGTAAGGAACAGAGGGATGACGGAAGTCCTCTCACAGGATGAGATAGACCAGCTGCTCACCGCGATCTCGTCCGGAGAGGTGGCCACGGAAGAGGTCAGCGCGCCCACCGACCAGCGCAAGATCAAGATCTATGACTTCAAGAGACCCGACAAGTTTTCGAAGGACCAGATCCGCACCGTGTCCATCATGCACGAGACTTTTGCGCGGCAGACGACCACCGCGCTTTCCTCCCAGCTTCGAAGCCTGGCGCACGTGCACGTGGCGTCTGTGGACCAGCTCACCTACGAGGAGTTCATTCGCTCCATCCCGAACCCGACCACGATTGCCGTCATCAACATGGACCCGCTGAAAGGGTCCGCGATCCTCGAAATAGACCCTGCGGTCACTTTTTCCATCATCGACCGCCTGTTCGGCGGACAGGGAGAAGGAGCCAAGTTCACCCGCGAGCTGACCGATATCGAAGCCTCCGTCATTGAAGGAATCATCGTACGCATCCTGGGCAACCTTCGTGAAGCGTGGGCAACGGTCATCGACCTCCGCCCTCGCCTGGGGCAGATCGAAACGAACCCCCAGTTTGCCCAGATCGTGCCTCCCTCCGAAATGGTGGTGCTGGTCACCCTGGAGACCAAGGTGGGAGAAGTGGAGGGGATGATGAACTTCTGCATCCCGTACCTGACAATCGAACCGATCATCCCCAAGCTGTCTGCACAGTACGTGTATTCCTCCATGCGCAGGGGGACCACCACTGAGAACCTGAGCATGCTGCGCGAACGGCTTGCCGGCATCGAGATCGCGCTGGTCGCGGAGGTTGGCTCAATCGACATCACGATGCGGGACGTTCTCACGCTGCGCAACGGGGATATCATCCGCCTGCAGAACGTGCGTGTCGGCGATCCCATGATGCTGAAGATCGGCGACAGGAAGAAGTTCCACTGCCGGCCCGGGGTGGTAGGAAACAAGGTGGCGGTCCAGGTATTGAAAAAGCTCGAGGATATCGAGCATGCCGAATTCGAAGAGCTTGCCATGGATGAGGGAGAAGAAGCATGAGTGATGGATCACTCTCGCAGGACGAGATAGACGCCCTGTTGCAGGGAACGGATACCATTGAAATGGACACGGGGGCCGGTCCCGCCTCTTCTCCTCTTTCAGACGCGGACAGAACGTCGTTCCAGGAGATGCTGCGGGGAGTCACTGAAAGCCAGGGGTCCAACCTTTCCATCCTGACGGGGAAGACCGTTGCCATCGGGGACCCCTCGGTGAAAATCAGGTCCCCGGGGGAGATCACCGGCGGGCAGCCAGAGGACGTGGTGGACATCCGCGTGGACCTCACCGACGGTCTGCAGGGCGAGCATTCGTACATCGTGCCGGCGAGCATCGCCGGAACCCTGGCGGGCCTCATGATGGGGCAGCCGGGAGGCGAGCTGGACGAGGCCTCGCTTTCCGCCGTCGCGGAGGCTTTTTCACAGATCACGGGCACTGCGGTGACGACAATCGGCAGCCAGGTCGGCAGAATGGTGAAGACGGCGCCTCCCGACCTTCGCCAGGCCAAGCGGCAGCAGGCGCGCGTGCCGCAGGGCGACTACTGCGTCACGGTCGATTACCCGTTCTCCATCGAAGGATTCCCGCCGGCAACACTCACGGAAGTGTTCTCCCTCTCCCTGGCCAAGGAGATTATTTCACTCTCGGCCGGAGGAGCGCAGCCGGCAGCCGCATTTGCGCAGGCAGCGCCGCAGGCGGCGCCCCGGCAGGCAGGGGGCCAGCGCCCCGCGCAGCCGCAAGCCGCGGCATTCGGAGGGTCCGGTGGATACCAGCAGACATTCGGCCAGGCATTCGGAGGGGCGGGGCAGGGGCCCGGGATGGCGCCCCCCAACGTGCAACCCGTTCAGTTCGCCAACCTGCAGCCCGTCCCGATGAGCGGAGAACAGGGGAACATTGGACTGCTCATGGACGTGTACATGGAGATGACCGTCGAGCTGGGCAGGACGAGAAAACGCATCAAGGATATCCTGGGGATAGGAGAGGGCACGATCATCGAGCTTGACAAGCTCGCCGGCGAGCCCGTCGACATCCTCGTGAACCACAAGCTCATTGCCAAAGGAGAGGTGGTCGTCATCGATGAGAACTTCGGTGTGCGTGTCACGGAGATCGTATCGCAGATCGACCGAATGAATGAATTGACATAGAGCTTCGGTTTCAGATTTTAACTGGGAGGGGGAATCTGAAAAAGCTTACGCTGGTCGCCGCGTGCGCCGCAATGGCGCTCGCGCTCGCCGGGCAGCCTCTGGCGGCCCAGGCGAAACAAACACCCGCCGGCACGGCAAGCGCCGCGGGAAACGAGTCCGAGATCCTTCTGCCGGACGCAGGAAATGCCGGCACGGCCTCGGCAACAGGGACGGCGGCAGCACCGCAGGGGTCTGCGCCGTTACCGCCCGCTGTCACGGGCGTCTCCACATGGGACTTTCTGAGAATGCTCATCATTCTTGCCTGCGTGGTGGGCGTCATCTACCTGTTGTTCTGGATTCTCCGTCGGAGCTCAGGAAAGAAGATCCAGGAGAATGACCTCATTCGGGTGCTGGGCTCGCGCAGCCTGGCGGGCAATCGCGCGCTGCACCTCGTCGAGGTGGGCGGGTGCGTGTACCTCGTGGGAGCTTCCGACGGAGGCGTGCAGCTCATCTCTGAAATCACGGACAAGGAAGGTCTCGATTCGGTGAGGCTGAAGGCGGCCGAGCAGCCCTCGTCCGCCGTCCGAAGCTTTCCGCAGATTCTCTCCGAGATCTTCCGCCCGGCCAGGAAGCCTGTTTCACTCGGGGAGGGAATCGGGTTCCTGCGGGGCCAGCGGGACAGGCTGAAGAAGCTATGAAGAAATCAGTGGCCGCGGTCCTGGTCGTAATGACGATCGCCGCAGTTTTTCCGGTCGGTCTTCTTGCGCAGAGCGCCGCCGCGGCGACAGGAAGAGCGGGAGGCAATGCTTCGGCTCTCCCGGTGCCTTTCGTGGATCTCAATGTGCGGACTGCCAGGAACAACCAGGAGGTCGTGCTTTCGGTTCAGCTCCTGCTCCTGCTCACAGTCCTCGCGCTTGCCCCCTCGATCCTGATCCTGACCACCTGCTTCCTGCGGATCGCCATCGTTTTCGACTTCATCCGGCGCGCCCTTTCGCTCCAGTCTTCTCCGCCGAATCAGGTGCTGATGGGGCTGGCGCTCTTCCTGACAATGTTCATCATGTGGCCGACTTTCACCACGATCTACCAGGGCTCGTTGAAGCCGTTCGGTGACGGAACGATCGGGCTGCAGGAGATGTACAGCAACGCGGAAAAGCCGCTGCGGACATTCATGTTCAACCAGATGGGCAATGACATGGACTCGGTGCGTCTGTTCATGAGCATGCGCAGCCTGCCCAAGCCCACGACGCGCGCGGACGTGCCCACCTATGTGCTGATTCCGGCATTCGTCATTCACGAGATGACGGTCGCGTTCAAAATAGGCATTCTATTATATATTCCGTTTATCATAATCGACATGGTGGTCGCCTCCACGCTGATGTCGATGGGAATGATCATGCTGCCTCCCGTGATGATCTCCACCCCGTTCAAGCTGATCCTGTTCGTACTGGTGAATGGATGGGGTCTCATTACCGAGCAGCTGATAAGGAGCTTCAAATGAGCACCGGAACCGCTCTCCAGATCGTCCGCGAAGGGATCCTGGAGACACTCATTCTGGCTGGGCCGCTCCTGCTGATCGCGATGGCCGTGGGTCTCATCATTGCCATCCTGCAGGCCACCACGTCCATCCAGGAGCAGACCCTGACATTCGTGCCGAAGATCGCCGCCATCCTGATCGGGCTGGTCCTGCTGGGAAGGTTCCTGATGGACTCCCTGGTGGGATACACCGAGCGGCTCTTTTCGATGATTTCGCACATATGATCCAGGACCTGGTCACTCACATACGCCTGTTCCTGCTCGTCTTCTTCCGCATCATCGCGATGGTGGAGCTTGCTCCCCTTCTGTCTTCGTCTTCCATCCCGCAGACGGCCAAGGTCGGAATGTCCCTGTTTGTCGCGGGGGCAGTGTTTCCGATCGTCCTGGCGTCCAACTATCCCATCCCGGAAAATGTCGTCGACTATGCGCTCCTTGTTCTCGGCGAAGTGGCCATCGGTCTTCTCATCGGCTTTCTCCTGAATCTGATTTTTTCCGCGTTTCAGCTCGCGGGTCAGTTCTTCTCCCTGCAGATGGGTTTTGGCGCTTCGGAAGTGTTCGATCCGCTGTCCCAGGTAGAGATCCCGCTCATGGGCGAGTTCCTGAGCCTCGTCGCCATGCTCGTGTTTATCGCGATTTCGGGAACGGGGAAGTTCCTCCTGGTGGGCGTCATGCGTTCGTTCCAGTACCTGCGGGCAATCGATCTCGTCACGCACCGAGAGGGCATCATGCAGCTTCTGATCGGCGGGCTGGGCGGGCTTTTTCAGAGCGCGCTCACGATCTCCTTCCCGATTCTCGGGACCCTTATCCTCGTGTCCATCGTCATGGGACTCCTGGCCAAGGCAGCACCCCAGATGGACGTGCTGACCATGGGATTTCCCGTTTCCATCGCGGTCTCTTTTCTGGTGCTTTTCGCCACGCTGCCGTTTCTCATGGGCGCCATGGAGCGGATCATCGACGGGAGCTTCCAGACCATCAGCGGGTTCATTGCAGGGGCGGGGAGCCTGAGAAAATGATCGACGAAAGGTTCCTGCTCGACATTCTTGCCCCACCGCTCAGGACGCGATTCGACGTTCCGCTCCAGTGGTTCGCGGCAGAGGACGAGGGACGCACCGAAGAGCCTTCCGAGCACAAGATTCGCAAGGCGCGCGAAGAGGGCAAGGTTGCACGCTCGAGCGAGGTGAGCTCATCTCTGGTCCTCCTTGCCGGCATCGCGACCCTGGGGCTGCTGGGGGAATACATCATGCGCACGAGCGCGCAGATGTTCACATTTTTCCTCTCCCGCGCGGGGAGCGTGGATGCCTTCAACGGCGGGCTCCTGCAGGCTTTCATGAGCTGGCTGGCCGCGATCGTGCTGCCGATTCTTGTCGTCGTATTCGTCGTCGCCATACTGGGAAACGTGATCCAGGTGGGGTTTCTTTTCACGGTGAAGCCGATCACGCCGGATTTCAGCCGGATTGTTCCGCGGGTCAATCGCTGGCTCCAGAGGTCCTTCGCCTCCACGGAGGCAGTCTTCAATTTCGCCAAGTCCATGGTCAAGATCGCGATCATCGCCGCAATTGCGTACCTCAACATCAGCGGGGAGCTGCCCCGCCTCACCCGGCTGGCCCTGTCCGCATTCCTGGCCGCGGTTTCGGTAATCGCACAGATCGCTTTCCGCATCCTCCTCGAAGCGGCAATCGCCCTGCTCGTTTTCTCCGCGGTGGACTACTGGTTCCAGCGGCGCCAGCATCTCGAGTCCCTGAAGATGTCGCGGCAGGAAGTGAAGGAAGAGCGCAAGATGTACGAAGGGGACCCGCTCACGCGCAGCAGGCTGCGGGAGCGCATGAGGGAGATCATGCGCCGGACCATGTTGAAGGCGGTTCCGAAGGCTGACGTCGTCATCACGAACCCCACCCACTTCGCAGTCGCGCTGGAGTACAACCGGTCGCTCATGGTTGCTCCCACGGTGGTCGCCAAGGGCGTCGACCTCGTCGCACAGAAAATCAAGGAAGTGGCGGCGGAAAACAACGTCCCCATCATGGAGAACAAGCCGCTCGCCCAGGCCCTCTATCACGAGGTGGAAATCGGGGACACCATCCCCGAAAAATTCTACGAGGCTATTTCGATCATTCTCGCCGAAGTCTACAAGCTGGGCAACAAGACAGCGGAGGCCGCGGTATGAACACACGGGAGATAAGCCATGGCTGACGCGCGCGCAGTTGCAGGAAACCTCTGGTCCCAGAGGAGCGATGTGCTGGTGGCCGTGGGCGTCGTGGTGGTGATCATGATGCTCCTGATCCCGCTGCCCGCCGTCCTTCTGGACGTCCTTCTCGCGGCAAACCTCGTCCTGTCCCTGCTGATCATCCTGACGGTCCTGTACACGCGGCACGCGCTCGAGTTCTCTGTATTCCCCTCTCTGCTGCTGATCGCCACCGTGTTCGGCCTGGCGCTCAACGTGTCTTCCACCCGGCTGATCCTGTCTCAGGGAAGCAGCTTCAAAGGCCACATCATCAGAGCGTTTGCGACCTTCGTGGTCGGTACCAAGGGCGTGGAAGGGTATGTGATCGGCCTGATCATATTCATCATCATCATTGCCGTCCAATTCATCGTCATCACCAAGGGCGCCACCCGCGTGGCGGAAGTGGCTGCCCGCTTCACGCTGGATGCCCTCCCGGGCAAGCAGATGGCAATCGAGGCGGAATACAATTCCGGCCTCCTTACCGAAGAGGAAGCCACGCGGAAGAAGAACGATCTTCAGCGCGAGGCTGATTTCTACGGCTCCATGGACGGCGCGTCGAAGTTCATCTCCGGCAACGTCAAGGTCGGTATTCTGATCACCGTGGTCCAGATCGTCGGCGGCCTGATTGTCGGCATGACGCTGCATGGAGAGCCATGGAATGTCGCAATCGATACGTATATCTCTCTTTCCATCGGAGACGGCCTGGTGACCCAGCTGCCGGCACTCCTCATTTCCACCGCAACCGGCATCATCGTCACCCGGGCCATCTCGGACTCTTCATTCGGCAAGGACATCACAAAACAGTTCTCCAGCCAGTCCCGGCCCTACCTCATTGCCGCTGCATTCCTGGTGGTTCTCTCGTTCCTGCCGGGGTTCCCGTGGTACGTGCTCCTGCCCATGGCAGCCTTGATCGGCGTCCTGGGATTCTCGCTGACCCGCAAGCAGATTGCCGAGGATGAGAAGACAAAGAGCAGGGAGGTCGCGGACAGGGAGAAGGCCGCGCCCGCGGAGATCTCACCCGTCGTGCCGCTGGATCCCCTTTCCCTGGAAATCGGCTACGGGCTGATTCCGCTGGTGGACAAGGAACAGGGTGCCGAGCTCCTGGACCGCATCACCCGGATACGCCGCGAGTCGGCGCTTGAGCTGGGACTGGTTGTTCCGCGCATCCGCATCATCGACAATATGCGTCTCGAGCCTTCTGAATACTCCTTCAAGATCCGGGGCGTGGAGGTGGGGCGCGGCAAGATCAAGATCGCCCACTACCTCGCCATCCAGCCGGGGAAGAAGACGGAGGAGGTTCAGGGAGAGCCGACGCGTGACCCCGCGTTCGGACTGCCCGCGGTGTGGATCACGGAGGAGGACCGGGAGCGGGCGGAGCGCCTGGGGTACACGGTAGTGGATCCTCCCTCCATCATTGCGACCCATCTCACCGAGATCATCAAGCGGTACGCCGCGGACATCCTGGGCAGGCAGGAAGTGCAGTCCATCCTTGACGCGCTGAAGGCCGACTACCCGGCGGTGGTGGAGGAAGTCAAGAAAGCTCTCGGTATCGGAGAGATCCAGAAGGTGCTGCAGGGACTCCTGACGGAAAGGGTATCCGTGCGCAACATGGTGGCCATTCTGGAGACCCTCGCAGACTACGGGACCGTGACAAAAGACATCGGCTTTCTGATAGAAAAGGTGCGGCAGGCGCTGGGCAGGCAGATCTGTCTCCAGTACTGTGATGAGAACAAGGTGCTGAAAGTTCTCACCATCGAGCCCTCGCTGGAGAAGAAGATCATCGACTCCCGGCTGGAAACCAACCGCGGCATTGTAGCGGGACTCGATCCCGCGCTGCACCGCAAATGGATCAGCGCGCTCACCAACGCGGTCAAGGCCGTCCAGGAGCAGGGCCTGCACGAGGTGATTCTCTGCTCGGAGGCGGCGCGCCCGCTGGTGAAGTCAGGCACCGGGCGCGAGATCCCGCACCTTGCGGTCATTTCGAGCCTCGAGGTGGCGTCTGACGTGACCGTCGAGTCTCTGGGCGAGATAAGGATAGAAGGATAAGCAGGAGCAACCAGGGCATGCAATACTTCACCATTCAGGCGCGGTCGAACAGGGAAGCCATAGAAAAAATGAAGAGCAGCTACGGCGACGATGCACGCATCCTCACGCACCGCAGCGTCCGCATGGGCGGTTTTCTCGGGATGTTCTCCGCGGAAGGTGTGGAGGTGACCGGCTATCTCTCGGAAGACGGCAACAGGAAGAAGAAGGTGGACGTGGAAGAAGAAAAGAAGAAGATTCTGGAAACGGTGAAAAAGGAGCAGACCCTTCAGGTGCTGCTGAAGGAAATCCAGGGGTTGAGGGAATCCCTGGAAAGCCGCACGGTCCCCCCGCCCCCCGCAGCCGCGGACCCGCACCCGGCGCTCCGCCAGATCGACGACCTGCTCACGGCAAACGAGTTCTCGTCGGAGTTCATCATCTCCCTCCACGAGAGGACGCGCAAGGAGTTCTCCCTGGAGACCCTGGAGAACTATGCGCTGCTTCAGAACGCCGTTGTCGGCTGGATCGGCGAACGGATCGACATAGACCCTCCGTTGCGCTTCAACGGCAGCGGCTCCAGGATCGTGATCGTTGTAGGCCCCACCGGGGTGGGAAAGACGACGACCATCGCGAAGCTCGCGGCCATCTACGGGATCGGCGACGGCCACCGGCCCGCGCGGAGCGTCCGCATCATCACGATCGACAACTACCGTATTGCGGCCCGCCAGCAGATCGAGACATACGCGGAGATCATGCGAATTCCGGTCAGCCTTGTGGAGAGCGCGGCCGACCTGCAAAAGAACCTCGCTCTCTACCAGAACACCGACTTGATCCTGGTGGACACAATTGGACGAAGTCCGCGTGACCTCGCCAAGCTGGCCGAAATGAAAGAGATCCTTGCCAGCTGCGGAAGCCAGGCCTGCGTCTATCTCGCCCTCGCCGCCACGACCAAGGCCAGCGACACGGAGGAGATCCTCCGGCAGTTCGAGCCCTTCGGCTACCGGGCTGTCATCCTCACAAAGCTGGACGAGACGATGCGTATCGGCAATGTGATCTCCTGTCTCGCGCGCCACCGCAAGCCGGTGGCATACCTCTGCGACGGGCAGGGAGTACCTCAGGACCTTGAGGAGGCCACCGTGGTGCGCATGCTCATGAATATGGAAGGGTTCCGGATCGACCGCGAGACCCTTGAAAACCGCTTCGGGAGGAGCTGAAGATGGCAGACCAGGCGGAAAAGCTGCGGGAATTGGTGGGTGGGAACGCCGCGCGGAGCGCGAAGGAACCCGGCGGGGCAGGGGCCACGGATGTCGCCCGAAAGGTGGAGCGCCCTGCAAAGGCACCGGAGACCGAAGGCCGCAAGGCCACGCGCATCATTGCCGTTTCCAGCGGGAAAGGGGGGGTCGGCAAGACGAACATCGCCATCAACCTGGCCCTTGCGTATGCCCAGACGGGCAAGAAGGTCATCGTCATGGACGCCGACCTGGGGCTGGCGAATGTCAACGTCGTCCTGGGTGTCATTCCCCGCTACAATCTCTACCATCTCATCCGCAAGCAGAAATCGTTGTCCGAGATCCTCGTCGATACGAGCTACGGGATCAAGATAATAGCCGGCGCATCGGGGTTTTCCAAGATCGCCAACCTCACGGAAGACGAACGGCGCGATTTCATATCGGAATTGGCCGCTCTTTCGAACGCCGACATTCTCATCATCGACTGCGCCGCAGGGGTGAGCAACAACGTGATTTCTTTCATTGCGGCGGCGGACGATGCGCTGATCGTCACCACGCCCGAACCGACTGCCATCACGGACGCGTACGGGATCATCAAGATCATCGCCACCGAGATCGAGAATCTCGACCTTGGGTTGAAGCTGATCGTGAACAGGGTGAAATCTGTCGTCGAGGGAAAAAGGGTGGCGGAGAGGGTCATCAATATCGCCGGCCAGTTTCTCAATCTGAAAGTCGACTACCTGGGCTTTGTTTTTGACGACCCTGCGGTGCACACGGCGGTAGTGCGCCAGAAGCCTTTTCTCATTCTGGAGCCCAAGTCCAGGGCGTCCCTTTGCATCCGCCATCTCCTGGGCCGCCTGGAAGACCTGGATTACAGAGACGGAAAGGGCATTCCCACCTTCCTCAAAAAGCTGTTTGGAGGCAAGTAGGGATATGCAGGCACAATGAGAAGCGCTCATTTGGCAACGCAAACTGAGAATTGGCGGTCGAAGGGAGTGATTGTTGACTCTGCGGCTGCTTTCCCCTACTGTTACCTCGGGGGGTCGGTCCGGTGAAGGACTTTCTCGGGGAATACTGGAAATCCGCTTCCGCAGGCGCGGCCGGAGCATTTCTCCTGTCCTTGCTGGTCGGTCTCGTCACACGCAATCCCTTTGGTGTCGTGTTTGCGCGCGCGCTCCTGCTGGCCATGCTCTTTGCCGGCCTGGCAGCGGCGCTGCAGTACCTTGTCAGGACGCATCTGCTGGAGGCGGCCAAGGAGGGAGTCGCCGCTCCCACCGGCGGCGTGGACACCGCCGATGACCGGCGAGGCGGACGGGTGGACATCGTATTGCCGGAAGAGAGCCCGCTGGTGGGGGAACGCTACGGTTCGGTCAGGCAGGAATCGCGCCCTTTTGGACCGGGGGAGGGTTCGTCGCCGCTCGGTACGGACCTGGGGGATGACGGCGTGGCCCTGGATTCGGGGCTTGGCGACGTTGCCGGCGGATTTGGAACCGACGGGACTGCATCGGAGGGTCTCGGGGAGCTGGAGGAAGAGCTGCCGCAATCCGCCGAGGACGGCGGCGGGGCCAGCGAGGCTGACGAAGACCGGCAAGATACGGCTGCAGAGGAGGAATCGGGTGAACGCTGGAGCGCGCGGGCTCCGAGCAAAGGCCGCGATTCGCGAGGCGCCTCGGCTGAGAGCGGTGATGCGGCGGGGAGCGCCGGCGTCATTGGTCCCGGTCCGCGAATATCGGATGACAGGGACGGGCTGCCGGACATTTCCAACCTGGAGATAGCGGTGGAGAAGGATAGTGATGAGCGGGCAGAGGCCAGGAGCGGCCGTCTCGGCGGGCCGCGTCCCGAGGACGCGCTGCGCGGGGCGGTGAGCGGGCAGGATCCCGCTACCATCGCGAGGGCTATTCGGACGGTCTTGAAACGGGAAGATAAAGGATAGAGCGGATATGGCCGAAAGCCTTTGGAATGGAAAACCCGAGGAAGAGCTGTGGAAGCTCTATCGCCGCACGAAGGAGCAGAAACTGCGCGATTATTTCGTGCGGCAGTATGCGCCCCTTGTAAAGTACGTTGCGGGCAAGGTCGCCCTCGGCATGCCGCAGAACGTCGAGTTCGACGACCTGGTCGGATTCGGCGTGTTCGGCCTGTTTGATGCAATCGACAAGTTTGATCCTGGCAAGAACGTCAAATTCAAGACGTACGCAGTCACGCGCATCCGCGGCGCCATCTTCGACGAGCTGCGCACCATAGACTGGGTGCCGCGATCGGTCCGACAGAAGGCTCGTGAAGTGGAAGAGACCGTGCGTCGCCTGGAATCATCTCTCGGCCGGGCCGCCTCGGACGAAGAAATCGCTTCCGGCATGGAAATGGAGCTGAAAGAGTTCCAGCAGATGATGCTGAAGATCAGCGGCACCTCGATGCTTTCACTGCACGACATCTGGTACACCGGAGAGGACAACGACAAGATTTCCATTGCGGAGAGCATTGAAAGCCCCGGCAGCCTCAACCCCGACACGATCGTGGAAAAAGAGGAAATCAAGCGGGTCATCGTGGACGCAATCAAGGAGCTGCCGGAGAAGGAAAAGAAGGTGCTCGTGCTGTACTATTACGAGGACCTGACCCTGAAGGAAATCGGCGAAGTTCTCGAGGTCACGGAGAGCCGTGTTTCGCAGCTTCACACCAAGGCGGTCATGCGGCTGCGCGCCAAGCTTACAAGTTTCAAGAGAGGGATCGTGTAGGGGGCCCGAAAAATGTCTGCCGCCACCAACCCGCGCAGCGCGTCCGTCGTTACCCTGGAACAGATCCGGGAATACATGCGGCTCCAGTCTGCAGAAGACAAGAAGAACCGTGCAATCGCGGTACAGGCAGAGAGCGTGCCGGAAGCCCTTAAAAAGGCCTCTATCGAGCTCGGGATACCCGTCCGCGGGCTTGAGTACGAGATACTGGAGAAAGGGACTCCCGGCGCGCTCGGCATGGGACGCAAGCTCTGGAAGCTCAACGTCTACGAAAGATCGAAGGAAGTGAAAACCTCCGTTGAAGTGGAGGAGGAGACCCAACGCAGCGAGCAGAGCGCGGCACGGCCGGAGGAAAAGCCGAAAGACCGGCCCGGCGAGGTGTTCGTGCGTATCGCCGGAGCGGCAGCGCTTCTGCGTGTCACGAAGCCCCAGGGCAGGGGGCCCCGGGCCACCGAGATCATGGCCCTGGAGAAACTATCCCTGCGCGGAGTCTCCAACTTCGACCCTTCCCTGGTGTCACGCGTTGTCAAGCACGCAGACGGCGAGTACATCCGTGTCGCGGATGTGCAGTACAACCCGTCACATGATGCCACGGCCGCCGTTGACATCACGGACGGGGAGATGAAAGCCGTCCTGATGCTCACCGAGCCGGGCCGCGGAGGCGCGGATATCTCCATCGATTTCCTGCGCTCTTTCCTCCAGTCCCGCGGTGTCGTACACGGCGTGCGGGAGGACGTGCTGGAGGAGATCGAGCACTCGCCGCGGTATGGCCGGCCCATCGTAGTCGCGGAAGGCACCAAGGCCCGTGACGGCGCGAATGCCCACGTCGTGCACAACTTCAGGCTGGAGCGCGATGAGGTTACACTGAAAGAGAAGGACGGACGAGTCGACTTCAAGGACATATCCCGCGTGGAGAACGTTGTGGCCGGTCAGCTTCTTGCGCGCAAGATTCCCGCTGAGGCCGGCCAGCCGGGGCAGACGGTCACGGGCAACACCATCCCGGCCGCAAAGGGGAAGGACTGCGACCTGCTCGTGGGAAAGAACGTCAAGCTTTCCGAGGACGGGTTGTCCGCGGCGGCCGAGATCAACGGCCAGGTTCTCCTGCTGGCCGGCAGGATCAATGTAGAGCCCATCTATACCATTCCCGGAGATGTCAATCTGCACACCGGCAATATTCTCTTCCTTGGTACGGTCATCGTGCGGGGAAATGTGGAGGACGGCTTCTCCGTCAAGGCGGCGGGAAATATCGAGGTGTTCGGCAGCGTGGGGAAATGCCTGATCGACGCGGAGGGCGATATTGTCGTGCACCAGGGGATTGCGGCGAAGACGGAGGGAAAGGTCCGCTGCGGAAAGAGCCTGTATTCGAAGTTCATCGAGCATGCGCATGTGGATGCCGGTGAATACGTGGTGGTGACCGACGGGATCGTGCACTCCCACGTGGACGCCAACCGCATGATCCTCTGTCAGGGCAAGCGTGCGCAGATCGTGGGCGGACACCTGCGCGCATCGGAGGAAATCAACTCGAAGATCCTCGGGTCCGTTGCCGGAACCGAAACGCTCCTGGAGGTGGGATATGATCCCCGCAGCAAGGAGCGGCTGGTCGGGCTGGAAGAGGCCAAGAAGCCCGTGGAAAAGATGCTCGAGGAAGTCGAGCTCAACATCAAGACGCTGGAAAATCTCCTGAAAGCGCAGAAGAAGCTGCCGTCGGAGAAAGCGCAGTACCTCACGGAGCAGAGCGAAAAACGCTCCGAGCTGCTTCGCCAGCTTGAAGAGGTCACACGGGAAATCGCTTCCATCAACGCGCATCTCGCCGCCCTGAACACCATTGGCAAGATCTCCGCCTCCGAGCGCGTGTACCCGGGCGTCAAGCTGACCATCAAGAGCGCGACCCTTCCCGTCCGCATCGAGTTCAAGTCCGTCACCTTCTTCCTGCAGAGCGGTGAAGTGAAGGTGACGAAATATGAAGCCTTTGACGAGTCCCTGATGAGGAGGCGCTGAAGTGGCGCTTCTGCCCATCGACCTTCAGACCAATTTCATGCAGGCAACTCAGGTCGGCAAGGAGCAGTCCGTGCAGAAGGACGCAGCCCCCCTGGCGCAGTCCCTGCAGGGTGCGCAGCTCGTGCAGAAAACGGAGCAGCAAGACAAGGACGTGAATGAAACGCATGACCAGGAGGAAGGCCCTGAGCAGGTAAAAGACCGGGCCCGCAGGGGCGCGGATCGCAAACGGCGCCAGGCGGCGGAGAAACGAAAGCCCGCTGCGCCGCGTCCCCCGAAAGACGTGATGCGCGACCCCGCCCTCGGTCGGAATGTCGACATCACCAGCTGACAGATGTGGTACACGGTTTTCATCAGTGTTATCCTCGATGTCGGCGGTCTCCTGTTGATCTATGCGCTTCTTCGCGACAGGGTTCGCCGGGTGGCCTCGAGTGACGCGCACATCGCGGAAATCCGGGACGAAGTGAGCCGCCTGCTGGTGGAGCTGAATCGGACGACGGACCGCAACATTGCCCTTATCGAGGACAGGATCGCCAGTCTCAATGAGCTCCTGTCCAGCGCCGATAAGAAGATAGGCTTGCTGCGGCGGGAGACAGAAAAGCACGATGTAGGGACCCAGATCTACAGCAGGCTGGCGGAGGGCAGATCACGCGTCTCAGCAGCTCAGGCTCCGGTGTTTCGTCCGCGGGAGCGTGAAGAATCGATGGAAGAGACGCGCGAGCGCGAGGAAATGCCGCAACCCCGCCAGGAGCGCGACCAAATGCCGCCAGGAGCGGCTGTCGGAGAGGGTGGGGCAGTGGCTGTGGGGATGCCGCAACCGCGCCAGGAGCGCGACCAAATGCCGCCACGCGCGGCCGCGGGAGTGGCCGCGCGTGGTGCCCCGCCACTTGCAGTGGAGCTGTCCGACCTGCCGGAGAATCGCCCGGCGAGCAACAGCCTGGGGGAGTCTCAAGGGCGCGACCAAATAAGGCGACCTCGCCAGGAACGCGACCAAATGCCGCCAGGAGCGGCCGGGGGAGCGGCCGCGGCGAAGCCCCCCGATCTCCAGCAGCGCGTGGTGATGCTTCACAACGCTGGTTTTGCGGCCTCCCTTATCGCCAGCCGAGTCGGTGTTCCTCTTGGGGAAGTGGAGTTGATCATTGCCTTGCAGGAGAGGAAGGGACGTGCGTAACCCACGAGCTGCCCAGAGATCGCAGAATAGCATGAATGCCACAACCGCGCCAGGAGCGCGACCCAAATGCCGCCAGGAGCGGCCGGGGGAGTGGCCGCGCATGAGCACAATAGCCGCGGGGCATTTTTCGCAGACCGAACGGTCGCGCGATATCAGGCGGGGGACATAGCCGCGCATGGGAGAGAGGTATGTGTCATTCAGCCTGGCAAACGGTCACTACTGCGTTCCAGTGAACCAGGTCCTCCAGATACTCCGCCGTGAGAACCTCATCGACATTCCCAAGCCGCCTCCATATGTGGAGGGGGTAATCAATCTTCGGGGGAACATCATTCCCGTGGTCAACCTCCGCGCCCGGCTTGAAATCGGGCATGGTGAGAAAGGGGAGCACCGGGAGCCCGACCCGCGAAAGAGGCGGATCATCATCACCCGGGTGGGAAGCCGATCCTATGGACTGGACGTCGACGAGGTGCGTGAAATCGTCGATATCGACGAATCGGGTATTACTCAGGATGCAACCTCCCTCTTTGGCGCGCGGGCGGATTTCATCCGCGGCATTGCGCGCAAGGACGAGAGTCTCTACCTGATGCTCGACCTGCCGCGCGTGTTCGCCGTGGGCAGGGACGTGCCGGGCGCGGTTGCGGGGCAGTCCTGATGGCAGTTGCCGGAATGCCGCTGGGAGCGGCCGCGGGCATCGACGAGGCGAAACTCCGGAGGGCATTTCTCGAGGAAGCTGATGAACTCTGCCAGAAGCTCGGGGATTCCCTGCTCGCCCTGGAAACGGACAGGCAGAATACGGATCTCGTCAACGAGGTCTTTCGCCTCACTCATTCGCTGAAATCCGAGTCTGCCCTCATGGGGTTTGGAGCGCTGTCCGAACTCGCGCACAGGATGGAGGATGTGCTGGGCAGCGTCAGGGAAGGGCGGCTCGCGCTCGAGAAGCCGGTCATGGACGGCATTTTTGCCGGCTCCGACATGATCGCGGAAATGATGGCCGCGATCTCGAAGGGCGGCAATGACGCTGATTTCGAGACCTCTTCAATCCTTCAGGAATTGTCCCGCGCGGCAGGTCGCGATGGGGGAGGTGTATCCAGGACCGCCGCCGCACCGGCACCCGAGAGTCCCGCGTCGTCCGACATGGAGCTGAGCGATTTCGAAAAGAGACAGCTCACCGAGGCGCGCGATCGCGGAGAGACGCTGTACAAGCTCACGGTCGGTGTTGATCCCGCGGAGCCCATGAAGTTTCCGCGTGCCTACCTCGTATTCTTCAATCTCGAGCTGATTTCGAACGTGGTCAAGGTGATTCCTTCCATGAAAGGCGAGCCCGCAGAAGACGCCCGCTATACAGCCACGACAATGCTCGTGACCACGGCGGGAGGCGAAGAGGGTTTGCGAGCGGCCGCCGCCGTGGACCAGATTGCCAGCCTGCGCATCGAGCGCTGCGATTACAAT
>Ga0265316_10002928_pt1 | contig 17478 bp, 17 predicted proteins | sample 4522metaG_FD_202092 | JGI IMG/M metagenome (GOLD analysis project Ga0265316, IMG submission 202092) | Rhizosphere microbial communities from Carex aquatilis grown in University of Washington, Seatle, WA, United States - 4-5-22 metaG | ecosystem: Host-associated > Plants > Roots > Rhizosphere >...
TGCCCGATTCACCGCCCTCGACCGGCGCGAAATAAAGCTCCTTTTGTAGCAGGATATCCCCGGTCAGAATGTTTGTTGGGGCATGTTCGAGTGAAGGACTTTCTTCGCCGAGTAACAAGACTGACTTGCCCTGGGAAATTTCAGACAACCGTACAAAACCTTCCGCTGCGATCTGATTCGAAACCGGCGTCATTTCATCAATCAGCCGCGGAATTTCCGGCTTGTGTGAATTTCCGACAATCCATGAGATGCCCTTCAGTGCCGCCAATTCTTCCGGCGCGCGCTGCGCGTAGCAACCCGTCACGACGATACGCGCCGCAGGGTTTTCCTTATGAATTGCGTGAATCGCCTGCCGCGCCTGCAAATCCGCCGCCGCCGTGACAGTGCAAGTATTCACCACCACAACGTCGGCCGAGGTTGCGTTCGTCGTGACCGCGTAGCCGCGTTCGCGCAATTGCCGTTCGATCGCCGCCGCATCGGCTTGCGTAGCCCTGCAACCGAATTGTTCGATGTAAAAAGTTGCCATGCCTCGACCTGAATTGGAATTCTGCTCGAATTGCGAAATAAATAATATTTGCAATTCCCAGCGAAGCGAGGAATCTCCCTATTTCTTGACGAGAGGGAAGAGGGATTCCTCGCTTCAGCACGAGCGCTCGGAATGAAAGCCTTTGCTTTTTATCCTGGCCAGATTGCAACGCTTTCGCGTCAACTTGACGCGAGCGAGAAGAGTATAGCAGGAGACGCAGCGAACTCCGCCGCCCGTGCGATAGCGGATGGCATTAATATGGGCCTAAATCAGACGTCCCGGGGAAGATCTCACATCTCAAATTTCAAATTTGAGATGTGAAAACCGCTACACCAGAATAATCTTATTGCGGTGCCGCGCAATGCGCCGGGTGGCATTGCGGCTATCGACCACAAGTTGCGCCGATTCGACGATCATTGGGTAGTCGTAGCTGGTGTGATCGGTGGCGATCAGCACGCAGTCGTAGCCGGCCAGCATTTTCGCGTCCAGCGGCACCGACTTCATCCCTTCGAAGTTGTAGTGCCGTAGCTTGGGAATCTCGGCAAAGTACGGATCGTTGTAATCCACCTTGGCGCCACGCGCGTTCAGCAGGTCCAGAAGTTTCAGCGATGGGGATTCGCGCATGTCGTCCACATCCTTCTTGTACGCCACGCCTAGCAGCAGAATCTTCGAGCCCTTCATCGACTTCTGCCGGTCGTTCAGCGCCGACGCCACCGAATCCACCACGTGATACGGCATCGCCGTGTTCACTTCTCCGGCCAACTCGATAAATCGCGTCGCGAAATCGTACTCGCGCGCCTTCCATGACAAATAGTACGGGTCCACCGGAATGCAGTGCCCGCCCAGTCCCGGCCCCGGATAAAACGGCATGAACCCGAACGGCTTGGTCGCCGCCGCGTCGATCACTTCCCAGATGTCGAAGCCCATCCGCGCTCCGAGCATTTTCAACTCATTGACGAGAGCAATGTTCACGCAACGGAAAATATTTTCCAGCAGCTTGGACATCTCCGCCGCGCGCGTCGAGCTGACCGGCACCACGCGCCCCACGATCTGCGCGTACAGCGACACCGCCGCGCGTCCCGACGGCGGATTCACTCCGCCCACCACTTTCGGAATCTGTGCGAGCCCATACTGCTTGTTGCCCGGATCTTCGCGTTCCGGCGAAAACGCCAAAAAGAAATCGGTTCCAATCTGCTCGTTCTCCGGCCCGTGTGCGATCGGACATTTCATCCCCGTCGCTTCCAGAATCGGCAGCACCAGTTCCTCAGTCGTCCCTGGATACGTCGTCGACTCCAGCACTACCAGTTGCCCGCGCTGCAAATGCGGACGAATCGATTGCGCGGTCTGCTCGACGTAAGACAAATCCGGCTCGCGCCGCTGATCCAGCGGCGTGGGCACGCAGATCAAAATCGCGTCCATTTCCGCCAGCCGCGCAAAATCGGTGGTCGCGCCAAAATGTTTCGACTGCACAAACTGCTGAATCTTGTTCTGCGGAATGTGTTGGATGTAAGTCTGCCCGCGATTCAGCTTATCGACCTTCGTCTGGTCGGTATCGAATCCGGTGACGCGGTGCCCGGCCTCGGCAAACCGCAGCCCCAGCGGCAATCCCACGTATCCGCACCCGATAATCCCCACGCGGAGTTGCGAGCCCTTGAAATATTCCGGTCTGCGATCGGTTGGCATCGAAGTCGTCTATGCTCCTGTGAGATTTCTATCCCGCATTAGGCGCAAAAGTAGAGTTCGCCTCGCCGCCGACTATAACAACTTTCCGTGCCTCGCAATAGCTGCTCTATTGGACAATGTGCCCGATTGCAAATCGTTACCCCTGCCGTTATCTCTCTGATTCCACGTGGGTCTTTAAATGTTGTTCGCCTCACCTGGATTCGGTTATCTTGCCTATATGGTTGATATTCACTGCCATATTCTGCCCGGCATGGACGACGGTGCGGATACCCTAGAAACGTCGATCCAGATGGCCGAAATGGCGATTGCCGACGGTATCACGCACGTTGTTGGGACGCCACACGCCAATTCGCAGTATAAGTTCGACACCGAAGTAATCCGCCAGCGCCGCGACGAGCTGCAAGCGGCCGTCGGTGACCGCCTGAAGCTGGCGACCGGCTGCGATTTCCATTTAAGCTTTGAAAACCTGCAGGACCTGGAAAAGAATCCGCACAAATATACGATCAACCAGAAGAACTACCTGCTGGTTGAGTTCGCCGATTTCGCCATTCCCCCGTCCATGGACGAAACCATGCACCACCTGCAACTCCTGGGACTCTCGCCGATCATCACTCACCCCGAGCGCAATGCCCTGCTGCGCACCAAGCCCGAGCGGATGTATCGCTGGCTGCATCAGGGCGCGTACGTCCAGATCACGGCGCAATCCTTACTCGGGCGCTTCGGAGCTTCCTCCAAGGAACGCGCGGAACAATGGCTCGACGCCGACCGAGTTCACTTCGTCGCCAGCGATGCTCACGGCGTGAAGGGCCGTCCGCTGCAGCTTCGCGCCGCGTATGAGGCCGTCGCCGAACGCCGCGGTGAAGAGGTTGCTCAAGCTCTGTTCACTGACAATCCTTTAGCAGTATTCGAAGGCCGCAGCCTACCCTATGAACCGGAGCAGGCCGATCCATCGGCCAAGCCCCCGCAATACACCCGCCGCAAACGATTTATTTTTTTCTGAGTGTTCACACCCGCGTATAGTGAGAAACGAAATGATCTAAGGAGTGAAGCGATGGCATCGACCAAGACGCGCGGCCACAGGACTAAGGGCAACGGCCCATTTATTTACCGCGATTTTCGAGATAACCACGTAATTTGGCCCGGAAGGGAACCTAATCTCGTTAAATTCCTTCGGCAATCCTTCAAGGGCATGAATCACAAGATGAAGAACGCGCATAGCTCAAACAGCGAGGATGCGCTCACGTGGTCGTGCTTCGATACTCTTGCGAACGTGAGCCAAAAGAGCCGCGCGGTAGCGCTCGAAGAGTTGTGGGAGCTCGCCTACGGTGACGTGGCTGCGCCCGACGGGTTCGAAGAGTCAACGATCCAAATCGGAAAGAGCTACGGAGAGGGCAAAGAGACAACTGAGGTCGATTTGAGTTTTGAAGGCTCTGGCTTTCTTGTCTTTGTGGAAGCAAAGCTCTACTCTTCCATGAGCCAAGCCGATCCTGACTATGGCAAGCCCCACAATCAAATTGCTCGCAAGCTGACAATCGGCTTACGAGCGGCGCAGAAAATGCAGTGGGACTTTTACTTCATCCTGCTCGACCTTGCCCCGCCTGAGTGTCTGGCACAACTCAAACGGCGTGTGAGCCTAAAAGAAGCCATGGGGAAGGCGTCAGGCTTCAGGGGCAAATGGCTCACTTCTTATTGGTTCTCGCGCTACAAATACGGCCATGGAGGGAGCCTGACTCCGCTCAGAAAACTTCTGGCGGATGAGGGACTGCACGAAGACCATGCGGCCGAAGTCGCGGCCAGAATGGGTTGGTGGACGTGGGCAGACGTGTTCAAAGTTGTTCTCCGCTCTGTCATTCCAACCCCATAGACCATGCGGGTCTTTCTCAGGATGTGAAATGCCCAATTGCTGAGACCATACCATTGACCGCACAGGACAACCAGGCTAGGTTATGATTTGAGCCAAACAGAGAGGAACCTTCATGACTGGTATTCAATTTCTGACAGACGAGAAGGGCCGAAAAGTGGCAGTGCAGATTGACCTTCGTAAACACGGGCCGCTCTGGGAAGATTTTTACGACGGACTGGTCTCGGAACGACGGCGTAAGGAGAAAGGCATTTCCTTCGGAACTGTCAAAGCTGATCTGATCAAGCGCGGCCGCCTTCGTGGCTAAATACGCAGTTGAGATCAAACCGTCCGCGCGGAGGGAGATGGAGAACCTGGACGACAGCCTCCTTAGTCGGCTGGTGCCGAAAATAGAAGGCCTGGGTGCCAATCCAAGACCCTCAGGCTGCAGGAAACTGCGAGGTTACAAGGACCAATGGCGCATACGCATCGGGGATTACCGGGTCGTGTATATTATCGATGATGACCGGAAAAAAGTAAGCATCACCCGCATAGCGCACCGTAAAGATGTCTATGAATAGTTAACCGGCCTTGGTTCTTTGGGCAGTCCCAAGAAATGGGCCGCCGTTCACACCCGCGCCTATCTCGACGACTAAAATATTGCGGCGCATTTACCTCTTCTGCTCCATCATCCCCGCAATCGTCCCCATCAAATCGTACTTGGTGATGATTTCAAATCTGCCATTGCTCATCTGCACAAAAACCGCGGGTTCTTCGTGGCTCAGCAGGTATGTCAAACGTTCGACCGGCGCTTCGCAGGAAATTACCGGTAGAGCTTCGCTCATGATTTCGCGGATCACCATCTTGCGCAGGTCTTTGCCTTGCAGCGCCAGATTCAAAATCTGATCCTCGTAAATCGCGCCGACAGGCTTTTTGTCCTCGAAGACGGGCAATTGCGAAATGTCCTGCGTCTGCATGGTGTGCAGCGCGTGGAATACCGTGTGGTCCGGGCCTGCGACGATCAGTTCGCGCACCTTGCCCGCCTTGTGCTTTGCGTTGACCACATCTTCGACCGTAAGCGCCACTTCGGAATCTACGTACCCGCGCTCGCGCATCCATTCGTCGCTGTAAACCTTGCTCAAATAGCGCATGCCAGTATCGGGCAGGAACGCGACGACGAACGATCCCTTCGGCAGCGTCTTGGCCACGCGCAGCGTGGCCGAAATGCAGCCGCCGCCCGATCCCCCGGTGAAGATTCCTTCCTGCTTCACCAGCCGCCTCGCCCAGACGAAGCATTCCTGATCGTTCACCTGCACCACATCGTCAAGAATTTTGAAGTTCATAGTCGGCGGGAAAATATCCTCGCCAATGCCTTCGACCACATACGTTTTCGCTTTACCAATGGTTCCAGTCTTGGCGAAATCGTAATAAAGCGAGCCGATGGGATCGACGCCGATAATTTTTACGTTCGGATTTTTCTCCTTCAAATAGCGGCCCACTCCGCTAATCGTTCCTCCGGTGCCCATGCCGCAGATGAAGTGCGTGATTTTTCCGCCGGAATCTTCCCAGATTTCCGGTCCGGTGGTCCGGTAGTGCGCCTCGGGATTCATCGGATTCTCGTACTGATTCGGGTAAAAGGAATTGGGAATATCCTTCGCGAGTTTTTTTGCCACCGAATAATAGCTGCGCGGGTCGTCCGGCTCGACCGCCGTGGGGCACACGATCACTTCCGCGCCGAGCGCTTTCAGCAGGTCCACCTTCTCCTTCGACTGCTTGTCCGTGATCGTGAATACGAGTTTATATCCGCGCACCGCGCCCACCAGCGCCAGTCCGATTCCGGTGTTGCCCGATGTCCCTTCGATAATCGTGCCGCCGGGCTTGAGCAAACCTTTCCGCTCGGCTTCATCGATCATCTGGACGCCGATGCGGTCCTTCACCGAACCGCCGGGATTCATGTAGTCGGCCTTGATGTACACTTCAGCGGCAAATCCTACAGTAATCCGGTTCAGCCGCACCAGCGGTGTATGTCCAATCGCATCAAGAATATTGTCGCAGCGCAAGTTTGAGAGCTCCGTTCCGATTAGAAGACGACGCCCAAGCTTAAGGCGTACCGTTGGGGAAAGTCCAGTTGCACTGCGTCGCCATGTTCGTGGCAGAATGGCACTCCGCAACAAGGAGATACGATGAAAATGAATAGGACGAATTTTTCGACCGGAACGACTTGGGAGCCCATCATCGGATATTCCCGCGCAGTCCGAGTGGGAGACACCGTCCACGTCTCGGGCACCACAGCAAGCGGTCCTGACGGAAAACTGGTGGGCGTAGGCGACGCCTACGCACAGACCGTCCAAACGCTGCGCAACATCGAATCTGCGCTGAAAAAAGCAGGCGCGAGCCTTGAAGACGTCGTCCGCACGCGCATGTATGTCGCGGACATCTCCGAGTGGGAAAAGATCGGCCGCGCACACGGAGAATTCTTCGGCAAGATCAGGCCCGCAACCGCAATGGTCCAGGTAGGAGGAATGGTGTCCCCGGACATGCTGGTAGAAATCGAAGCCGAAGCCATCGTGATATCACAAGCGAAGTCGAAACCGCGGACCGGAAAGCCAAAACGCCGGAAGAAATAAAGATCGCTGCAAGAGCGGCGGCACAACCCGCAGTAAACCGCCGCCCTCACAGTATCGAACAAGAGGTTTTCACCAGTCACTAATCACGAGTCACCAGTCACGGAACCTCAGTACCTCACCCGCACCCGATACCGCAGCACCGCCGTCCCATCCTTATCCACAGGCACATCGAACTGCGCGGCAAACGCCGAGGTCTTGGTGAATTTAAACGTCGAGTTGATCATCTCCCAATCTCCGCCAATCGGTTCATTCACTTCGACAGCGATCGGCATGTCCTTGTGATTCCGCAGCGTGATTTCGTACTCGAATTCGTACAAGCGGCTGGAGAGTACTTTGTAATCGGTCTGCTTACGCTCGGCGACGATGTCGAAAGCGTTGCCGATATGCAGGCTGATGGTTTCATCCTTCGGTGTGTGGTCAATACGATCCTCGCCGACAAATAAAGAGCCGCCGCGCGAATCAGCCTGATACACGCGGATTGTTCCAGCCGGCAGCGGCATTCCCAGTCCAGCCTTGTCTTCATTCTTGAATTTGTAAAAGACCTGGACGGGGTCCTTCACCGGAGCGCCGGGCTGCGCCGCAGAACGGTAGTAGTAGGACTGCCCGTTCACCACATACACTTTTTGCAATGGAAAGCGCGACGCGTTCAGCAGGCTGATCTGCTTGGACTCCTGATCGAAAATCGACGTGCGGCGGTTGAGCGAATAGAGGTGATACTCAGAAAATGACTCCTGCTGGAACGGCGCGGGAGCGGCGGCGCTTTTCGCCACTCTGTCCATGGCCATTTCCATGTTCCCGCCAAATTGCGCAGCCACGCGGTTCAGATCGCCCGCCACCAGTTGTAACTGCGCATTCTTGAACTGCGTCCCGCTATGGTTGACCAGCGTGACCCAGCCGTCCAGATCGCCGTTGGTTTCATCCTTCGCGACATTCAAAACATAGTCGGCATTCCACGAAAGATTTGAAGTCAGGTATGAAGCCTCGACTTTATGCCTCCGCGCGCCGGAATTCTGCAGCGTCCACAGCAGCGTGGGCCGCTCGAATAGATTTTCGGGCAGTTCCGGGAAGCGAATGCTTTCATAAGAGAGGCCGGTAACGATTTCGTTCCCGATTTTCCATACCGGGGCTCCATTCAGAGAAAGCAGCGTGGCTTTCACTTCGTCATACTCCGTCGTGCCGCTGTTCATTTTCGGCCGAACCAGAGTGACTTCGCGCCCCACGAATTTCTGCAGCAGCTTGCTCGGGTCCAACAAATCGTATTCGTAATCCTGTTCGAGCACACTCAGCTTCGCCGGTTCGGTCAGCGACCGGAAATGCACGGCCGCGGGATTTATGGATGCGGCAATATCCATAAATCGTAGATGAGATTCCCCTGGAGCCAGGTTGAGCTGGCGCACATCGCGAACCAAGGCAAGGCTCGAGTTGTAAACCGTAAGGGACAAGTCGGTTTGATCCGCCAAGGTAGTGGTGGCGATTCCCTCGGCCGGTTGCGAGCCCGCCTGTCCTGGCGATTTCGCAAATGCGGAATGGTAAACCAAAGGCATTGCAAGCAGGAGTGTGGCGATTCCAACGGAAAACGGGAATTTCAACTTTGCTGTTCTCATGACAGGCCTCCGGTGAGGATCGAAATTCATCCTTCACCGCTTAGAACGGGCCTGCCCGGATTTCTTGCACAAAAACCTTTCTACAGAGCCCGCCAGGTCTTACCGCCATCTTCGGTGGCAAACCGCTGATGATCCCGCGATTCTATGACCGCAGCTTGCGCGCTATTTGCCGCAATGCGAATCCAGTCGGGGAAATTGCCATTCGCGTCAGCAGAAGCGGTAGGAGGAGCTATCTTCTCCCAATGAACAGCATTCATACTGCGCGCAATAGCCCCGTGGTCGCCCACCAGCCAGCAGACGGTGTCTGAAATTGCCGCTCCGGCCTCCCAATCGTCGTTCAAGGGACTTGTTTGAGAAACCCATGTCTGGCCGCCATCGACCGATCGTTGGATGATGCCTGCGCGGCCGGCTTCCCAGAGGATCTGGCCCGATGGCGATAACAACGAGACCCTGGTGTCCCGTCCCATGGGGCCCGGTGGAATCACCTGTCCGCGTAATCCAGGACCCATCTCATTTTGAATAGGCGCATTGGCCGCCGATACTGCCCCCGCTCGCCCCTGCGGTCTCTCTTGCGGTGCCGACTGCGCTTCTGCCAGTCGAGACAATGCCATAGCAGACCTGGGTGCCTGGAATGCAGGAGCCGGTGCGGGAGGCGCGGCAATCATAGGTGCGCCGCTCGATTCGGCTTTTTCCTTCGCATCTTGCTGCAACGCCTTGTCGGCAGCGCCGGAGCTTTGCGGAATGCCTCCGAAGGCTTCGGCATCCAGAGACTTCTTTGCGAGGGTGTCGGTCGAGGGACTAGCCGGCTGCGGCTGAGCGGCGGCCCTACTCTTCAGGACAGATCTATCAGGCTCCGGCGCTTTTTTCGCGGCAACTTCGTTGGATCGTTCCGTAGATCTTGGCTCCACGGTTGCCGTGGGTTCGTTCGCTGGCACCTGCGCGATAAGAGTTCCCGAGGGGGATCGATCGACTGCGCGCCACGGCGGCCGCATTGCAAACCACACTGCCAGCACTGCGGCTACTCCGAGCGCCGGGGCAAGCCAGCGCGCGCGCCAATCGAATCGTTTCGGGTTGGGGGGCATAACAATGGGCGACGCGGTCTCCTGCGGAGCGCGACTGGCGTTGAGCAACTCACCCAGCCGCGCAACTTCCTTTGCCGCAAGGGGCGTATCGTCCGACGCCGCGAGCACCGCCAGAATCTTCCTGCACCGCGCACACGCCGCGAAGTGAGTTTCGCACCCGGCGATTTCGTCCGGGTTGAGCGCCCGCTCGTGGTACGCCGCGATCGACTCGGCATCGGGACATTCCCCGGCGTCGCCCGGCGAGATTTTGTCCAACGCCTCGCCCATCCGCCGCGCGAGCGTTTCTTCTCGCTGCCGGTCTCGTGATTCGTCTCTCTTCGGTGTGTCCATACTCTTCCTTGGTTACAGCTTAGAACGATCCAGGTTTCGAATCTTGCATGGTTTTTCCCGCCAAATTCAATTCTCAGAAGCGTCTTCTGCCATTTCACCCTTCGAAAGCGCGCGTGACAAATCGAACGGCCAGTCTTCCAGCGCGTATTCGAAAGCCAACTCCACCTGTGCCTCATCCAGGGCCGCCTCTGCGCCGTTGCTATTCGGACCAGGCGTGCCGCGCAGCAGCGATTCGGTCACGTTTTCCCGCAACGTGCGCCGAATCCGGTCCAACTGCCGCGAAACGGTGGACTCATGTTCGCCCAACATGCGGCCAATCTCCGCCAGCGTGGATTGGTCCACGTAATAGCAGGCCAGAATAATGCGTTCGCGGGGTGGAAGACCCGAAAGCGCCGCTGAAAGGATGCGATCAACAAGCGCCAGATATCGTTCCCGGTCCGGCTGGGGATGCTGCGTGTCTGCCAGGCGGGTCGGTTCCCGGAGCGAGCCTTTCCCTTCGTCTTCAGTTTCAAGGGGAATAGAGCGCCAGTTAGTCCGTAACAGGTCCACATGCCGCTGGGCAAGGAGGGCTCGCAGCCACGTGGAAAGTTTGCTGCGCCCGTGGAAATATTCGAACAGCGATTTGCTCCGTGCGCCGCCGGTCGGGCTCACGCCATAGAGTTCCGCGTAAATCGAGTCGGCCAGTTCCTCCGCTCGCGCCGCGTCGCCGGTTCCTGAAGCTCGAAGAATTGCGCGGGCGGCGCCGCGCAGGTCCTGCCGGAAATGCTCGACGAAAAAATCCCAGGCCGGCTCGAGGCCCTCCGCGCACGCGCATGCCAGAGCCAAGTCCTCCAGATACAGCGACTTAAGGTATATCTCAACTTCCGCGGGACCGGCCCCTGCACCGCGAAACCGCTTCTCGGCGCTGCGGCGCAGACCCTCGGCAAACACCATCCGGTCCAGACCCCACCGTGCGCAGTTCGCCTCCTCATACAGGAGCCCGATGAGCGCCCCAAGCTGGGCGGAAAAATCCGGAAGCGATGCGAGATTGAATTTCTGCGCCATACGGTACGGAAAGCCCTGCAATCCTTACGATGCATCATAGCTTACGCAACGGGGTACGCGAACCGGGACCAGACGGGGAGGGTACTATCTTGACACCCTGTTTTGGCCGTTTTAGTGATACAATGGAGCCTCACCCGGCAGCCCGCAGGCAGACCAGAGGTTCTTACTTCTGTGTCCCGGAGTTGGCAAGAAGGTTTCCCGCGTTCAGTCCGGCGCGGCAATTTGACAAACGGGACGGGGGATTTATGAACAGACGCCAAAAGGGCTTTTCACTCATCGAGTTACTGATCGTCGTTACCATCATTTTGATTATCGCGGCGATCGCCATTCCCAACCTGATGAAATCGAAAATCGCCGCCAATGAGGCCGCTGCCGTTGAGACGCTTAAGACCCTAAACTCCAGTGCGGTCATGTATTCGATGAGCTACGGCGGATTCCCGCATGCCATCGCGCAAATGGGACCCAACGGAGGAAGCCCCGCCCCCACCTCCGCAGGCGCCGACCTGATCGATTCGGTCCTGGCCGGTGGCGTTAAAAGCGGTTACAAATTTACCCTTACAATCACTTCTACCGATCCTGCCGGCAACGTCCTAAGTTACGGCATCACCGCAGTACCTGTGACCCCAGGCACGACCGGTCAGCGGGCCTTCTATACGGACCAAAGCGGCACAGTCCGCGCCAGCCCAGGCGGCACGGCGGATTCTTCCAGCACCCCGCTCAGCTAACGCATAGGCACGATCCTTCTCCACGATCCTGCGGGGCGTTCCACGTGGAACGCCCCGACACCAGCATTCGAACAGGCACCGTTGATCAGACACTATTACCATCGAATGAAATTCTTATCTATGCCCCTAAAGTGGGGATAGAATGTTGGCCGCGAACTGTAAACCATGACACTCCAATCAATCAAGAAAGGACTGTGGGTATTTCTTCTATCCGTCGTTACCCCCGGTTTGGGCCAAGTCTATAACGGACAATTGTTGAAGGGCGTTTTCGGTCTTGGAGGGCTATATGGCCTGATCCTTCTAAGCACTGCTGTCGGGTTGACTCACAGCTTCAATGGCCTCATCGTCCACATTGTATTGAATGTTTCAGCGTATTTGCTTTTTCCAGCATTGTTCCTGATCGGCTACCGGGGGTGCGTGCGTTCAAGATGGCTGCCAGCTCCATGATGCCTACGCTCGCCTCTGAAGACCGAATTGTTGCGGACATGAGGTACTACGGGAGTCACGCGCCGAAGCAGGGCGATTTAATTGTCTTCACGTTTCCGTATCAAGCTCACCCCATTTACATTAAACGGGTTATCGGAGTGCCCGGCGACCGGATCAAGATTGTGGACCAGCAGGTGTATGTCAACGGGGAGCGGATCAGCGAACCCTACATCATCCATGACCTTGCCGCGCAGTCTGATCCCTTCGGGGACAACTTCCCTCCGCAAAGCCGGGAACTCCTCCAGGGTAGCGTGCAGCCCGAATGGGGGGATGAAATTTTTCAGGACATTCACGACGGCGAACTGACGGTTCCTCCGGATATGTACTTCACCATGGGCGATAACCGCGACCACAGCTGGGACAGCCGCTACTGGGGACCAATTGCCCGGGATAAGATCTTAGGTAAGGCGCTCTACATCTATTGGTCCGAGGACAAATCGCGAATCGGTCAAACTGTTCGTTGAGCATTTTCTATTTCGGTCAACTTTGATAAAGCGTGCTAATGCCCGATAGCAGCCTTCCATCCGTCCTGCCACGATCTATAACGAAACCGCCCATGGCAAGCGTCTCGGCGGCCAAGTCATGTCAGGTCGCCATCCCGGAGACTGGCCTAGTACCCCTTGTTCTCCCAGCGAATTACTGTAAATCCCGTTCATCCGGACCTATGTGGTAGCCTGGTGCAGAGTTACCAATGCTTTTCCAATGGCCTGACAAGAAACGCATCCCGTGGCTCCTTGGTGCAGCTGCATTAATGTTTATCTCTGCATACTCAATATTCATGTTTTATGCCATTGGGACCAACATAGGTGATCGGATAGGATTTCCGCAGTTCGCAATTGAAGTTCCCAAGCTCGAAGCGGAAGGTTTCTGGTGGGGGAGGCTAGGCGTTGCTTTGCCATTCCTTGCAGCATTGCTGCTTGGATTCGGCAAGGACGAGGTTGATAAAGATCTTGGTCGGGTCGAACTGACACAACGAAAGGTCATTACATACACCACCGAAATGCCCAAATGGTTCGCTCCCATTGTGAGCTACCTTGTCAGGTTGGCCGTTTCGGTGCTCGGTTCGCTGGGCTTCATGGTTTTACTGCTTCTTGTCCTGTTTGCATTTTATAAACTTGGAATACATACTAGCTGACACTGGCCCACCGCGCGTTGCTCTCCCTAATCATCCAAACTTCAATGGTCATGGTAACCTACCCCTCTGCTGATTGCCCTTTCATGAAGCTGTGCTGAATAGGACTGCTTAGCCTTTGCCGACGCGACATCATTCGAACATGTCAAACAACATAGCCAAAAGACAAGCCTATCCAGCAGCACTTGCTGGGTTGGCGGAAGAAATGGCGGACCCTCGCATCGCGGAGTCCACCCAACTAAGGGTCGAAAGACCGTGCTCTGCGACGGCCCACGAAGCCGCTAAGATATGGAGAGCCTCAAGGCGTGCAAGGTTCGGACTTGCAACAGGCACGGGAATCCTTGTGTTGTTGGCCTTTTGTGGGTGGGCGGGCGCACAGCAGCAAACCGATGCGTCGCCTTCTCCGGCGGTACAACCGAAAGTCACTTCGACGGGGGGCGCCGCGACGGCCAAAGCCAGCGCCGCACCTTCCGATAGGGCGGCCGTTTCATCGAGTGCGCCGGTATTTTCCCCTGCCGCCGCGAACCGCAAGGCATGGAAGTGCCTGACCGATGGCCTGGCGGAAAAGAACTATGACCGTCGTGCGCAGACGATCGCAGCATTGGGCACAATCGGTTTGCGCCGGGACGCCGTTTCGCGGATTGAGGACAGCCTCAACGACAAGGACGCCCCGGTTCGGCTGGCAGCGGTCGATGTACTCGGGACTATGAAATCGCGCGGCTCGATACCGAGGCTACAAGCCGCCCTCGACGATAAATCCCCCGTCGTCAGGTTTGCCGCAGCGCAGGCGTTGTTAAACATGGGGAATAGAAGCGGACAGGATCTGTTCGTGGAAATTCTGGAGGGCAGTCGCAAGGTTTCCACGAGTATGGTTAGCGGAGGTTTACACACGGTTCATGAGGAGTTGCACGATCCCACCGCCCTCGCTGAATTGGGAGCGGTCCAGGCGGCTGGAGCTTTCCTGGGACCGGCTGGGTACGGAGTCTCTGCGGCGATAGAGATGTCGAGAGACAAGGCCGCGCCGGCACGCGCAATATCTGCCCGGCTGCTTGCGGATGACTCGAATGATGATGCGCGTCAGGTGTTGCGCGACGCCTTGCAGGATAAGAGCTGGATGGTACGCGCGGCGGCAGCGCAGGCTCTGGGGGTTCACGGTTCCTCGAACGATGTCGCGACCCTTGCACCGCTGCTGGATGATGAGCACAAGGAAGTCCGCTATCGGGCGGCAGCGGCGATCATTCGATCCTACCGGTCGAAACAAGGACATTCCGGGGACATCGTTGACAACCCGCAAGTTGTTGTCGGGCCAGGTCTACCCGGGCCCATCCGGTAGACGCATCGGCAAATTCTCATCACAGGCGGATGGTTGCCCGGCTACGCGGCTAACTCCCGATAAGTCGTGCTGGCTTATGAGGCCGCGGACCTGAATTGTCCAAATTCCCACCTTCCGATCGGACCGTTCATCAGGAGCTGGCCGACAGAAACCTGCAATCTCACCCTAGGGAATACTCTGGTGACAAATTCGCTTTGTCGAGGTCGGGAGGTGTACCTGATGGCCATGTCACATCTTATGAGAGGTCTAAACCGTAACTTCTGTATGGGCAGTCAGGATAGTCATCTCAGTTGAGAGGATTCTGCGTCAGCCAATCCAGGTTCATTACCGCATGCGATTTGTTTGACAAATGAGCGAAATCGAACAGCGTTCCACGAAGCGACCGTGGATACTATCATCTCTACGCACAACATCAGCCGAGGCATCGTTCGATTTGCGGTCTCGCCCAATCGAGGCTGCTCGGTTTGGAGGGCCGTCATGAGCCTAACAGCGACAAGTAATTATCTTGTTGATTCGGTTTCCGATCTATCCGAGGCATTCCATAGGTTTTCAAATGAAGCAGAAAAATTGAGCGCCCTTTTGGCGCAGTGGGAAGACCCTGTTTCTCCTCAATGCTACGACGAGTTACGGAAGCAGTGCGTCGCCGAAGTCCAGGCCTTTGAGGAATACCTGAACCGAAAAGAAGAAATATTTGCGTACCTGAAACTGGAATCGCGACAGGCATAGTCGCACTCAACTTGGCAGCCTCACTCAGCCACGGCTATTTGGATCGTCTAAACGGAAAGCGAACCCAGACAAGAAGAGAAGATTCGGGAAGAATGCAACCATGCTACAACCAGCGAATGGTTCGATTATCTGTAGTGAATGCAACGCTCCGTACGAACCAGAAACCAAGCTACGCGATCATCAGAGGATGTCTCATCGCGGGGGTGGCACTCGGGAAAGAATGCAGGCTGAGGCCGTTGTGGAAAAGTCTGAAAATCATGAAGTTTAAGTTGCACTGGATTGCTTCGGGTGTGATTGGAGAACAGACCTATGCGCAGCGAGAAAAAAGACGAGAACGCTAGAGAAGCCTCCTACAAGGCAGTTGTCGCTGGCGTGACTGAAGAAATGAGACAGCCACGCATGGCCAAATCTGCGCGGGCAGATGTGGGTGAACGGAGCAAGGAAAACCATGGAAAATCCACAACTCAAGATGCCCGACGAACCGCCAAACCACACACCGAACAATACGGCACAGGTACCCCCGCAGTTGAAAAGAAATCCTGAATGGTATCGGAAAATCGCGGGCCAGTGTCCTATCACGGCGGATTCTTCCGGAACTCCGCTCGGGTGACGGATAGGCACGATCCTTCTCCATGATCCGGAGGGGCGTTCCACGTGGAACGCTCTGATTTTGTATTTGAAGGGACCTGTGCGGCAATGTTCTATTGCTGGGCCATTCCGTGAAGGCCGTTTCGCAGGACGGGGAATATGGACCCGCGCTTTCAGCTGTTAATCATCTGGTTTGCCCGAATCATCAGGCATTCCAATAAAACCCGGTGAGTGCGTCCAACCACACGAGATGCTTTGCTTTATGAACGGTCATTTTCTACCAAGTCTTACCGGAATGTGACCATCACACCATAAGATCATTTTCCGATAATCCCCAGTTAACCGAGGTTAGACGCTTAATGCAGAAATTGTGCGAAATGCAATTTAATATAACTCCGCCCGCAAGCGATCCAAAGTCTGCGGGCGGAACTCGAAGGTCGTATTTCAGCCAGGGCTGAGAACAAGTAAATGAGTAGCTATTTCTTGTCTGCGGTGTAATTTCGGTCGACTTCTTCCCAGTTAACGACGTTCCACCAAGCCTCGATGTAGTCCGGCCTTCGGTTTTGGTATTTCAAATAATATGCATGCTCCCAAACATCCACACCTAAAATCGGCTTCCCGCCCTCAGTGATGGGGTTGTCCTGATTCGCGGTGGACTCTACGACGAGCTTGTTGTCTCTTAACAGGAGCCAGGCCCATCCGGAACCGAAGCGTGTGGCCCCGGCCTGCCCGAATTTTGTTTTGAAGTCGGCGAACGATCCGAACGCCGCCTGGATGCCCTCGGCCACGGCGCCTTTCGGTTCTCCGCCTCCGCCCTTTTTCATCATCTTCCAGAACATGGAGTGGTTGAGATGTCCGCCGCCATTATTGCGCACGGCGGTGCGAATACTTTCGGGAACGCGATTAAGTTGGGCGATCAACTCTTCGATCGAAAGGGCTTGCAGGTCGGCATGCCCCTCGAGCGCCTTGTTTAGATTGGTCACATACGCCGCGTGATGCTTATCGTGATGGATCTCCATCGTTTCCTTGTCGATGTACGGTTCGAGCGCGTCAAATGCATATGGAAGCGGTGGAACAACGTGAGCCACGGAACCCTGTCTCGGTGAAGTCGCCTGCTGTGTCATGAATCCTCCCTTGGTGAAGTCGCCTGCTATTTTTGCTGTGAATCGGAATTCCTGGTCTGGACATCTGACGCGCGCGTTGCGCACCTACCCTGCTCCTCACACACCGAAATCGTCACCATAGCGAGCCCTGGCGAGATCGACGTTGTTCCGACAGCCCGTTCCTGCCCGTCTGACGAGTCCCGCTTCCTTCACTTCCTTATTCAGTGTCCACCCAAAGAATACATCGAGATGGACCCCATGCAGTCCTATTTCGCACACTCGCCTAAAAAACGCGATAAGCGGTCATGGCGTGGCAAATTATTTAGCTAAAGTGCGTCGAGTTTTGGGGCTGCTCGGACTGTCAATGGATGTTTGTCCCTTCCGGGCCTTCCATTGGACGCACGATGGAAGAAATGACGCGTAACTTTGAGGCAGAGAGATAGAAAGAATTTGCATCCCACGCTTGCCCAAAGCCTCCAAACATTTGAATAATTGGAGTAGTAGTGTTCAGTGGCATGGAACCCCCCGGTTTCAAATGCCACATCCTTCCATGAGAAGGCCGGTTAGTGTCAAGACGGTTTTTTCTTTTTCTTACCAGGGGTTTTTGCCTTTGAGCTGATCCGCCTCTGCCGCCATCCTTCCATCCGCA
>Ga0265316_10002930_pt1 | contig 17473 bp, 17 predicted proteins | sample 4522metaG_FD_202092 | JGI IMG/M metagenome (GOLD analysis project Ga0265316, IMG submission 202092) | Rhizosphere microbial communities from Carex aquatilis grown in University of Washington, Seatle, WA, United States - 4-5-22 metaG | ecosystem: Host-associated > Plants > Roots > Rhizosphere >...
CTTAAGGGGTTTGGGGTTCAAAACCCACACTTATCTGATTTGCGATTACTGATTTGTGATTTGAGATTTGAGACTTTCGTTTGCTGTTTACAATTCGCGAATCAGAATGCATATATGATTTCTGTTGTCAATTAAATATAATCTGCAAATGCTTTTTCCATTTTCCTGAAATGACGGATGGAATACCAAACCAGCAAGAGAATTACCGCATTGGATAATAGAAAACCATTTAAATATATTTTGCTTGCGCCGCCCAGGATGCACCAGCGAAAGCCATCTATTACACCAACCATTGGATTTAAAGAATAAAGCAAGCGCCATTTTTCAGGTATAACATTGCTGCTGAATCCTACCGGTGATATATATAGTCCAAACTGCACTATAAACGGAACAATGTACCGAAAGTCGCGATACTTAACATTTAAAGTTGTAATATAAAGTCCAACCCCAAAAGATGCCAGGAAGGCTATAACAAGGAATGGCAGTAGCATTACTGCATGCCATGTGGGTACGTACTGGTAATAAATCATCAGGGCAATCATGATTGCGAATGATATAAGAAAATCGACAAAACTGGTAATGATTGAACTGGCCGGAATGATTAACCGTGGAAAATATACTTTTGAAATTAAATTGGTATTGCCGATAAGACTGTTGCTGCTTTCGGTTAAAGCATTTGAAAAAAACTGCCAGGGTAGTAATCCCGCGAATACCATAATGGCATAGGGAGCAGTTCCTTCTGTAGGTAATTTGGCAATTCTTGAAAACACAACTGTAAAAACTATCATAGTCAGAAGAGGACGGACAATGCTCCATACAACTCCTATTACAGTTTGTTTATAGCGGACCTTAATATCGCGCCATGAAAGGATATAGAAGAGTTCACGGTAGCGCCATAAATCTTTCCAATAGTTTTTCTCGCTTCGGCCCGGCTCAATGATAAGATCGAATTCTTCTGATTTGTTTGGTTCCAAAATGCTTTATTTTAGTATTGAATGTATTGAGAATTGCGATGCTTGATTCTGGATACCGGAGACCGGATACCGGATGAGTGTGGGCTTTGAGTGTGAGAAAGATTTAACCGCAAAGATGCAGAGACGCAAAGTCCATTGCGTGAAACAATTATTAATATGTTATAATGAGGTTAACACTTTCGTAAAGTTTTCTGTCTTCTTTTTTCAAAACTTTTAAATAAACTTTTGTTTAGAATATTTCAAGGTTTCAAGTGTTATCAATTTCTTTAAATTACTCCAACTGAGATTGTCATCTCTAAGTAATACAGGCCACTCAGCGATATCAACATCATCAAAATAAACAAGACTTTTGAGTAAATTTATAGGATTATGCTGATTGTATTTTTGGGTATAAAATAGAATCAAATCCGAGAATGAATATTCTTTTAACAAATAATAAATATCAACAAAATCTTTGATGCGTTGGCCGCTGGAAGCTATTGCATTTAGTTTCATTGCTGCAATATCAGCTAATGACAGCATAGAAATTCCATCAACTTGCAATTGAGGCTGTATATATGGGTATTTATGTGCTATTAAATCAACTGAAACAGAATTTATACTTCCTCTTATTGTATTTCTTTCACTGAATAGCAAAGTAAAGCTGAAGTCGGAACTTAACCTATCAATAATACGATATGTATCAAAATCCATATTGCAAAAAAGGTCAATGTCAATTGATTTACGATGACCATAAAATAATGCCAGACCCGTTCCTCCGACGAGATAGAAATCTTTTAAATAATCTTGTTTTTGCAGATTGATTATCAAATCCAATGTGCTTCTTTCGATAGCTTTCTTTTGTAACATTTGAATTTGGTTGAAGGTTTATTTAACAGTAACGAAAAAAAGTGAAGTGTTTTATTGTCCAAAAAATTAAGATTCATAATTGTTTTAGTAAAAGAATCGTAACCAAAGTATAATATCGTATTCCGGAGTTCTTCGGGAAAACCCAGTGAACATACTCTTTCAATAACTAACCGCTCTGCAAGGTCTACATCAAGCTTGTTAAAATCAACATCCCAGAATAACTCCTTTCTGAGACTTTTTTTAAAATCTAATTTAGTTATTTTAATAGGTTTATTCATTCTAAATTTCCAGGTTTTCTTATTTGCAATTTAAATAATAATTCTGAATTCTGTTCCTGCTGAGGCGGTATTTCCGCTTCGTACCAACTGCTGTCTTCTCCATTCCCATCTACCCCATTCAGATCTTCTCAATCATTTTTTCGCATCATAAAGCAGCAACATTCCTTTTGCCATTTTTTCGCAATCGAATTCGTTTGCCGTATAGACAAGATAACGTATTTTTTTATTAATGATTTTCTGAGCTTTTTCAATCATTACAATAAGATAGGATTTGTTTATTTCACCTACAAGAACAACGTCAATCACCCCGGATTCCCTGCCCGCTGCATATTCACCGGAGAGATATACCTTTTCAAGTTTACCCAGGTTTTGCACCAATTGCTCGATAACATGACCGATGCCTGTATATTTCATCAATATGCCACGAATCTCGTTATAAAAAGGATAGTTCCTGTTTGCTTTGAAAAGTTTGCGATTTTTTTCAACGGTAGCAGATATCATGCCTGCCTGTTCAAACTTATTAAGTTCGATGCGAATGCCGTTGGTGCTTTCGTTATATTCCTCAGCCAGTTCCCTGAGATATGCAGTGCATTCGGGATTAAGAAAGAATTTCAGTAAGAGGTTTATACGGGTTTTGGAACTTATGAGGGTGTCTAACATGGAGAATTTATATTCACTTTTTATAGGTTCAAATAATGGAAGCTTAAATAATAATTATTTATCCTTTTAAAAAAAATCTTAGGTGTCACTTTTTGTCGTTGCAAAAAGTGACCAAAAAGAACTTGACTGTGTGAACTCGCTCCGTCTCGTCCCTCGACTTCTCTCAAACAGCACACAGTCGAAAAGGTATTTTCTTTTAACGCTTCGCGATGCTTCGATTAAATTAATATTCTGAAATAAAATTATATTGCTCTTTTAGATTACTAAAGAATTTAAAAATTAACCAGTAGCCAAAGCCCCTTTTTAAGGGGTTGGGGTTATTACCAAACAATTTACAACTCCTTTTTTAAGGAATTTGGATTGGAATTTTTTATGAAGTTGAGATTACAAAAGCACCGTATTTACACAGCTTCGCCGCCTCAGTCACATAAATTTGTTGCGATAATGAGTAATTTAATTACTCAAATGTAGTAAATAAATTTATTCAAAAAGTTAAATCAGCTATTTTTTAAAAGAAAGATTCTTGATTCTTGATTCTTGATTCTTGATTCTTTACTATTTATTCTTTGCTCTTGGTTCTTTGTTCTTTTCATAATATCCTGCCGGAACATTTACCAGAACCGATCTGTTTATTTGATCAATGCGGATGCAGGTGCGCATGGATCCTTTATATTCAACAATTTCACCCTGCAATCCCTGCAAAGCCCCTTTTGTAATTGCAACTTTGGTCCCAATGGGAAGTATGTTTTCAAGAACTTCAAAAGTGATGTCTGATTGAATAAGTTTTTTTATGGCTTCAATCTGATTTTCATTCAGTACCGCAGCTTTGCCTTCAAAATAGATATACTTCACGGCACCGGGAGTACTCAGAACTTCATAATATTGATTCTTTGATATTTTTACAAAAAGATAAGAATTAAATAAAGGTAACTCAACTTTCTTTTTCCTGTCGCTCCATTGCCGGAATGTTTTGTAAAGCGGAAGAAAACTCTCGATATTTTTTTCCAGTAAAAGATTATTAAGCTTTTTCTCCCAGCGGGGCCGGGTATATATTACGTGCCAGATTTTTGGAAAAGGATTCAATTGATTCTTGATTCTTGATTCTTGATTCTTGATTCTTGATTCTTGATTCTATTTATTAAATTCTTTATTCCAAATCAATTGCTTTATCAATTAAAAATGCCCTAATTTCTTCTTGCGGTATTGAAGGTACAAGAAAATCAACAGGTTCGGAATAATCGATGTCTTCAAAATAACTTAACTGTGCCCTGAATAGTTTTTCAGAAAATAAATCTTCAAATATTTCTTTTGCTTTACCTGAAATATCTTTAATTGTAAAATGATTTTTAATTAGAAAAAATAAATCAACATAGTCTTTCCATTTTGATCTGCGGCCCAAAGCATATGCTTTCATTGCTGCGAGCGTTATTAAATCAGGAACTCTTAAAATATTTTCAAAATTAATTGTTGCTTTAATATCAAATGGATATTGAAAAAAGGTAAATTTAACATTGTTAATATCTAAATTCAATTGTTCAGTTACTCTTCTTGTTACATTAGTTGATAGCTTATTTGAATTAATAACATTTAGTATTTTTTTATGATTCAATGTTGAAAATTTAAATAAATCAAAATCAATTGAACGTCTATGACCTATATGTAAAGCTATGGCAGTGCCACCAACCAGGTAAAATTCTCTTCTGAAAAAGGCTAAAATTGGAAGCAACTCCATCTGATCCTTATTTAAAATTTCTTTATGCATTTTTCTTCAGATATAGTGAAAAAAAGTTGTATATCTCAGGATAATAATTTAGTTTTTTTCTGCCTTGAAGCCCAAAAAAAACAATTGCTACCTTACCAGTGCTCATAATGGAAAATAGCCTTTTTACAGCTTCCATATCGCCATAATTTAAAATTGTTTCAACTAGAAGTTCCTCACTGATATTTTCCTTTTCTTTTTCGGGAGTATACCAGAACAGGGAATTGTTTTCCTTAATAAATTCTTTTATTTCAGGGCTGTTCATCCGATTATTTGATTTGCGATTCGCCGTGGCGAACTGATTTAATATTCAAATCTAAATTTTGAGAATAAAGATATTAAACCCGCATGAACGTTAGGCAGGTTTTAAAACTTCAGTTCACCACTTCATTTCTTATAGCAATGATCAATGCTTTGATATCCTTAACATCTTTTTTCTGGAGGTTAAAGTCAATTTTATTTGCCCGGATCATTTTGTTAATTGTGTCTATTTTCAAGTCGCCCGGTTCGTAATAAATTTCAAATTTGTCAAATGAGCGTTTCAGTGTTTTCAGCATCAGCAAATATTGGGCAACACTTCCATCTTTCTGGTAGTTGCTGAGCAACGAAATCAATGAACGGAGCGAATATTTCTGGAAAGCTATCCGTTCAACAATTTCTTCATTTGAGACATTCTCATCTGCAATTTTCGCAGCTATATATAACGCTTCAATCCATCCACCTGTTAGAACTAATGCTGCAGTTGCCTGGCGATCATTCTCGTTTAAAAAATGATTTGTAGTAATATATATATCGGTGGCATATTTTGCAAGTGAATCGCGATCGGATATGTTCCGCTCCACTTTCTTTAATGCAGTTTCAAACTGGTTATCAGGAATACCGAGTTGCTGGGAAAGTTTATGAATGACTATAAAATAGAGAAGCGTTTTCTGGTTTTGCCCGAACATTTTATTGTAACTTAAATCTACTCCATAAATACCTAGATTTAAAGCTGCCTTGTAACTTGATTCATATTGATTTACATTTTCAACAGGGTTTAAAATCTCCGGATTGTATAATGCACCGGCTTTTTCAAATACTTTATACATTTCGCTTGGCAGATACATATGATAAAAAATACTTTTTGCCTTTTTAACAGTCTCATACTCAGGCTTAGAAGTATCTGCTTCATAAATTGCTTTATTATCAACTGATTCATTTCTACAACCAGGGAAACTAACAATTATTCCTGCGACTGAAATCAACAATATATATTTTCCTGATATCATGATCAATTAGTTTTTCAATTTTTTAAACCCAAATTACGCAATAGGAGCGAATGAAATGAGCGAACTACATGCGTTAGTTGGGTCAACCCCGATTTAGAAATTGTTTCAATCCTATTTTTAGATTGATTTACAATTTCTTAATCGATTGCTAATTTCTAATGAGCAATTTGGGTTAAATATATGAAAGTTTCTGGTATTTCGCAAAATTAGGCATTAGGCACTGGGTGCTTGGCGTTGGACTTCGGTATTTTTTATCTGTCATTTGTCGGTTGTTGGCCGTCTTATTTGCATCTCTGATCTGTCTTTTTAAGTTTCGATACATCAAATCCCTTTGAAGTAAGCTTTTTAAGAATATCAGAATATAAAGTTTCCTGCATCACAGGCCGCCTGGCTAAAATCCATAAATATTTCCTGCTTTCATTGCCAACAGCTGCCCAGGTATAATCCGAATCCAATTCTAAAATCCAATAATCGCCTTTGAACGGCCAGAAAAATTGTACTTTTAGTTTAGCATTTCCGGATCCTTTTACAACAAATGCTTTACCATTGATTTTTGCAAATTTACCGGGTTTCTGACATTTGTTTATAACACTTATATAATTTTTTCCGGTAAGTTTATATTCTGCAGTTGTGCATTTACATCCTTTTTGAAATTTTTGAGGAAATGCAGCTATTTCATACCACAAACCACAGTATCGCTCAAGATTTACCTCTGGAACGGTTTGCAATACCTCCGGTTGCACTTTACAACCCAACAGGAATATGGAAAAAATAGACATGATAAACAGGTTTTTTGACATATGGTTTGGTTTTGAACGTTTCCTGAACAATTGTTATTGAGAACAAATTTACATTCAAACAACCCAATTCAACTAATTTACTCTCCGGTAGTACTGAAACTATCCTTAATAAAATGAGATTTTGCTCTAATTGTAAGTACCGGAATGGGCGATTTACTAATCATTTGCTGTGCTTCACCACCTATAATATAATCAGATATGCTGTCCCCGCTTTCATTAATAATAGAGATCAATCCACCTTTAACGCTTTCAGCATATTCAAGTATCTCTTTTATAACTTTACTGCCATTGAGAGATGCCGTCTTATATGATATTTCATGGTTTTTAAGATAATTGCAAACCTGCAGGGAATAAGCATTTAATCTGCTGGTTATTTTCTTGCTTTTGGAAGCAGTAACTGTAACAACATGAATTTCAGCACCAAATACCTGCGCGAGTAAAGTAGTAAAGATTACCTTTTGTCGTGATTCAATTGCAATATCAATTGGTAATATTATTTTAGTGATGTCAGAAGGAACAGGTGATTGGCGAATGGTTATTACAGGTCTGGATGTTGCAGATATTATTCTGTGTGCATTACTACCAATAAACAATTCTTCAAAACCTGAGGCTCCATGCGTGGAAGCAACAATTATACTGTCCTGGAAAGCTTGCGCCTGACCAACTATTTCCTGGTATACCTTTCCTTTTTTTATTATAAAAGTGAGCGCCGACTCTTTTGGCACCCTGCTTTGATAAGAATCAATAAGCTTTCTGAAATGCTTTTCTGCAAATTTAAATTCTTCTTCAGAATTGCTTGGGACATCCGTTATTTTCTGAACATATACCATCTGAATTTTAACAGGTGTTTTGGAGGCAATTAGAAGTGCGAGATCAAGCCCTTTTAGAGCATCAATGGAGAAATCGAGAGGAACAATAATGTTTTTCATCGATTTAAATTTATCAGTTGTAGCCACTTTTAAATTTTTTTGTTAGCTAATATAAGGAATTTTAATGAATTAATGAAAGTTGTTGCATATTAGCGCTTTTTGTTTTTACTGAAGAATGATGTCTGAAAAAATTTAATTTTGAAATAATTCATTTATTGTAATATTGTAAAGTACTCTGTTTTTGCTTGATTTCAATCTAAGAACTCTTAAGTATTTAAATTTAATCCAGTGTCATATCAAATGTAAAAATACTGTTAGAGATTGTTTTGGAATTTGTGTTTCTTAGTGTTTTAGTAGCTTTGTGGCAAAAAATATAAAAAAATATAGCCATCAAGACACCAAATCACAAAGATTTCACCAAGAAGAATAAAAGAAATGCTTTAAATCCAAAATCCAAAACAGCTTCTTAGAGATTGCTTCACTTCATTCGCAATGACGCTACGAATAACGTCATTGCGAGGAGGTATGACGAAGCAATCTGCGTAATAATAAGTTTAACTTGACAGTAGATTTATTTTATGAAAATATATCCTTAAAAAATAATCAACAGGAATTCTTATATTTACATAAAGAAACACTATTCTATAATAATAATTATGAAGGTTCGGTTTTCAAGTGCAAATCCGACAAAGGCATTATGAAGTGGACTGTTGATGCGTGTTTCTGAATATATTAATCTGAATTGAATACAAATTATAAAAAATTAACACTTTAATTTATGCCATTTTTCTTAAATTGGCATTTAATCATTAAATCTGGTTATATGAATAGTAAGTTTTTGGCAGTATTGTTCTTAATATTTTTCGGAATAAACAGTTATGCTTCAATGCTAATGTCTCCCAAGAAAAATGCGGATGACAAAATAGTTTTAACCAGTTCTGATAATAAAAAACTGGAAAAGGCTGAAAAAGATGCTCAAAAATCGAAGCAACTTATGCAGGATGCTGATAAGCAGTATGCTGATATTGCTGCCAAACAAGCCAACATGACTTCTGAAGAAACTGATAAGCTAAATAGCAAAGCACTGGCAAAGCAAATTGAAGCTTTAAAAATGTTGCAGGCGTCAGATAAATCAAAATTCGAAGTTTATTCAGCGAAATCGGATGAATTCTGGAAAAAATTTCAGGGAACTCCGGAGGATTTAAGTTATGCAAAATCTCTCGAAAGTAATGCCCGGATAAGCTTTAAGTCGGCACAGGAACAATACAAAACAGCTGATGGTATGAGCGATAAGCTCATGTGCTATTCTAATATGACTTCGGCTTCGGATTTGTCCAGTAAATCGGTTGAAGACATCAAAAAAGCTTTTGACATTTATGCCGCTACTTCATTTACTCAGCCGCCGGTTTCGCAACCAACAAGTCAGCCAAAAACTTCCGACAGCATTGCACCAAAAGCTGACACAACAAAAGTTCCATTAACAGCAGTAGTTGCCCAACCTAAGGATAGTTCTTCCCTTAATATTTACCAGGCTATGAAAGTAAATGAGGACACGAAGGACAGGTTTAATAAATTCTTGAAAGAAACGTACCCAAAAGATTATGAAAAATATATAATGGATTTTTCAAACCTTAGCAATTCAGACGTTGAGACAATTCGGACAGCCTGGCAAAAATACCTGTCCGGAGAAGTTAGTCCGGTTACAACAACCACAACCACTTTACCCGAATTAAAAGATACTACCAAAATACCTGTTTCTGCCACCCAAAATTACCAGTCTCCTGAGAATACGGAGAAAATGACGGATCAAAATCAGGTTCAGCAAAAAAGAATAAAAAGATCAGCAGAAGACTATGTACAGAAATCATCTGACGCAACAGAAGCAAAAGGTTTCACTTATACAGTTCAAATTGCTGCCAGCCGGGTACCTTTATCAGCCGAGTTGTTAAAGGCCATTTATTCCGGACCCGAGCAACCCCAGGAAACTCATGAAAATGATTGGTACAAATATACAGTGGGTCCGTTTTCGAATTTTACATCAGCCTTGCAATTCAAAGAGAGTTGCCAGGTAAAAGATGCTTTCGTTGCCGCCAATTCTGATGGGAAAAATATCATATTCAAAGTTCAGGTAGCTGCATGCCGTAATGAAATGTCCGTTGAAGAATTAAGAAAAATATACAGTAAATCTGAAGAACTTGAAAACAGTCAGGAAGATGGATGGAACAAGTACCTTATAAATTGTAACAACAATTATTGGAAAGCATGTAAATTACTCAAAGATATCAGGATTGCCGGTGCTTTTATTGCTGCATACCGTGACGGACAACGCATTGAATTAAAAAGTATCTTTTCACAAAATAATTAAATATTCAAAAAGAAATCCCATAAAATTAAGGAACTGAATAATTCATGTCATACTTCGACAAGATCAGCATGACTTTATGTATCCAGTCATCCTGAGCTTGTTGAAGGGTGGTTTGTTCCTTACCTTAAAAATTTTGATTCATAGATTATAGGATGCTGAAGTATAACCTAAGGCTCTCTCCAGTCTCCACTTTCTTTTATAAGTGAAACAAGTTCATCAATTGCGTTTGCAGAAGGAATATTTTTTTTAATAATTTGTTTCCCTTTATAAAGTGATATCTTCCCTATTCCGGAACCAATAAAACCATAGTCAGCATCGGCCATTTCTCCTGGACCATTTACAATACAACCCATAATTGCAATTTTCAAATTTTTCAGGTGGTTGGTACGCTTTTTAATCCCGGTAGTTACAGATTGAAGATCGAACAATGTTCTTCCACATGACGGACAAGAAATATATTCAGTCTTTGATGTTCTTACCCTTCCCGATTGTAAAATATCAAATGATGTTGAAACTAAATCAATGGGTTCAAGGGTTCCTGCATTTCTAATCCAGATGCCATCTGAAAAACCATCAACCAAAAGAGCTCCAATGTCAGATGAGGCTTTTAACTGAAATGACTGGAGTGAATTCTCACTGTAATTCCTGTTTATGATTGCAGGGATTTTGATTCCTTTTTCGAGCATCTGATAAAATAATGAACGCTGATCAGCAATTCCGTTTTTATTAAATGTTTCAAATATCAGTACAACATTCCTTGAATCCTTAAGTGGCATTTGCAATTCCCTCAAATCATCCATATTTGAAGCAATTACAAAATTCAATCCGGGATGTTTGGCTCCGTAGACTTCAAACTGTTGAAGTGTAAGAAGAGGAAAAATGTTTTTGCTGGTTTTGGCATATTTGAACCAATCATGCATATTCAAAATGTACCTGAATTTGCCTGGCAACTCGCTGAAATCTGATCTGGTACTTAAATAAAAATATTCAGGTAAAAGAACATGAACTGAAGTTTCATTTAATCCATCCTGCCAATCTGCAAGAACAACTGGTAAATTTTTACCACCTATGTTTTCTATTGCTATTGTCTCTCTTCTTTGAAATGAAAAAGGATTAACTATGACATCTTTTACTTCAGGAATTTCATAAGATTCATTGCGATCTTTAAAATTATTAACAAGTTCTCTGGCTACAGGTATCTCATTCTCCGGATCTTCGGTAAGAGAAACGCGAATTGTATCGCCTATCCCATCTGCAAGCAAAGATCCTATTCCAGCAGAAGACTTAATTCTTCCAACTTCCCCTTCACCTGCTTCAGTAACGCCCAAATGAAGTGGATAATTCATACCTTCAGTGATCATCCTGTTTAGTAACAATCGGTTTGCCTGTATCATAACCAGTGTATTACTAGATTTTAATGAAGCAACCACATTATGAAAATTTTCAACCGCGCATATTCTTAAAAATTCCATTGCTGATTCTACCATTCCCTCAGGCGTATCGCCATACCTGCTCATTACACGGTCGCTCAATGAACCATGATTCACTCCAATTCGTAAGGCTGTCCCGTTTTTGCGGCATATTTTAAAAAGCGACTGAAGTTTTTCAGCTATCTTCTCAAGTTCAATTTTATATTCATTATCAGTAAAATCAATTTTTTCAAATCTCTTTTTATCAGAATAGTTACCCGGGTTAATCCTAACTTTTTCAACAATTGCAGCTGCAATTTCTGCTATTTGCGAATTAAAATGAACATCTGCAACAAGAGGAAATTTATAACCTTGCTTTCTTAATTCCGATTTAATTTCTGCCAGGTTTTCTGCTTCACGAACTCCCTGAGCGGTTATGCGCACATAATCTGCTCCGGCATTTATGATCCGGATGCATTGATCTACGGTGGAAATTGTATCAAGAGTTTTTGTATTGGTCATACTCTGAAGGCGAATGGGGTTATGTCCGCCCATTTTAATGCCGCCCACATTAACTTCCCGTGTTAAAAATCTCGAATACGAAAAAAGATTATTACAATATTTATAATTCATCTTTTGTAAATAATATAATTCAAAACTAAAAATAAAAGTTGAAACTGCTTTGTTTTGGTTTTATTATATGGAATTTGAATATTTTGTATAGACGAAACATCTAAAAAATATGAAAATATAGTTCTACCTCAACCTCCTGTATTATGCATTTATGGACTATCTAAATGAACTAATCATGGATCAATGCCAATTTTATGGCACCTTTTAAGTTAAGTAGATTTGAAAATGTATTAAGAATATTATTGGAAATAATACTTAGACCCGTTAGGGTTGACATATTGGTAGAAAGTTTAAGAAAGAAATAATTGCGCCAAGAACAAAGTAAATTTAATGTTTAGCAATATTTGGCGTAAAGTAGGTAGAATAATAATTAAATGTTTGCATCCCGTGCCATGGAAATAATATGTCCTAATTAACCTAATTCTTGGCACGTATACTTCCTTTATTCCTTTTCTACCAATATTTCGCTCCTAACGGAGCTTTTTTGTGTAATTTTCCGGAAACTAATTTTTATAATTGCCTATACTAATTATTTTGAATGGTTGAATTATAATAATTATACATTATTTTTAATTTATCAGAAATTTCAAGACCCGTTAGGGTCGACATCTTGGCAGCCCCGCATCAGGCGGGGTAGGATGTAAAAATTGCGCCAGGAACAACGTTAATTATTAGTCAAAATATTCTGGCGCTAAAAGGCAGAATAATAATCAAGTGTTTACGTCCCGTGCCATGGAAATGATATGTCCTAATTAACCTAATTCTTGGCACGTATACTTCCATTATTCCTTTTCTACCAATATTTCGCTCCTAACGGAGCTTTTTTATGTAATTAAATAGGACCTTATCTTTTTAGGAGCCTGTACCGCTTATTTTTGCAAGTAGATATTTAATAATAATATCTTGAATCTCACATCAAAAACAAAACCTTTCTTGTTCATAAGATTATGCACCATGATGAAATTTGAGGTTTAGTCTTTAACATTCCTTCTCACTATTTATTAATTATTATTTGAAATTGATACAATAAATGTTCCTGAAAATCCGTATTCTTAAGTACATTTGTCAACAAATTTTAAGCTGGCAGAGTTTCTACCGGCAAAAATTAATTAATATTATTATGAAGAAATTACTTATACTGCTTTCTGTTTCTTACCTGTTTTTTGGAGTATTTGCAGAAACACCAAAAACAGCTGAAATTTTTAAATTAATGAAACCTGAAATAGTTATAGATTCATTGGTAGACTCTATCTGGAATACTCCAAGCATCGCGATACATAATCTCGACAGAATTTTCAGAGGAGAAGAAGGCGGGATTACCGATTCGACAGATGAATTTGCTTATTGGCAAGCGGTTTGGAATGATACCGGCATGTTTGTTTTTGTATCTGCAACTGATAATGTACATTCTAATGGAACTTTTGGATTGGATTCATTTCGAAAAGCGGACAGGCTCGAGTTTTATTTTAACACAAATGTTGGAAAAACATGGGGACCTGCTGATAATAAAAATGGCCGATACCGTTTTTCTTTGGTTGTAGAAGATTCTACAAAATTTGACTCATTGCAATTGAAAGATTTAGGCCTGCCTTTAAATTGGCTTCAAATCAAATTTAAGTTTTATCGTGACCCAACTTCAACTGATACAACAAACTACATTTTTAAAATGTTTTTGCCCTGGACAGTAATCCCAGATAGTGCCGGACATGTTTTTGTTCCTGATGGATCCAGTCAAATTGGCTTCGATGTTTATATGAGCGATAATGATGGTCCCAATGATCCTGACGGCTCTAATTTTGATCGTACCAGAATTGTTTGGTCAAATGATGCCAGGTTTGATGATTCAACAGAATGCGCAGTTAACATGAATGATGCAGGACTTTTATTATGCAAGTCGTGGGCTGTAGGTGTGAATCATAAAAACATTGCCACACCAAACATTTTTCCAAATCCTGCAAAAGATAACATTCGTATTCAAAATGTTTCTGAAAGCACCCTGGTTAGTATTTTTAACATGCAGGGAAAAGAAATATTTTCGAAAAATGTCAGGAACAATGAAACTATCAATATCAGTTCATTTTCTCCCGGAATTTATTTTTTCAGAGTTTCCAACAATCAAAGCAACTGGACTGGTAAACTAATAAAAAGATAAGATTACAAATAAAGTAACATAAATTGGAATAATAGCCCTGACAGATTTTCAAAATGTCAGGGTTTTATCTATAATCAGAGTAAGAATTATTTAATATCCTCCAGTAATTCTGAATTTAAATATCCTTCGGCAATTTGTCTCACTTCCCCGCAAAGAGTGAGGTTCCATTGGTCGTCAATTCCAATTTTGAGAGTGCCGCCGGGCATTTTAATGTTTACTTCATTTCCAATAAGACCTTTCTTCCTTAGAATACTGGCAACTGCACAGGATGAACTTCCGGAGGCTAAGGTATATCCAGCGCCTCGTTCCCAAATAAGAATTTCTGCTTCGGATTTTGAAATGGGTTTAACAAACTGAACATTGATGCGATTTGGAAACATGGGATGAACTTCAAGTTTGGGCCCATAATTTAAAACCTCGTCCATTTCAAGTTCATTGCAAAGTATTACACAATGCGGGTTTCCAACCGAAACACAATTTATGAAAAGCTTTTTACCGTCAATTACCAGAGGATAATCAAGGCACTCTGGTTTGTCATAATTTACCGGAATTTCAGTGCTTTTAAAAATTGCCTTACCCATTTCAATCGTAATCAACGAAGCTTTGTGATTAATCTCTTTATCAATTGTCGCCTTTACAACACCGCCAAGTGTTTCAACAGTGAATTGTTTATTTTTTGTATACTTATAATCATATAAAAACTTGCAAAAAATGCGCAATCCATTTCCACTTTTTTCAGCTTCTGAACCGTCGGGATTGTAAATACGCAGTCCAAAATCAGCTTTTTTACCTGGAATCAGCAACAATATTCCATCGGAACCTACACCATAATGTACATCACAAATAAGCTTTATGGCTTTTTCATTTATTTGAAAATTGATGTTTGAATTATCGAAAACAATGTAATCGTTTCCCAATCCATGTGACTTGATAAAAAAGTTTTTCTGCATGATGCTGGTTAAATAAATAGAAATTTATTATCAGTCAATGTTAATTATTTAAGTATAAAGATACCCCACCCTTCGACAAGCTCAGGGTGACTAAGAGGTCATACTGAGCTTGTCGAAGTATGACCAACAATAATTAATTCTCATATTAAACGACATTGACTTATTGAATGTAAGCAAAATTAATAAAGCCTTACTGAAATTCGTAGATTTAAAAAGAAAATATCAATAGTGAGGATTGATCCAAATGTGTAATCAATGAAAGACCATTAAATTTGTCGCAATTATTTTTAAAAGAGCCGATTTTGGTGGATTTTGGTGTCTAAGAGTTTTTGTGGCATAAATATTAAAGATGTCACCAAATCAGTAATTCACAAAATTACACTAAGAGAATAAAGAATAATTCATAAATATTTTAAATAAAAACCGGCCCATAAGTTGCCAAATCAATCAGCATATAGGCCGGTAACCACTCGCAATTTTAGGTTTAAGGGTCGCCTAACGGCAGTTTATATCGCAAATAGTTTATAATCAGATGGGATATGGAACATAGCTGAATCTATTGATCGGCGGTTTATTTGTAGTACTGAAGTTCTATTCTTTTCGTCTCTCACAAGATTCCTTTCAACAGATAACATAGGGAAAAAGCCCAGTGATTGTGGAATCTGGCTAAAAAATTCAAGACTTAAATCAGTCTGGTTAAGAATTTTAACCATTTTTTCAAAAAAATCAAAATTATTTTGAGTTACCCAGTAAGAAATTTCTGTGTTTTTCTCCCTGTTTTTTACCCTCCATTGAAAACATTTAATTCCATTAATTAATTTAAAATTAGTGGTTTTTAGAATTGCAAATTTAGATTCATTATTGGTTTCAGGAACTTTCCTTTTCAGTTTGGCATATAGCTTTTTTGCAGGGTCCACTATAAATACTTCTTCATTCTCTGTGTTTATAATGTATACGTTTTGAAGCTGTTTCTTCGAGGTAAGTTTTTCAATGCGGATCCTTCCATCAGAAACATAGTAAGTTAAAAAAGCTGTGTCATAACAAGATTCTTTTATCATTAAGATACTACCTTCAAAACTTCCTGCTTTACAAATTAAAGGTAAAACTATCAATGCTGCATAAAGAAATAATTTCTTAATTTGCTCTGTCATCCTTATATTTTTTAATTAACATTTAGCTTATTTTATGCTTATAACGTCAATTCAATGCATTACGTTGATTTTATTTTATGAATGTATACGCCTTTATGACGAACAGATAAATTTATTGGGCGTAAAAAATTACTATCCGCCAAATACATAATTATGATGACCGAACGCAAAAAAACCGGTGATAAAGGCGAAGAAATTGCAGCCAATTACCTTGAAAAGAAAGGATATACCATATTATTCCGCAATTGGCAGTATATGCATAAAGAATTGGATTTGGTAGCCCAATTTAATAATGAACTAATCATTGTTGAGGTAAAGACCAGGATTGCCGGAAGTCTGATCTCTCCCCTGGAAGCTGTAAATTTGAAGAAACAAAGGTTTATTATTACAGCTGCAAACGCATTTATTGAAAAACATAATGTAAATTTAGAAGTCCGCTTTGACATAATTACAATTGTTTATAATTTTAATAATTATATCATTGAACACATAGAAAATGCCTTTTACCCGAAAGTTAAGTAGCTATGGATATTGAAAAACTTCGCGAATATTGCATCTCAAAGTTGGAAGTTTCTGAAAGTTTTCCTTTTGACGAAGAAACTCTGGTTTTCAAAGTAAACGGAAAAATATTTGCACTTGTAAATCTGAGCGGTGACTTAAGTATAAATTTGAAATGCAACCCCGAGCTGGCAATTGAATTAAGGGAAAGATACCCGGTAGTATTACCTGGTTATCATATGAATAAAAATCATTGGAACACTGTGATTATTGACGATTCCGTTCCAGACAAACTTTTAAAAGAATGGATTGATCATTCGTATTGGCTGGTAGTTTCACAATTGCCTAAGAAAATACGATTTAAAATTGAAGCTAATATTTAATTCAAAAAGAACCAAATATGTTCATCTTTCAATATTATAAACAAGTTTCAAATTTTAGTAGCCGTTTGGGATTTAATAATAATTTTAACACAGAGATACTATTTGAGTAGTTTATAAATTTTGGAGAACCTATTATGATAAAAGCAATTATTGACATTCGATATTTTGAGAAAACACTGAGAACACAGAGTGAAAAATCGCTCGCGATTTTTTAAATCTCCGTGGCCTCTCCCGATAAATGATCGGGACAAGTTGTGCTTTTTCTGTTTTCAGAAAGTCAATCAAAGCTAATTTTTTAAATGTAAGTAGTATGCGGATTTATATGATAATTATCTGTCTTTGTTTAATTTTTTAAAATTTCAAAACAGCCTCTAAAACATTAAAAATTAAATAATTATTATGGAAACTGATGTGGTCAAGAAAAAGACAATGAAAAAATTATTTGATTACTTTTTGCAGGGTCTGCTATACATAG
>Ga0265316_10002931_pt1 | contig 17470 bp, 8 predicted proteins | sample 4522metaG_FD_202092 | JGI IMG/M metagenome (GOLD analysis project Ga0265316, IMG submission 202092) | Rhizosphere microbial communities from Carex aquatilis grown in University of Washington, Seatle, WA, United States - 4-5-22 metaG | ecosystem: Host-associated > Plants > Roots > Rhizosphere >...
AAGGCCGCGTCGGTGGGCCTGCCCGCCGTGGGCGTGGCGGCCGACGCACCGGCTGCGACCGAGATCGAGGGCCGGCTCATGGGTCTTCCTCCCGCAGTGAAGGCGATGCTTGGTGTGGATGACTGGAGGCGACCGTGACAGCGTGGCTGGGTGTGATCCTGGTCGCGTTCACCGCCGTAGCGGGCGGTGGCGATGCGAGTCCGACGCCTGACGGAGGGCCGGTGGGCAGGCCGGCGGCTGGAGGTGCCGTGCTGGTGCTGGGACCGCAGATAGCCGCCGCGAACCAAGTGGTAAACGGTTTGGAGGACGAACTTGCCGACCAGTACCAGATCGTCGAGCGCAAGGTTACTGCCGAGACACCGATCGAAGTGTTGGCACAAATCATCCGCGACGTCGGGCCGCGGGCGCTCGTGCTGCTCGACAACCCGACCGTGCGTCTGTACCGTGCGTTCCAGGCCACGCGACCACCGGGAACCCGGTTTCCGCCGGCGGTCGTGCTGATGGCGGCTTTTCTCGAGCAGGCATTGGCCGACCTGCCAAACACCACCGGGATCTCGTACGAAGTTCCGGCGGTCACGGCCTTCGTCAACCTGCGCAGCCTGCTGGGTCGGCCGCTGCACAAGGTCGGCGTGCTCTACCGCCACGGCTTCGAGGGCTTCGTCGCACGCCAGGGCAAGTTGGCTGCTGCCGAGGGATTCACGCTCGTAGGGCGTGCCCTTGACGACGGGGATCGACCCAAAGCGGTGAAGCGTGGTCTGCGCAGGCTGCTGGACTACGACCATGTCGACGCCATCTGGGTGCTGAACGACAGCACGCTTGTGGATCCGGCGCTCCTGGCCCGGGCGTGGTTGCCTGTGCTCCGGCACGGGCACGTACCCGTCCTTGTGGGCGTATCGTCGCTGGTATCGGCGAAGCTCGGGTTTGGGACATTCGCCGTGCTCCCCGATCACCGTGCGCTCGGTGCGCAGGCGGCGAGGCTCATCGAGGATCTGGCCGAAGCGAACTGGGTTGTGGGAGAGCGTCGTGCCCTGCTGCCCATCGCCGTCGAGAAGGTGCTTGACGTCGACCTGGCCCGATCGCTCGGCCCCATCCGCGAGGAGAAGCTGCGCGAGGTCGATCGGTTGATCGAGGCAGGGGACGGAAAGAGACGATGAGAATCCGCGCGGCACGGGTGCTTTCCGGTCCTCAAGTGGTCGCGACGGCCGTGGCCTTCCTCGCGGTGCTAGAAGCCGCAGCGCCGCGTGCCCTGGCAGAGCCGTCCCAGGATTCGCGCGCGCCCAAGGCGGCCGCGGCGCCCGCGCCCGCGGCGCCTGCGCCCGCGGGTCGACCGGTGGCTGTCACTGAACTCGACGAGGACGGGTTATCGGACGTGGATTTGGGCAGCCTGCTCCAGGTGGACGAGGTGTCGGTGGCCTCGCTCAAGACGACGGGCGTGCGCCAGGCCCCGGGCATCGTGTCGGTCCTGACCCACGACGAGATCGAGGCCTCCGGGGCGCGCGATCTGGTCGACCTGCTGGAAATGATGCCGGGCTTTTTCGTGGGCGTCGACGTTCAAGGGAACCTGGGTCTCGGGATTCGTGGCAACTGGGGACAGGAGGGAAAGATCCTGCTCCTCATCGACGGCCAGGAGATCAACGAGACCGCGTACGGCACGGTTTCACTTGGGCACCACTTCCCCTTGCAGGCGATCGAACGCATCGAGATCATCCGCGGGCCCGGGTCGGCGATCTATGGCGGCTTTGCCGAGCTTGGCGTGGTGAAGGTGACCACGCGAGGCGCGGAACAAATCGAAGGCGTGGAGGCCCTGCAGCGAACCGGCGTGGCAGTTGGGCGAACGGGCACGGATGTCGCGCATCCGTATTGGGACACCTACGTTGCTGCCGGGCGCACCTACGGCGACTTCGAACTGTCGCTGTCGCTGTTCGGAGGGGGCAGCACCGAGTACGAGGGGACCTATACCGACATCTTCGGCACCAGCTTCAATGCCGCGGACGCGTCGGCCCGCCGGCCGCTGCTGACGAATCTGCGGGCCGCCTGGCGCGACTGGCAGCTGCGCTTCATCGCCGACGGGTTCACCTACCAGGCACAGGACGACTTCGACGTGGCAGGCAGCGCTCCTACGCGCTACCGTTTCGGCGGCATCTACGCCGATCTCACCACGGTGCTGCAGCTGGGTCGCGGCGTGACGCTGACCCCTCGCCTCGCCTACAAGATCCAGGAGTCGTACATCCCGCTGCCGTCGTCGGCCGCCGACCAGCAGCGCATCATCGACTCTGGATTGCTCACACGGCTGCGCATGGACAGAGCGCTCGCGGGGATGACGCTCAGCTGGGATCCGCGCCCCAGCGTCAACGCCATCGCCGGCATGGAAGCATTCTCCGATGTAGGGCGCGCCGGCGGAAGCCCCGGCGACGGTTCCGACGTCCAAGGAACCCGCGGCGTGTCGACCATCGCCGCCTTCGGGCAGCTGGTGTGGAACACGCCCATCGCGAACGTCACCGTGGGCGGCCGTGGCGAGCACCATAGCTACTTCGGCTCGTCGGCGGTGCCGAGGGTGGCGCTGACCCGCGTCTTCGACTCAGGCCTGCACGTGAAACTCCTGGGCAGTCAGGCCTACAAGAGCCCGACCTTCATGAACTACACGCTCGAGCGCTCGATCGATCCGACGAACCGCGTGCGGCCGGAGCGCACCAACGTCGTTGAGGCGGAGGTCGGCTACGCGCTCCCCGCAGGGCTGCAACTTGTGGTGAACGGCTTTCTCGGCACGATCGACCACCCCATCATCTATGCCTACGATCCGGTCACGGGCAAGGAGTCCTACTTCAACCGCGAGCGCACCGGCAGCTATGGCGGCGAGGCGGAGCTGCGCTTGGTCGGCGGCAACCTTGCGGCGAGCACTAGCTACTCCTATTACCACGCCCTGCCCGACATCCCCGAGGAATACCGAGTCGCGGGCGGCGGCGGCGCCACGCTGGGTGCCCCCCAGCACAAGGGCGTTGTGCGCGCCAGCTGGCGGCCGGCGCACCGGTGGCTTCTTGGCGCCACGGCGATCGGTTCGGGTAGCCGCTACGCCGTGACGGGCATCAACCCGGCCGATCAGACCTACCTTGTGACAACCGTCGGCGCCCGGCTGCTGCTTGGCCTGTCGGCACGCTACCAGGACGTGGGAATTCGAGGTCTGCACCTCGGCCTCACCGTGAACGACCTGCTCGACAGCCGCGATGTCTTCGTGCAGCCGTACCGGGGCGGCCACGCGCCACTACCCGGCGTGGGACGCCAGGTGCTGCTGACCCTCGGCTACGCCTGGGAGCGTTGACTGTGAGCGTAGTCGAATTGGAGGCCCATGACAGCTCCACTTCTTGCCAGCAACTGCCGAAACAAGCAAAGAGGCTTAGGTCATGAACAAACCGAAAGACAACCTAGCGGCGGTGGGTTGAGCGGGAGCGCTCTCCATGAATGACAAGCCGACTGTGCTGACAGTTGACGACGCTTCCTCATCCCGTGCCCTGTGGGAAAGTGAGAGACTCTATCGCTCTCTGTTCGAAAACCTTCTTAACGGTTTTGCCTATTGCCGGATGCTGTTTGAAGACGGAAAGCCGCTGGATTTCGTCTATCTTGCCGTCAACGCCGCCTTTGAGACGCACACCGGGCTGAAGAACGTCGTCGGCAAGAAGGTCACCGAGGTTATTCCAGGCATCCGCGAGGCGGATCCCCAACTTCTCGAGATCTACGGCCGAGTCGCCATGACCGGCCAACCCGAACGATTCGAGTCGTTCGTCAATGCCTTGCAGATGTGGTTTTCCATTTCCGTGTACTGCCCAGCGCCAGAACACTTCGTGGCTGTGTTCGACGTGATCACGGAACGCAAGCGATCGGAATTTGCGCTGCGAGAATTCGAGGATCGATTTGCCACCGTTTTCCAGAGCAGCCCGGTCGCCATGTCGATCACCGCCGTGGCGACGACCTGCTACGTAGATGTCAACGAGATGTTTCTGCGTAGCTCAGGCTTCACTCGGGAGGAGGTCGTCGGTCACACCTCGGACGAGCTGCGACTCTTCAGCGATCCCGCTGACCGCGAACGGCTGGTGGCCGAGGTATTCAAGCATGGGTTCGCCTACTGCATGCGAATACGCTTTCGTATGAAGATGGGCGACGTCCGCGATGGTCTCATCTCATCACAAATCATCCAGTTGCACGGAGAGCCCCATCTCCTGTCCACTATCGCGGATGTGACGGAGCACCAACGGAACGAGGACGAGGTGCGATCTGCGAAGGCCTTCCTCGACAGTTCCATCAACGCGGTCGCGGATCCCATCTTCATCAAGGACGAAAACGGGCGGTTCGTGCTCGTCAACGATGCCATGTGCATCATCGTCGGCCGCCCCAAAGAGCGTCTCCTCGGCCAGGACGACGACATCTTCCCGGAAGAGCAGGCCGCGATCTTCCGGGAGATAGACACCAAGGTCCTCGAAACCGGCGAGGAGAACGTGAACGAGGAGGCTCTCAGCAACCTGTCCAGCGGTGAAGTGCGAACAATCCTCACACGCAAGACCCGCTACATCGATCCGGCCGGCAAGCGGTTTCTGGTCGGAGTGATCCGCGACATCACCGAGCGCAAGCGGCTCGAAGGCGAACTGGGACAGGCGCGCAAGCTTGAGGCGGTCGGTCAGCTGGCCGCGGGCATCGCCCACGAGATCAACACGCCGACCCAGTACGTTGGTGACGGCGTGCATTTCCTGAAAGAGGCATTCCAAGGCTACCAGCGGCTGGTCAGCCAATACCGGCAAGCCGTGGAAGTTCTAGAAACTGCCGGCGAGCAAAAGGCGCTGGTCGCCGAGATTCGAGCGACCGAGGCGGACATCGAGCTGTCCTACCTCGAGGCGAATGTGCCGAGCAGCTTCGACAGCTGCGAGGACGGCATCTCGCGTATCTCGACCATCGTGCGGGCCATGAAGGAGTTCGCGCACCCCGATCAAAAGGAAAAGGCCTCTGCCGATCTCAACCAGGCTTTGCAGACCACGCTGGCCATCGCCAGAAACGAATACAAATACGTGGCCGAGGTCACGACCGAGTTCGGCGACCTGCCGGCCGTGCTCTGCCACGTGGGCGAGCTGAACCAGGTCTTCCTGAACCTCATTGTCAACGCAGCCCACGCCATTGGGGATGTGGTCGGCCAGGCCGGAGGCAAGGGCACGATTCGCGTCCGGACTTCGACAGAAGGCGAGTGGGTGCGCATCGATATTGCCGACACGGGCTCGGGGATTCCAGAGTCCATCCGCCATCGCATCTTCGATCCCTTCTTCACCACCAAAGAGGTGGGCAGGGGCACGGGCCAGGGCCTGGCCATCGCCCGCACCACCGTCATGGCCAAGCATCGCGGCTCGCTGACGTTCGAAACCGAGGTGGGCAAAGGGACTACGTTCACCATCCGGTTGCCGATTGATGGCGAGCAGGAGGTGCCGCATGGCGGATGAGCTGGAGGGCAGCAGCGTTCTTGTAGTGGACGACTGCGCCGAGCACCTGCGCCTGCTGAGCACGATTCTGAAGCGCGGCGGTTTCGTCCCCCGGCCGGTCACAAGCGGCAGGCTCGCCATCGAGGCGGCGGCGGCGGATCCCCCAGATCTCGTCCTTCTGGACATGCGCATGCCAGAGATGTCCGGGCTGGACGTCTGCCGGCAGTTCAAACGGGACCAGCGCCTGCGCGATGTTCCCGTCATCTTCATCAGCGCGCTTGAAGGTGTCGACGACAAGGTCGAGGCATTGCGCGCCGGCGGCGTCGACTATGTCTGCAAGCCGTTCCAGGAGCAGGAGGTGCTGGAGCGTATCAAGACCCACTTGCGCCTGAGAAGGCTGCACGTGGAACTCATTTCCCGCATCGCCCCGCACGACTCGCACTCGCGCCACACCGTTCTCGTGGTCGACGACGATGTCCAACTCCTGCGCGTCTTGGGCGAGATCCTGTCCCGCGACGACTTCGACGTGCTCGCCGCCCAGGATGCGGAGCAGGCCCTGTCGGCGCTTGAGAAGAGCCTGCCCTGCTTGATTCTCATGGACGTGGAGATGCCCGGCATGAACGGGCTTGCGCTATGCCGCCGCATCAAGCACGACCCGCGCACGGCCCACATTCCGGTCTCGCTGGTCAGTTCCAGGGTGGACGAAGCTGACGTCAACGCGGGGATTGCCGCGGGCGCAGTCGACTACATCAAAAAGCCTTTCGATATGGATGAGGTTCGCATGCGCATGCGCATGCAGATCCGCCTGCGCGAGTCACTGAACGAGCAGCAGCGTCTTCACGAACACCTGAGCGAGAGCGAGCGGCGCCTCCAGGCGATGTTCGAGCAGGCCGCGGTCGGCATGGCCATGGTGGCCCCCGACGGAAAGATGCTGCGGGTGAACCGTCGCCTATGCGAGATTGTCGGCCACCCAGCCGACGAGCTGACCAAACTGCGTTTTCAGGATCTCACGCATCCTGATGATCTGGCGGCTGACCTCGAAGCGAGCCGTGCCATGCGCTCGGGCGAGCAGACCAGCTATTTGAGGAAGAAGCGCTACTTCCGCAAGAATGGGGAAATCGTTTGGATCAAACTCGCCACGGCCGCGATCCGAGGTGAGACCGGTCAGATCGACTACTTCGTGTCGGTGTTCGAAGACATCACCGAAGCGATGCGCGCGGAAGTGGCTTCGCGCGAGAGCGAGTGGAAGTATCGCTCTCTCTTCGAGTCGTCCCATGACGCCATCATGACGCTAGAGCCGCCCAGCTGGCGATTTACCGACGGCAACCCGGCCACCCTAGCCATGTTCCATGCCAAGAGCCTTGAGGACTTCATTTCGCACGGGCCTGACGATCTGTCGCCCGAAAGACAGCCTGGCGGACGCCCCTCCGCTGACGCAGCCAAGGAGTTCATTCAAACCGCGATGCGCGAAGGCTCCGCCTACTTCGAATGGACGCACAAGCGCCTCGACGGCCAGGAGTTTCCCGTCACCGTGCTTCTTGCCCGCATGCACTGGGGCGGAAGACAGTTTCTTCAGGCCACGGTCAGAGATCTCTCCGAGCAGAAGAGAATCGAGATCGAGTTGGGGCACGCGCGCAAGCTTGAAGCGGTCGGCCAGCTCGCCTCGGGCATTGCGCACGAGATCAACACGCCCACCCAGTACGTCGGAGATGGTGTGCACTTCTTGAAGGAGGCTTTCGAAGGCTACCGGCGGCTGGTCAGCCACTACCAACGCGCCGTGAAAGCCCTCGAATCGGCCGGCGGACATGAAGCACTCGTCAGGGAGATCCGGGAGGAGGAAGAGAACATCGATCTTCCCTACCTCGACGCGAACGCGCCCGGCAGCTTCGAAAGCTGCCAAGACGGCATTTCTCGAATCTCGACCATCGTGCGGGCGATGAAGCAATTCGCGCACCCCGATCAGAAGGAAAAAGTCCCCGCCAACTTGAACCAGGCCTTGCAGACCACGCTTGCGATTGCCAAGAACGAGTACAAGTACGTGGCCGAGGTCACGACCGAGTTCGGCGACTTGCCCCCCGTCCTTTGCCACGTGGGAGATTTGAACCAGGTTTTCTTAAACCTCATCGTCAACGCGGCCCACGCCATCGGGGATGTGGTGGGACAAAGCGGCAGCAAGGGCACGATTCGCATCAGGACCTCGCAGGAAGGAAGCCTGGCCCGCATCGATATCGCCGACTCGGGAGCGGGAATTCCACAGGCCGTCCGCCAGCGCATCTTCGAGCCCTTTTTCACCACCAAAGAGGTGGGCAAGGGCACGGGCCAAGGTCTGGCCATCGCCCGCTCGATCATCGTGACCAAGCACGGCGGATCGCTGACCTTCGAGACTGAGGTCGGCAAAGGGACCACGTTCACGATCCGGATCCCAGTTGGGGACAGCTCCAATTTGCAAGGCGGGCATGACCACGTCGACGGCGAACGATCGGCCTGAGCAAAGTCCGCCCCGCCGGGTCGTCAGCATTCGCGGAGGGTTGCTGATTTCCTTCGCGCTCGTCGTGGTGTTGGTGGTGGGCAGCTTGTTGACGGCGTCGCTTATCGGCACAGCGCACATGGCGCGCCACGTGGCCGGCTCCCTCATGTTCGCGCTGGGGCGAGATGCGGAATTCCGGCTGCACGACCTGTTCGAGCCACCCCGGCAAAAAATGATCGAGGATTATGCGGCGATCCGGCAGGGTCGCTACTCGGTCAAGGACGCACAGGCGCGGCGGGAACTGCTGATCCCGGGCCTGTTTGCCTTGCCCAAAGTCGATTCCATGGTGCTCGCCGATCTCGAGGGTGGGCATTTTCTCATCCAACGCTACAGTGAGCTGGTCCGCCGCTCCGCGCTGCTTTCGCCCGTGGCGGAGCGTTTGCCGGTGTCCGATCCCCGCCGTTTGCAATTCGTTATGCGGGATTTTCGGCCCGCCGAATGGGGTGAAACCAGTCACTGGGTACTGTGGGAGGAGGCTGGACGCCAGATCGTGCAGAAATGGAATCTGTCCTTGTCCGGCTACGACGCCCGCCAGCGCCCCTGGTACAAGGCAGCCATGGCCGCGTTTCGGGATCAAACCCTGCCCGAGGCGCAGGCCGCCACGTCGAGCCTGATAGCCTGGACAGGAGTTTACTCGCTTTTCACGACAAAGGCCCCCAGCATCTCGGCGGCCGTCGCCGCGCGCGACCCGTCGGGCGAAATCCTGATCGTCAGCTACGACTTGCCCCTGGATGAGATCGCGCAGTTCACGAGGTCGGTGCGACCCTCGCCGCGCGGAATGATGTTTGTGTTGACCGACGACGGAAGATTGCTCGGTCCGCCGCGAGAGACCCAGACCGACAACAAGCCGGACGCCGACGTACCCACGCTGCAACCGGTTGCTCAAAGCGGCTCTCCGCACGTCGCGGACGCGGTGGCGACTTGGCAGGCCGACCACGGAGGCCAGCCCGATCGCTTTCGCCTCGCGCTTGACGGCGAAACCTGGTGGGCGGGATTCACGCCGTTCGAAATCGGTTCCGGGCACCGTTTCTGGATCGGCGTGCTGCTGCCCCAGTCCGACCTCATTCCGGTGGCCGGCCAGAATCAGTGGTTCATTGTCGGGGTCGGACTTCTGACCCTGTTTATCGCTGCCGGCCTGGCGCTGAGCCTTGCCCGCTGGTTCTCGAAGCCACTGGCCGAGCTGGCCGCGCAAAGCCGTCGCATCGCCTCACTCGACCTGACCGAAACCGCACCGGTGCGCTCCCACCTCGGCGAGCTAGATCTTCTATCCATCGCGCTCGGCGATATGCGAGATGCCCTGCGCAGGTACATCATGGAACGCGACCTATCCCGGCAGGAGGGACACGCGCGCAAGCTCGAAGCGGTCGGTCAGCTGGCCGCGGGCATTGCCCACGAGATTAACACGCCGGCCCAGTACGTAGGTGACGGCGTTCATTTCTTGAAGGAGGCATTTGAAGGCTACCGGCGGCTGGTTGCCCCGTACAGCCGCGCCGTGCAAGTTCTTGCGACAGCCGGCGGGCACGAGGCGCTGGTGGGCGAAATCCGAAAGATAGAGGAGGACATCGACCTCGCCTACCTCGACGCGAATGTGCCTGGCAGCTTCGATAGCTGCCAGGATGGCATCAACCGCATAACGACCATCGTGCGGGCAATGAAGGAGTTCGCCCACCCCGACCAGAGGGAAAAGGCCAGCGCCGACTTGAACCGGGCCTTGCAGACCACGCTCGCCGTGGCCAAAAACGAGTACAAGTACGTGGCTGACGTCACGACCGAGTTTGGCGACCTGCCGCCCGTGCTGTGCCATGTGGGCGATCTCAACCAGGTCTTCCTGAACCTCATCGTCAATGCGGCCCACGCCATCGGCGATGTAGTGGGCAAGAGCGGGGGCAAGGGCACAATTCGCATCACGACTTCGCAAGAAGGCGACCTGGTGCGCATCGACATTGCCGACACGGGAGCAGGAATTCCCGAGGCGATCCGCCCGCGAATCTTTGACCCGTTCTTCACCACCAAGGAAGTGGGCAAGGGCAGTGGCCAGGGCTTGTCCATCGCCCGTTCCATCGTGGTGACCAAGCACGGCGGATCGCTGACCTTCGACAGCGAGGTCGGCAAAGGGACCACGTTCACCATCCGGCTGCCCATCGGCGACGGCACTGGTTCCGGGGATGGGGCGTGACAGCGTCCACGACCAATCAATCGTCCGAACAATTGTCACGCGTGCGACGCGGGCTGCGTTTCGCCGTCTTGCCGATTCTCCTCCTGGTGGCTGGCCTCGTGGTCCTTGCGGTGGTCGAAGATGCCCTCGACGAACAGAGAGCGCGACTTTCGCAGCGTATTTCCGAAGAGCGCCAAAGCATCGAGCCCCCGACCAGCATCCGGCGCGACGCCCGGAAGACCTACGTCGCGCTGCTTGAGCGATGGCTGGCGCCGCCGCAGAATTGGCCGAATCTTGAGAAGAAGATCCAGGCTCAGGCAGGTGCCCTGCTGCGCTCTTCGCAAGGCTTTGTCGAAGGGATTGGCGTGACGGCGGCCGAGCGACAACACCGCACCGATCTCGCCACCGCCCTGACCGCTTGGGCCGCGTTCATCGATCGGGTGCACGGCACGGCCGCGGGCGCGAAGGTTCGAGACGAGGCCCGCGATCTTATCGCCAGGATCGACCGGGAATGCAGCGCGATCCTGACCGCCAACCTCGACGGCGCAGGCCAGGATGATGCCGCCCGGGAAGTCGTGCACCAAAGATCCACAAGAATCCACGTCACCGTCGTCAGCCTGCGCGTGTTGTTCGTCGCATTTGTCATCGTGTGGTACTTGAGGATGAAGTCCGCGCGAAAACTTGCGAAGGCGCTTGGCCAAAAGCGGCAGCAGGAGGAACAGAACCTTATCCTGGAGCGCATGGTGCGCGAGCGCACGGCAGAGCTAGAGAAGAACCATGCCTTGCTTACCGAGAGCACGGCGCAGCTATTCGTCGCGAAAGAGGAACTCGAGAAGCGGGTTCATGAACTGGCCACCGCGAAGAATCAGCTGGTTCAGGCCGAGAAGCTGCAAGCCGTTGGCCAGCTTGCCGCCGGCATCGCGCATGAGATCAACACCCCGGCCCAGTTTGTTGGCGACGGGCTCCACTTCTTGAAGGAAGCATACTTCAGCTACAAGAGGCTCGTGGGCCATTACCGAAGCGCCGTGGAAGCTCTTGCTCTTGAGACGACTGGCGCGGGCCAGGTGCTGATGGGCGAGCTCCGGCGGATAGAGGAGGATGTCGACCTGCCCTACCTCGATGCCGAGGTGCCCGCGAGTTTCGTAAGTTGCATGGAAGGAATCTTCCGCATCACGACCATCGTTGAGTCGATGAAGGAGTTCGCCCGGCCCGAGCAACGGGAAAAGTCACCCGCGGATTTGAACCATGCCTTGCAGGCCACGCTTGTGGTCGCCAGAAGCGAATACGGATCGGTAGCCGAGGTCACAACTGAATTCGGTGACTTGCCGCCCGTGCCTTGCCACGTGGGTGACCTGAACCAGGTCTTCCTCAACCTCATCGTCAACGCTGCCCACGCCGTCGGCGACGTGGTGGAAAAGAGAGGAGGCGTGGGCACGATTCGAATCAGGACATGCAGGGAAGACAACCTAGCGCGCATCGACATTGCCGATTCAGGATGTGGAATTCCCGAGGCGATCCGTCATCGCGTCTTCGACCCCTTCTTCACCACGAGAGAGGTGGGCAAGGGCACGGGCCAAGGCCTGGCCATCGCCCGCTCGGTCGTCGTGACCAAACATGGCGGCACCTTGACCTTTGAAAGCGAGGTCGGCAAAGGGACCACGTTCACCATTCGGCTGCCCATCGACAGCGCGTAGCTACGTGCAATATTCCGTGTTGCGTGAGACAATCTCGCCCCGCGAGTTAGTTGCGAAGGGACTGAGCGATGAGCGACACGACCGGGGAGACCAACCTACTGGTCCGGGAGAACGAACGACTTCGACGCCGTGTCGAGGAGTTGGAGGCTGAAGCGACACGCTTCAGGATTTCGGAAGAGAGAATCGAGTTGAGCGAGGCCCGTTTGGTCGAGGCGCAGAAGGTGGCGCACCTCGGGAGCTGGGAGTGGGACGTCGCCCTGGATGCGATCACGGCCTCGCACGAGTTCTACCGGCTGTTCGACGTCGAGCCCGAGCAGATCGCGCGCTACCAGCAGTTCGTCGAGTGCTTGCACCCCGATGACCGCGAGCGTGTCGGGACCGAGGTCAGCGAAGCCCTGCGCCAGAATCGGGTCTACGACACCGACTACCGTGTCCGGCTTCGCGACGGCGGTTGGCGGGACATTCACGCCAGGGGCAAGCTCTTCACCGACGCCGACGGAAAGCCCGTGCGCCTGGCCGGCACGTGCATGGACATCACCGAGCGCAAGCGCACAGCGGCGGTGGTGCGGGAGATCGAGGAGCGCAACCGCGCCACGCTTTACAGCATCGGCGACGCCGTGATCGCCACCGACGCGCAAAGTCGCATCAACCGGATGAACCCGGTGGCGGAGAGCCTTACCGGCTGGACCGAGGCCGAAGCCGATGGCAAGCCGCTCGACGAGGTCTTCCGCATCGTCAACGAAGAAACCCGAGCCGTGGTGGAGAGCCCCGTCACGCGCGTGCTACGCGAGGGTCAGGTCGTTGGGCTCGCCAATCACACGGTTCTGATCGCCAAGGACGGAAAAGAGCGTCCCATCGCGGACAGCGGCGCACCAATCCGAGACGAGAAAGGCGAGACCACGGGCGTGGTGCTGGTGTTCCGCGACCAGACCGAGGAGCGCGCGGCGCAGCGGTCATTACAAGAAAGCGAGCGCCGTTACCGCACGCTCGCCGAATCGCTACCGCACCTTGTCTGGACCTGCCGGGCGGACGGATCTTGCGACTACCTGAGTCCTCGCTGGGTCGACTACACCGGGATCCCCGAGGCGGATCAGCTCGGCTATCGCTGGCTCGAGCAGCTGCATCCCGACGACCGTGAACGCGTGATCGCGGAGTGGAGCGAAGTCGCCCCGCGCGGCGGCGTCTTCGACATCGAATTCCGCATCAGGCGCGCGGACGGCGCCTACCGCTGGTTCACGACGCGGGCAATCCCGTTTCGCGACGAAGGTGGCCGGGTGGTCAAGTGGTTCGGCAGCAACACGGACATCGACGACCACAAGCGGATCCAACAAGAGATCGAATCGCTCGCGAGATTCCCGGCAGAGAATCCGAATCCGATTCTTCGCGTGCGGCATGACGGGAAGATCATTTATGCCAACGCGGGGAGCGCAGACCTATTGGTCGGCTGGAGCTGCGCAGTGGGTGATTGCCTTCCGTCGAACCTGAGAGAGCGGATCACCAAATCCGTTGCCGAAAATGTCAGCGCCACAGTGGAGGTGACATCCCAGAATCGCGTCTTTTCGCTCTTGTTCGTGCCAATTCCAGGAACTGATTATGTCAATCTGTATGGACGGGATGTCACGGAACGCGTGCGTGCCGAGGAGGCCGTCCGGGAAAGCGAAGAGCGCAACCGAACGACGCTGCAAAGCCTGGGCGACGCCGTCATTGCCACGGACGGGTCGGGTCGCATCGCCCAGATGAACCCCGTCGCGGAAGCACTCACCGGCTGGCTCGAAGCTGAAGCCCGCGGCCAGCCGCTGGCGAGTGTTTTTCGCATCGTCAACGAAGAGACCCGCGCCGTGGTGGAGAGCCCCGTCGCTCTCGTGCTGCGCAAAGGGCAGGTCGTGGGACTTGCCAATCACACGGTTCTGATCGCCAAGGACGGAAGGGAACGACCCATCGCCGATAGCGGCGCGCCCATCCGCAACGCCAAGGGTGAAACCACCGGTGTCGTGCTCGTGTTTCGTGACCAGACCGAGGAGCGGCGCGCCGGAAATGCGTTGCGCCGGAGCGAGGCAATCCTCCGAGCCGTCATTGAAGGGACGACCAACCTCGTATGCGTGAAAGACCGGGACGGCAACATAGTCATTGCAAACTCGGCGATGACCCGCTTCATCGGCAAACCCGAGTCTGAAATCATCGGTAAGAGCGATCTGGAGTTGGTCGCCGACGCAAAGCAGGCTGCGAAGGTAGTGGAGAATGACCGCCGTATCATGGTCACCGGCCAGTCTGAAACCGTGGAAGAGACAGGCGATGGGCCCGCGGGGCAGTGGCACTATCTTTTCACCAAGTCACCGTATCTCGATTCGGACGGTCACGTCATTGGCGTCATCGGGATCGGAACCGACATCACCGAGCGCAAGAGAGCGGAGAAGCTCGTCCTGGAGCAATATGCCATTCTGCGCGCAATTCTGCAGAGCACCGACGCTTCAGTCTTTTCGCTCGATCGCGAGTACCGCTACACGACGTTCAACGACGCCCATGCCGCCACGATGAAGGCGCTCTATGGCGTCGACATCCAGATCGGGGCAAGTCTAGCTGACTACCAGTCGGTGCCTGAAGATTGGCAGCTCGCGCGGAAGAACCTCGACCGCGCCTTGCGAGGTGAAGCATTTGTCGAATCGTCACTTTCCGGTGAAGAGGACCGCTCTCGTCGCTATTTCGAGATTTCTCATGCTCCGATCCGCACCGGCGCCAACGAGATCATTGGTGTCTCAGTGTATTCGCGCGATGTCACCGAACGCAAGCGGGCGGAAGACGAGATCCGGCTATTGAACGTCAATCTGGAACGACGTGTCCGGGATCGCACCGCGGAACTTGAGGCGTCGAACAACGAGCTGGAGGCCTTCTCTTACTCTGTCTCTCACGATCTCCGCGCACCGCTTCGGGCCATCGATGGTTTCACGCGCATCCTGGCCGACGAGTACGCCGCCCATCTGGACACCGAGGGCAAGCGGCTCTGCTCCGTGGTTCGCGAGAATGCCAAGAGCATGGCGCAGCTGATCGACGATCTCTTGGCGTTTTCCCGCTTGGGACGCGCCGAGATGAATCTCTCGATCATCGACATGGCAGCCATGGCAAACGCGGTCTTCCACGAACTGACCACCCCGGAGCGTCGGGGCCGCATCGACTTCCAGGTTGGTACTTTGCCGCCGGCAGTCGCAGATCCCACGTTGATGCGCCAGGTGTGGATGAACCTGCTCTCGAACGCCATCAAGTTCTCGTCCAAGAGGGAACGGGCAATCATCAGCGTGAGCGCACGGCAAAGCCAGGGCGAGACCGTCTATGCCGTGCAGGACCATGGCGCGGGATTCGAAATGCAATATGTGGGCAAGCTTTTCGGCGTGTTCCAACGTCTGCACAGTGCCAGCGAGTTTGAAGGGACCGGCGTGGGGTTGGCCCTGGTTCAGCGAGTGATTCGCCGCCACGGCGGGCGCGTCTGGGCCACTGGCGAACCCGACAAGGGCGCGACTTTCTACTTTGCGATGCAAGAAAGGGGAGCGTGACCATGAACCAAACAGAAGCCGTGGACATCTTGCTGGTCGAGGACAATCCGCGCGACGCGGAGCTGACCATCAGAGCGCTGAAGAAACACAACCTGGCCAACCTACTTTTCACGGTCGAAGACGGCGCCGAGGCGCTGGATTTCATCCACTGTCGCGGCAAGTATGCGGCGCGGGACGGCGGCCATCCGCCCAAGGTGGTCCTGCTCGACCTGAAACTTCCCAAGGTCAGCGGCCTGGAAGTCCTGCGCGCGCTCAAGCAGGACGAGAAAACCCGCGCCATCCCCGTGGTCGTCGTGACCTCTTCGCGCGAAGATCCGGACATCAAGACCGCCTATGGCCTTGGGGCCAATAGCTACGTGGTGAAGCCAGTCGACTTCGACGCTTTTTTCGAAGCGGTCAGTAGCCTCGGATTGTACTGGCTTCTGGTGAACCAGCCCCCAAAATAGGAAATCACCAGCGAACGAGAGGTGGGTGCGGCATGGGTGAGACGGTGAATGTCCTGATCGTCGAGGATCTACCCTCGGACGCCGAGTTGACCGAACGGGAGATCCGGAGGACGCTGGGCTCGTGCGAATTCCGCCGGGTAGAGACCCGCGAGGAGTATCTCGCCGCGCTGGATAAGCGCTATCCCGAACTCATCGTTTCTGACTTCAAGCTGCCCCACTTCGATGGCCTGACCGCTCTTCGCCTGGCGCTGGAGCGTTGCCCGGATGTGCCGTTCATCATGGTCACGGGCTCGATGAACGAAGACACGGCGGTCGAGTGCATGAAGGCCGGAGCGTGGGACTACGTGATCAAGGAGCACGTCAAACGACTGGGACCGGCCGTTCAGAACGCGATGGAGCGCCAGCGCGTGCAGATGGAACGCAAGCGGGCCGAGAATGAATTGCGAGCGAGCGAAGCGCGCTTTCGCGACATCTTTGAACGCTCAACCATCGGCAAAGCCATGACTGGGTATGACGGAAAACTGCTCAAGGTCAATCGGGCGTTTGCCGACATGTTGGGGCTTTCGATGGAAGACCTGCAACAGCTGACCATGGCAGCCATCACCCACCCCGATGATCTTCCTGAAAGTCGGGAATGCATTCGCTCCCTCCTCGCCGCCGAGTGCACGACCTACCGGATGGAGAAACGGTACAAGCACCAGGATGGACACTGGGTGTCTGCGGATACGAGTGCGACGCTGCTTCGCCACGTCCCAGGAACACCCCGCACGTTGCTCGCGAGTATTATCGACATCTCCGAGCGCAAGCGGGCGCTGGCCGCGCTCACCGCCAGCGAGGCGCTGACCAGGGGAATCCTGGAGAACGTGCAGGATGCGTATGTCCGCGCCGATCGGGACGGCCGCATCCTTATGGTAAGCCCGTCCGCGGTGAGCCTTTATGGGTATGACTCGATGGAGGAGATGATCGGGTTTTCCACGACGCTGCTCTATGCAAATGAGGAGGAGAGGCTGAGCATCGTGGAGGAGATCAAGCAGCACGGCGATGTGCGCGACCGCATTGGCAAGGGGCGAAAGAAAGATGGTACGCTCTTCTGGGTTTCCATGAACGCCCGGTTCTTCGAGGACGAGCAGGGGGTGGCGGGCGCGGAATGTTTCGTCCGCGACATCTCCGAGCGCAAGCTGGCCGAAGAGACCTTGCGCGAAAGCAAGGAACGCTACGAGCAGCTGGTGGAGAAAACCGACACCGGCTTCGTGGTCATCGACGGTAGTGGCATCGTGGTCAAAGCGAACGAGCCCTACCAACGACTCGCCGGAGCGGAACGCCTCGATGACGTCATCGGCCACTCGGTGACGGAGTGGACCGCACCCGACGAGAGAATGAACAACGCCCAGGCAGTCGCTCTATGTGCCAGACAAGGCTCCATCCAAAACTTTGAAACCGTCTACCAGCATGGGGATGGCACTCGGCTAGACATCGCCATCGATGCTGGGGTCGAGAGGACGCCTGAGGGAGGAACGCGCATCGCTTCTCTCTGCCGCAATATCACCGAGCGCAAGCGGGCGGAGGCCCAACGCAAGCAGCTGGAGGAGCAGCTGCGTGGGGCGCAGAGGATGGAAGCCATCGGCCTCCTCGCAGGAGGCGTCGCGCACG
>Ga0265316_10002932_pt1 | contig 17464 bp, 21 predicted proteins | sample 4522metaG_FD_202092 | JGI IMG/M metagenome (GOLD analysis project Ga0265316, IMG submission 202092) | Rhizosphere microbial communities from Carex aquatilis grown in University of Washington, Seatle, WA, United States - 4-5-22 metaG | ecosystem: Host-associated > Plants > Roots > Rhizosphere >...
AAAGACAAAAAGTTTTTCATACTTTTTTAATAATTCCAAAGCTTTTGTTTTATGAATTCCGGCGTTTTCAATTTCATCCAATAAGATAATGGGTGAGTTTCCTATTACAACTGCATCGGCAATTAAAAGCGACCGGGTTTGTCCGCCCGACAATTCGGTCATGGCTGTTCCCTTTATTATTGCTTCACCTGTTAACTGGTTTGCAAATTGAATGGTTTCTTCGACAACCTCCTCAATTTTGATTGCTCCCCTGACTTTGGCATGTATGGTCAAAAACTCACCAACAGGCAAATCACTTAAAAAATTTGTGTGTTGTGAAATAAGAGCAATTGGATGCTTTGAAGGGTCAAAAGTAAAATCGTCTGGAACGGGTTCGCCATTTATAAGTATCTGCCTGCCGGATGGAGTATTTTTATTTGCAAAAAGTTCAATATCGTTAATTAGGGTCGTTTTACCGCAACCTGTCGGACCTACAATACTTATTATATCGCCCAAAGACAAATCGAAACGATCAACTTTTTCTTCCGAACCATCTTTGCCGAACCCACCTTTAATCGTTATTTTTTTTATATCCATACTTAAATACATTATGTCCACTGGAATAATGTACAAATAAAATAAATTGTTGAAAGAAAAACAATAAGCATAAAGACTAATAGTAATACATAAAATACTATGGGTATTTTTACTATCATTTTTTTTTTAGTAAACTTGCAATAAGTATTGTAATAATTTTGATTTTATATTGCCTTATTTATGTTATCAAAAAAAACGCGATATGCCATGTTGGCACTGACCAATTTAGCAAAGGAATTTGGAAAAGGAGCCATTCAGATCAGCGATATTGCTCAAAATGAAAATATACCTCAACGTTTTTTAGAGTCTATTTTACTTGAATTAAAAAAACTAGGAATTTTAGGTAGCAAGCTTGGAAAATCAGGAGGTTATTTTTTATTAAAGCAACCATCCGAAGTGAGCCTGCTTGATATTATCAGACATTTTGAAGGTTCCATAGCATTGCTTTATTGCGTTTCGGAAAAAGCTTACCAGCCATGTGAGTTCTGCAGAATAGAGGAAACCTGCAAGATTCGTAAAGTTTTTAAAGAAATCAGGGAAAGCACTTATAATATTTTAGAAAATGCAACTTTAGCTTCTTTAATTTAAAATGGTCAACAACACTGCTTAATTTTTATATTAATTATTCCAAAAATTCATCGTCTTGCATAAACATAAAAATCGTATTTTAATCCTTCAGGATGTTCTTCTTTTTGCGGGATAATTTCAAGAATATTCCATTCTTTATCTGAAATCTCCGGGAAAAAAGTATCTGCTTCAAAATTGGAATGGACATATGTAATATAAAGCTTTTGAGCAATTCCGAAAAATTGCCGGTAAATAGAAGCTCCGCCGATTATAAAATTTTCATTTTCCGGATCGGCATTATCGATGGCATCCTCAATAGAATAAGCCATTATACAACCTGCAATTTTTTCACCGGGAATATCGGAAATTACTATATTATTTCTTTTAGGCAATGGTTTGATTGGCAAAGAAAAATAAGTATTCTTTCCCATTATTACGGTATGTTCAGCAGTAATTTTTTTAAAGTGTTTTAAATCCTCTGAAATATGCCATAATAATTGGTTATTTTTTCCAATGGCATTATTGTGGGCAACCGCAACGATAATAGAAAATTGCTTTTCGGAGACAGGATTCATTTAATTTATTTTTCCCTCAGAAGTACTACAAACCCGGCTGCTCTTTTCACAGGTTCACCACTGACAGATTCAATAATATAAAAGTAAGTACCCGGCCATGCCTGTGAACCGGAAGAAGTATTGCCATCCCACATGATAGTTTTTGATTCGGCTTTATAAACCAGCAGTCCGCTTGAAGTATAAATGTGGAGTGAAAATACGGTTCTGCCATTTGTAGGAACTAAAAAATAATCATTCTTTCCGTCACCATTTGGAGTAAAGACATTTGGTATTTGAAGCAGTTTTTCTGAAACAGAAAACGTATAATTAAAATTGTCTAAACATCCAAAACTGTCTTTTACACTGAGATTAACAGTATAAATTCCTTCAGATGGAAAGGCATGAATTAAAGTATCACAAATTCTATCATTTCCGGGAGAATCAGCACGACTAAAAGAACCCGGATTAATTGTCCAAAAATAGCGGTACTTAATAGAATCTACCGGAGCTTTTCCGGAACGAAATATATAAGTCAGTTTGCCTAATTTAAAAGTATCGGCCAGGAAAAAGAAGGCATTTGGATGAGGCCTGACACTTATTTTTAATTTAAATGTGTCCTTTCTCGGACCATTTTTCTCAATCATAATTAGTCTAACATTATAAATTCCCGGCTGATTAAACCATACAGGATGATCAGGGTTGAATTTGGCACTCTGTTGGCCGTTATCGAAATCCCAGGTGTAAGACATATCTAAATTCCCGGGATTGGTAGAAGTATTGGTGAATGTAACCTTAATACTGTCGCAACCTTCAATTGTATCGGCCTTGAAACTGGCACTTTGTGCTGTTATTTTGAATATTCCAGCAACGAGAAAAAAAGCAGTTAATATGTATTTTGATAATGCCATAATTTTATGATTCGTAAATATATAAAATAAGCCACATTATTTTGCATCGGATTTTACAATATTTTAAATATCTATTCAACTGGTTAAATTAATTGATGATTAAAAATTGTTCAGGTATTTAGGCTGTTGACTAAAATACTATAGTAATAAATGCGGGATTACATTAATATCAGGCCATTGAAATTTCTGATGAAACTGAAAGTTGGTAACAATTTAAGTAAACAGATTGAAGAACAATTGGCCAAAGAAATACTTTTAAAAATGTTTTACTTTTTGAGATTAATAAAAATTGATAATCCAACAGATTTTGATTTTCTATATTACTGACAGCCTAAAGTCTATACAACCTGATTAATTAATTTATCAGAATTATCAAGTTCTATTAAATAGATAATTACGAATCAAATTTCATTCAATGCAACTAAAGAACTAATTATCTTTGTCTATTTCAAATCAGAATATTTATTTTCTAAATTAAGAGAATGCTGCTCTTAGCAAGTAATAAAACAGATCCGTTTTTTAATATTGCAACTGAGGAATACTTGTTAAAAGAAAGCGATGAAGAAATTTTCATGCTTTATATTAATGGTCCTTCCGTAATCGTTGGGAAACATCAAAATACACTTGCAGAAGTAAATCTGCGCTTTGCTGTTGAAAACAAAATTCCTGTTATCAGACGTTTTTCAGGTGGGGGTACCGTTTATCATGATTTGGGAAACCTCAATTTCACTTTTTTTAATAGAGGAAATCAGGGACAACTTATCAATTTTCGAAAATATACCCAACTTATTATTGATGTATTAAATGATTTAAATGTCGATGCTTTATTTGAGGGCAAGAATGATCTTCGCGTTAATGGACTTAAAATATCAGGTAATGCAGCACATGTCTATAAAAACCGAGTGATGCACCATGGCACCATTTTGGTTTCTTCCGATTTAAAAAAACTTTCAACGGTTCTTAATGTTGAACCTGGCAAATATTCTGATAAGGCCGTAAAATCAATTCACAGTCTTGTGGCTAATTTAAATTCTTTTTTTAAAACCCCACTTTCAATATCTGAATTGCAGAAATTACTTTTTGACCGTATCAAAAAAACGGATGTCTGTTCAAATTATATTTTATCTGAAAATGATATAAATAACATTGAAAATTTAATCGGGAAAAAATATTCAACATGGGATTGGAATTTTGGATATTCACCAGATTATGAATTTAGAAATATTGCAATAATAGAAGGAAGAAAAACAACAATATTTCTTCAGGTTGAAAAGGGAATTATTGTTGATGCGAGAATTAATAAATTCGAAAACCTTCAAAAATTATTTCATAATGTTCGGCATGATCATGATGAAATTGTTAAAATTATTCAAATTTCGGAAGGATGGGAAACTGAGAAAATAAAGGAAATAGCATGGAATTTTTTATAATATATTTCATTGATAGGGAAAATGATTACACGACCATTATTTCGGTTTCCTTGCGATGAAGGATTTCATCGACTTTTTTTGAATTGTTATCTGTAAGTTTTTGCATCTCATCTTCTGCTTTTTTAATTTCATCTTCAGGAATTCCTTCTTTTTGAAGTTTTTTAATTTCCTCTATCGATTCACGACGGGCATTACGGATGCTCACTTTGGCGTTTTCACCCTCATGTTTTACCTGCTTTACAAGCTGATGCCGGCGTTCTTCTGTTAATGGCGGCACATTGATGCGGATCAGATCTCCGCTATTAATAGGGGTTAGTCCCAGGTTAGCGGCAAAAATTGCTTTTTCTATCGGGTCAATCATGGTTTTCTCCCAGGGTTGGACAATAATGGTACGTGCGTCTGTTGTATTTACATTTGATACCTGGTTCAGTGGCATTTTAGAACCATAATAATCAACCACAACTCCATGCAACATATTCGGATTTGCTTTACCGGCACGTATTTTAATTAGTTCGTTTTCAAGGTGCGTCAATGCTTTTTGCATTTTATCCTTCGCATCGTCGATGTACAGTTGAACTTCTTCGCTCATAACCGATACATTTAATTTAGGGCCTAAATTATTTAATTTTTCACTAATGTTCCAATTTTTTCGCCTAAAATGATCTTTTTTAAGTTTCCTTTCTTATTCATATCAAAAATAATTACCGGAAGATTATTTTCTTTACACATTGTAAAAGCTGTAAGATCCATAATGTTGAGATTTTTCCGGTAAGCTTCTTCAAAAGTTATTTCATTGAACTTAACGGCAGACTTATTTTTTTCCGGATCGGCATTATAAACACCATCAACACGTGTACCTTTTAACATAACTTCTGCTTCAATTTCAACAGCTCTTAAAGCAGATGCAGTATCGGTGGTAAAGAAAGGATTGCCAGTGCCACCTGTCAATATTGTTACATAACCCTGGTTCAAAGCTTCAATTACATTCTCTTTGCGATAGCCTTCACCAACCGGTTCCATCCTTATGGCAGTAAAAACTTTTGCTTTTCTTCCCATACTTTCGAGCATCGATTGAATGGCCAGCCCATTGATAACTGTTGCCAACATTCCCATGTAGTCGCCTTTGACCCTGTCGAAACCTTTACCCACACCTTTTATTCCACGGAATATATTTCCGCCGCCAATCACTATTCCCACCTGTACACCTAATTCAATAATTTCTTTGATCTGGGAACAATATTCATTAAGCCTGATTGGATCGATGCTTTGACCCTCCTGGCCTAATAGGGATTCACCGCTAAGTTTTAATAAAATACGTTTATATTTAATCATAATAATGATTATCAAATCAAAATCAAAAATAATATTAATTGTTTAATGACAAAATTTGAATATGTTTAAATCAAATAATTAATTAGGAATTTTGTAAACTGTACAGGGCTCCTTTAACTGTAAATCTCATTTTAATTACATCGAGGCTTAGAAGATTAATAAGAATATTTTCGGCTTCTGAACGGGAAAGCCTGAAAAGACGGGTAAATCGCTGAAGAGATATTTCTTCATTTTTGGAAAGATAGGAGAGAAGCCCGTTTTCATTTTTCGAATATTCGATTAAAGTGCCCCGTGGTTTCAATTTGCGTTTCCAAACTTCAAGAAAAATACGATTTGCAAGGATATTTTCATCGTTCACCCTGACGTAAGCCAGCCATTTCCCATTTTCATCTTTGGAATAAGACAGCTTATTGCTTCGTGGAATCGTTACTTCGAGAATGGTTTTTCCATCTATAACCCATTTTTTTGTTTTGAAATGAATTTGTGGTTTGCAATAAAGACTCATTGCTGCCTCTACCATGTAATATTCTTCTTCTGACCGAATGCCTGCAATGGCCCCGTTATCTTTAACCCCGATAAGGAGTTTTCCCCCGTCGGTATTGGCGAAAGCTACGATAGTACGTGCGATTTTTCTCGAGTTGCTGATTTCGAATTTAAAATCTAATTTTTGATGTTCACCTTCAGCAATAAGTCGTTTGATATATTTTTGTTCGATAGATGCTGCGGTATTTTTATTCATTTTCTGAGGTCATATTCGCGAACCCATTTAGATTCACGATTTAATAATTTCATTCCTACAACATGCCCTTTTAATTTCAGGATATTTTTATTTTCACCAAGCCAAATTTTTACCATGTAAGTATATCCGATTTCAGGATCATAAATGGTCCCTTTTTCATAACAATTCGATTCCGGATTAAAAACAAAATTGTTAATTATTTGAAGGCCAAGTATTTTTCTGGTCCTGAATTTTTCGATGGGGTTCTTATAATCCGGCCTGTCTTTATGAACTCTCAACCAAACAATTTTACCATAATACATATCATTATTGGCTTTAATTATCTGAATTTGCGTATTTCCCTTTAAAGTGAGCCAATATCCGCAAATATCGTCGGACTGTGCATTTGAATTTAACAAAAAAATGAATAAAAAGAAAACAAAAAGTGCAAAGTGTTTCATGAAAATCGAATTCTGTAATACAAAAATATTGAAAAATTCTTATATAAGATGTTTGTTGAGGTATCATTATAATTGAAGAATTAACAATTGTTAATAACTATAATACCAGATGAATAAATTGACATTTTTTCTCATTTTATTTAATAGTAATTTTGATGAATTAAGAAATTTATCTGCCAATTAATGTCAGACATCATTCAATTATTACCAGAATCAGTAGCCAACCAGATTGCCGCAGGAGAAATAATTCAGCGGCCGGCTTCCGTTGTAAAAGAACTTTTAGAGAATGCTGTCGATTCAGGGGCTTCAAGGATTTCAGTCATTATTAAGGACGCAGGTAAAACACTTATCCAGGTTATAGACGATGGTTCCGGCATGTCTGAAACCGATGCGAGAATGGCATTTGAAAGACATGCAACGTCAAAAATCCGTAAAGCTGATGATTTATACGCTATTCGTTCAATGGGTTTTCGTGGTGAAGCACTGGCATCTGTAGCAGCTGTTGCAGAGGTTACCCTATTATCTAAGCGTGAAGAAAATGAACTGGGTACGGAAATTGTTATACGTGCAACTGAGCTTATCAGCCAGGAACCGGTTGCCTGTAATAAAGGTTCCAATATTGCAGTCAAAAACTTGTTTTTCAATGTGCCGGCCCGTCGTAAATTCTTAAAATCCGACACCTATGAATTTCGATTGATAATTTCGGAATTGCAAAGAATTGCCCTTGCATTTCCTGATTTAGAATTTAATCTTCAGCATAATAATAACGAAATATTTAACCTTACTGCCTGCAATTTTAAACAGCGGATAATCCAGATTTTTGGAAAGGCCATGAACCTGGGATTGATCGATATTAAAACGAACACCACTTTGATAAAGATTTTCGGGTATATCAGTAAAATAGAAAATACCAAGAAAAGTCATGGTGAGCAATTCTTTTTTGTCAACAACCGGTTTATGCGTCATCCATATTTTCATAAAGCCCTGATGAATGCTTATGAACGGCTTATTACTCCGGATTCGATGCCATCATACTTTATTTTTTTTGAAGTTGATCCTGAAAAAATTGATGTAAATATTCACCCTACCAAAACCGAAATAAAATTTGAAGATGAGCAGGCAATCTGGCAAATACTTCATGCTACAATTAAAGAATCATTGGGAAAATTCAGTGTTGCCCCTACACTGGATTTTGATGCAGAAATGTCGATAGAAATACCTGTACTATCAAAAAATACACATATCAGGTTTCCATCGATAAATATTAATCCCGATTTTAACCCTTTTGAGACCGATGAATTCAAATCGAAACAACATTCTTCAACTAAGGATTATTTAAAAAACATAAACATTAAGCATTGGGAAAATCTTTATTCAGGTTTTGAAAACGAGAAAAAAGAAACTCCTGAAACCGTGATACCGAATTTGTTCGATGATGATAATTCCGGATTACCTTTAACACCGGTAATTATGCAATTAAAAAATAAATATATCCTTATTCCAATAAAATCGGGATTGATGATAGTCGACCAAAAACGGGCCCATGAACGTATTTTATATGAAAATTTCATGGAAACTTTATCCGGGACATCAGGAATTTCACAACAATCACTTTTCCCCCAAGTCATTGAATTAAGCGCCCAGGATCACAACCTGCTCATGGAATATTTAGATGAAATCAATCACGGAGGATTTGATATACGGGATTTTGGAAGCAATTCCATTGTGGTAAACGGTTGTCCTGCCAATATTTCAAATCCAAACCCTAAAGAATTAATAGAAAAAATAATTCTGGAAATATCGCTGAATCCACCTCAGCCTGATGTTCATGCAAAAGAATTCATGGCTTTGGTTTTAAGCAAAGCATCTGCCATTCCTTATGGAAAAATGCTATCTTCGGAGGAAATGCGTGAATTAACAGACAAACTTTTCGGGTGTGCCAATCACAATTTCAGTCCCGATGGAAAGCCTGTTATTTCAATAATATCTATCGATGAATTTGAAAAAAAACTTAAATAGGAGTTTGGACAATTTCAATTTCGAAAACCTTTTCAAATTCTTTTAAAACTACTTTCGAAACTTCATTGAAATCAGCTTTCTGTCCGGTTTCCTTTTCTATGGATGTAACTGCCTTATCAGTATATCCACATGGATTGATATAACCAAAATAATTCAGATCAGTGTTTACATTCAGTGCAAAGCCATGCATGGTAACCCAATGACTGCTGCGAACTCCTATAGCGCAAATTTTCCGAGTATTCCGGCCACTCTCTGCATCGAGCCACACACCTGTTGCACCTTTCATCCGTTCGCCTTTAATGTCGAACATCGCAATTGACCTGATAATTGTTTCTTCCAAATTGTGAATATATTCCCTTAAACCGATTTTCAAATGGTTGAGGCTGATAATCGGATAACCCACAAGCTGTCCCGGTCCGTGATAAGTTATGTCGCCACCCCGGTTGGTATGATAAAACTGTGCATTTTTATTCTGAAGCTGAATATAATTTAGAAGCAGGTTATGTTCATCACCGCTTTTGCCTAACGTGTAAACATGCGGATGCTCGCAAAAAATTAAATGATGAGGAAGGTCAGGGTTATTTTTTTCTTTTTGCAAAAGCACCTCTTGAAAAAGCTGTTCCTGGAAATCCCATGCTTCCTTGTAATCTTTTAATCCGATATTATGAAATAAAATTTTTTGCATCATTTTGCCCTAATCCCGACCCTTCCCCTAAAGGGAAGGGAGAAAAGATTTAATTTTAAACAAAATTATTTTTTCAACTTTTATTTTCTTCTAAAATCAATAATCTTTATTCTTAGATCAATTTATATGTTTTTCCGCATGATACGATGATCTTACCAATGGAGCGCTATCAATATGCTTAAACCCCTTTTCAATTCCAATCATCTTATATTTTTCAAACTGTTCAGGTGAAACATAATCAACCACGGGAATGTTTTCTTTTGATGGTTGAAGGTACTGGCCAAGGGTCATAATCTTGCAACCCACGTTAATCAAGTCATCCATAGTTTCTACCACTTCAATTTCATTTTCACCCAGCCCAAGCATAATTCCGCTTTTTGCGGTAATACCAGATTTTGAAATATATTCTAACACCCCGAGACTTTTATAATATTGTGCTTTCGACCGGATCAGCGGAGTTAGCCTTTGAACTGTTTCAAGGTTGTGTGAAATAATTTCCGGTTTAGCATCAACCACTTTTTGTAAACATTCTGTATTGCCCTGAAAATCGGGGATAAGAACTTCCAACGTTGTTGAAGGATTCATTTCTTTAATTATTCTTATGGTTGAGGCCCAGAATGAAGATCCATAATCCGGTAAGTCGTCACGATCAACTGAAGTGATAACAGCATGTTTTAATTTCATTAATTTTATTGATTCTGCCACATTGATAGGTTCATTCAAATCAACAGGTTCAGGTTTACCAGTATCCACATTACAAAATTTACAGGCACGCGTACAAATATTTCCTAAAATCATAAATGTGGCAGTACCGCGGCTCCAGCATTCCATCATATTCGGACAATCCCCGCCCTGGCAAATAGTATGAAGTCCATGACGGTTAACAATTTCCTTTACATTTTGATACTCGCCATTTGTTTCCAGGCGAATCTTAAGCCAGTCAGGCTTTCTTTTAAAATTCATTGAATATCGAATAAAGAATATTGAATGATGAATAGTGAAGTAAAAAAAAAAGAATAACTCATTTTGATGTTATATTTTTTTTTGCCGTATTAATACTTTTGACAAAAATTGATATTAATTCGTTTGCCTCATTTTTAATTTGTTCTAATAGTTCTTGGGAATTAACCAGATTGCTTTTCTCAAGTATTTTCAAACAAATAAACGTCTCTCTCAATTCTTAAAGAACAATTTGAATTTTATGAATAAAATCTTTTCTTGATTCGGCAGCTTGTGCTTCACCATAGTTTAAAGAAGGTGATGTGCCACTTCTAATCAATTGGTTACTTAAATGAATGCTTCCCATAGATTCAACAATAGATTGCCTAATTTTTAAAATATTAGCAGCAAATGTGATCAATCTCTCTTCCAAATCGAATTTAGTATCATTATTCATTACTTCAGTATTATTAGGTTTCAAGATTTTTTTAGTATTAAGTAAAACTCACTTTAATTTACTTTCACTGTTTGGTTTATTTTACTTTTATATTTTCTTTTAAATTTAAACTTCGAAATTTTTCATTCGATATTCAATATTCGATATTCATTTCTTTATACTGCAACATCCGCTTTAATATGAGGATGAGGATCATAACCTATAAGCTCAAAATCTTCGAATTTGAAATTGAAAATATTTTTTACCTCGTGGTTAATTTTCATAACTGGAAGTTTCCGAACCTCACGGGATAATTGAATATTCACCTGTTCCAGATGATTGAGATAAATATGGGCATCGCCAAGCGTATGGACAAAATCTCCAGGTTTTAAATTTGAAACCCGCGCCATCATCATGGTAAGCAACGCATATGAAGCAATATTGAAAGGGACTCCGATAAAAATATCTGCACTTCTCTGGTAAAGCTGGCAGGACAATTTCCCATCTGCCACATAAAATTGAAATAACAGATGACATGGAGGAAGTTTCATTTTTTCAATTTCCCCGACATTCCAAGCGCTGACAATAAGCCTTCTCGAATCGGGTTTAGTTTTAATCATATTCAATACCTGGGAAATCTGGTCGATATGCCGGCCATCGGCAGTTGGCCATGAACGCCACTGGTATCCGTATACAGGTCCAAGATCACCGTTTTCATCTGCCCATTCATCCCAAATCGTAACTTTGTTTTCACGAAGGTATTTTACATTGGTTTCACCTTTAAGAAACCAAAGCAATTCGTGGATAATGGAACGTGTGTGTAATTTTTTTGTCGTCAGCAAAGGAAACCCTTCTTCCAGATTAAACCGCATCTGGTAACCAAAAACACTGATGGTTCCGGTACCTGTCCGGTCATTTTTTCGAACACCATTTTTCAGGACATGACGAAGCAATTCGTGGTATTGTTTCATAATATTCTAAATCAAAAAGAACAATATTAACAATGAAGATTCAATTTATTCAAAAGCTATTGAGAATATTTTTCATTTATTTTTAACAAAACTTTTTGGGTGCACCAGTCAATTGAAAATCCTAATAATACTCCGAATAATCCCCCGCAAATAACATCACCAGGATAATGGACACCAAGATAAACCCGGCTGAAAGAAACAATGGTAGCCCAAATAATAATGAACCACGAAAAAGTTCTGTTCCGGATTATCAATGCCAAAAATGTTGCCAATGCAAAAGTATTGGCCGCATGCGAGGAAATAAACCCATATTCTCCGCCTTTATAATTTCTTACGAAATGAAGCAAACTTGCAAGTGAAGCTTCATGCGAAGGCCTTAACCTGTGAAAAACATTTTTAAAAAGATGTACCGATAGCTGATCACTTAATATTACAAGTACTACAACACCTAATAAAATGACCCAGCTTTGTTTCCGGAATTTGTAAATGATGTAACCAAGAATTAAAACATATAACGGTATCCAGAAGAGTTTATATTCGCTTATTCGGTACATAATAGAATCCAGGAATGGACTGTTATGCCCATTTATAAACAAAAGCAAATGGGTGTCAAAATTTTTCAAAAATTCCAGCATAATTTCAAAAGCATTATTTTATTTTTTTATTCAGAATTTAGTTCTTTCCAAAGCAAATCTTTGAGTTCGTCTATTCCCTGATTTGTCAGGGAAGAAATAAAAACATACGGAATTTCAGGTAGTTTTTTTATAATTTTCTTTTTTTCATTTTCTTCAATTAAATCGCATTTGGTAACAGCCAAAACGCGATTCTTATGCAGAAGTTCGGGATTATACAAATCCAGTTCTGTTAACAAAATTTCATATTCTTTTTTAATATTTTCGGAATTAACCGGGATTAAAAATAAAAGCATGGAATTTCGTTCAATATGTCTTAGAAAACGAAGCCCAAGCCCTTTCCCTTCACTTGCCCCTTCAATGATTCCCGGGATATCGGCCATAACAAACGATTTATATTCCCTGTATTTTACTATGCCCAGTTTTGGAACAAGAGTAGTAAAAGGATATGCAGCAATTTTAGGTTTTGCAGCTGTTACAACAGAAAGCAAAGTGGATTTCCCTGCGTTTGGGAACCCAACAAGACCGACATCGGCAAGTACTTTAAGTTCCAAAATAAACCAGCCTTCAATACCCGGCTCGCCTGGCTGGGCAAAGCGGGGAGTTTGAAAAGTAGCAGATTTAAAGTGGGTATTACCTAATCCGCCTCTTCCACCGTGGATGAAAATTTCTTCCTGTTGATCATTTGTAATTTCCAAAATTATCTCTTCATTTTCAGCATTTTTTGCAATAGTTCCAAGTGGAACTTCTATGATTACGTCCTTTCCATCGGCACCGGTTTTTTGAGAGCTGCTGCCGTTGACGCCATCGCCTGCATGAATATGTTTTCTGTATTTAAGATGCAATAAGGTCCAAAGCTGTCTGTTGCCTTTTAGGATTACATGACCGCCCCTTCCACCGTCACCGCCATCTGGACCGCCTCTTGGAACAAATTTTTCCCTGTGCAAATGAGCACTGCCAGCTCCGCCTTTCCCGGAACGAATAAAAATTTTTACATAATCGATAAAATTCTCATTCATTTTTAAATTGAATAGGCTTTATCTATAGTTTTACAAAGACGGTCGAAAATTTCTTCAATGCTTCCTATTCCTTCAATATTATGAAATTTTCCCTGGGATTTATAGAATTTGATGACTGGCGCTGTTTTATTATGATATTCTTTGATGCGGTTTTCAATTATTAGCGGATTTTGATCATCGCTACGGCCGCTTGTAATACCCCGGTTTAATAGCCTTTTGACCAATTCGTCATGATCTACTTCGAGTGAAAGCATACAGGTAATTGGAATTTTTCTGTCATTGAGTAATTTGTCGAGGGCTTCGGCCTGGGCAGTTGTTCGGGGAAAGCCATCGAAAATGAAACCCTTTGCATTTTTATTGAAATCGATTTTGGATGCGATCATTCCTATCACCACTTCATCGGGGACCAATACACCTTTATCCATAAAGGTTTTTGCCTCAATGCCCAATTTAGTCTGGTTATTTATTTCTGCCCGAAGGATATCACCGGTAGAAAGATGAACCAATTGGTACTTTGATATTAATTTTTCACTTTGAGTTCCTTTTCCGCAACCAGGAGGACCAAATAATACGATATTCAGCATAATTTTTCGTTTTTTTAATTAAATTTTTCAGAGATTTATTTTGCGTTAATGAGATTGAGTTGAATAAATCTTTCTTTTAATTGGTAGTTTTATATAAATCCTTGTAATTCCTTCCTAGCCCATTATAATCAAGACCATATCCAATAACAAATTTTTTCTCAATATTCATTCCAAGATAGTCTACATGTATAGGATAAATGGCATCGGGTTTTGAAAACATAACAGCCACTTTGAGTTCTGACGGGTGCAATGCTTTTAACTCCTCAAGAAAATAAAACAGTGTTGTTCCTGTATCAACGATATCATCAATTACAACAACATTGCGGCCTTTAATTTTCTCATTTAATCCGAAATAATAGTTTAGTTTACCTGTACTTTGAGAACCTTCATAAGAAGAAATTTTCACGAAAGAAATATTACAATCAAAATCGAGCCTCTTGAGCAAATCGGATGTAAACATGAAAGCTCCATTCAGAAGGCTTATAAATAGAGGCAACTTGTCAGATAAGTCATAAGTAATTCTTTTAGCCAATTTGTCTATTTCTGCCTTTATTTGTTCATGAGTAATATATAAATGAAATTCCTTGTTCAATAAAATTAACTTTTTCACTTCTTTTATTTTAAAAATATTTTATAATATAAAATTCTTAAAACCCCCTAATTTCAGAGCATTTGCAAATATAATGAATATTCTGCTGGATTGATAGTGAGAAATAAATAATTACTATAGATAAGTGATAATTTCGTTTGATTCCAAGTTCTATTTTATTTTTCTTACCAATTTATTTTCACTTTCCAGCGCATCAAAATAAGAATAGGCTTTAAAGACAGATTCTAATTAAATTACCTTCCATGTTTCCATTTTCGTGTTTCAAAAAAAACACCCAAAGAAATCAGAAGATTCAGTTGTGAGGTATTTTAAAAACTTAATCAAAAAAAAGACTGTCTTTTGAAATCAGACAGCCTTTCTTTTTAAAATCTTTTGAAATTTACCTTTTTATAAATTTACTTACGGTCTGACCATTGTTACTGTTTATATGTAAAATGTACATGCCCTCTTTCAGGTCACTGACATTTATGCCTGAAGTAATATCATTACCCACAGCAGATTTTAGCCGTTGTCCTGTAATGGAGAAAATTTGAACTGATGTAACCCTGGTTGAATTATTAATTTTAAGTTCGTTTATTACCGGGTTTGGATAAATATTGAATGAAGTTTCAATTGCTCTCCCAACTATTGCACCACTTTGCCCGGAATCTGTAACGCTAAACTCATCAATTGTAAAATCAAAATTATCAGCTGAATTTGAAGTCATCCCAAATTGACAAGCAAAATAAAGGGTCACCGTATCTTTACCACTTGCAAATATGCTGTCGGGAACTGTATAATATGGACGTGCGGATGATGTATCTGTTTTGCCAGCTGCCCCAAGTCCATAACAACAAGCACTATCCTGGAAAGTTCCATCCATTCCAAGTGCATTTATATTATTCCAAGAATTAAAAGCATACAAATAGGCGCTTGGATAAGGAAGTACTGAATCAGTCTTGCTTTTACCAGTTAGAGGTGGTGTGTAATAAAAATGAATTTCTGCCCAAATTCCCCAATTTGCTGCATCAATAGGAGCAGATGAATTGTCTTTAAATGCGCCAGTTACTTTGTAAGTATGTCCTTTTTTCAGAAGAATTGGTTGCCAAATACCTGCCTTTATTTCGTTCCAACTCGAGTTTGCATTATAAGTGCCATCTACATGAAAGCATTTGCCGCTTCCAGATTTTGGAACATTTGAATTGTAACCAAAATCCATATCTATTGGTGCTATGTCCGGCGCATACCATATATCCAAAGTCTGCCAGGCACCCTGGGTTTCCATATTTCCATTTTTCAGTAAATTGGTTTGGGCATTTGAAACAATGGTCATGAAAATGGTTAGTGCCATTACCGATAACAATAGTAAATTTTTTTTCATAGTAAAGTAGTTTTTAGTTCAACATATTTTTTAGAATATTATTTATGAATTGTTATTATTTCCCATCAAATAATTCTACATTTTTAGCAGCATTATTTGCAAAGCTGAAAAATGATTTCAAGAATAACAACAGGTTTTACAGGCTTAATTGCCGCAAAGGTTTCCACAAACCTTTGCAACCTATTTTTGTGTTGTAAAACATTAATATTTTTTCATAAATAATTTTGCGCTATAGAATTTATTCAATTTTTCATCCTTATAATTATTAGTATTTCATGAATTATCAAACCACATTTGTATAATACAGGTAATGTCAATCAAGTAATTTTTAGACGAATATTTTTTAAATTAGAAAAGATGATTATTTTTGCAACCTCATAATTATTTAAGAATGTAGGTTAAAAAACAATATTATAATGGCTAATCACAAATCGGCAATAAAAAGAAACAAACAGGCAGAAACTAAGAAAGAAGAAAACCGCTATTATGCCAGGACCACCAGGAATGCTGTCAAAAAATTGCATGCTACCACCGAGAAAACAGAAGCTCAAACACTTCTTCCTAAAGTAACCGCAATGCTCGATAAGCTTGCAAAGAAGCGGGTGATTCATTTAAACAAGGCCTCTAACCTGAAAAGCAGCCTTTCCAAACACGTGAACAGTTTATAAGTTTTATAAATAAAAATATTTAGGGGCCTTTCAAAAGAAGGCCTTTTTTTAGTTTCAAAAAGTATATACATTTGAATTTATGTTTAACACAATTATTAATAATTGTGTTAAGTCTTATTTATCAAATATTTATTTAATTCTTCGTAAAGTATTTTGGTGTAATTTGGTGACTTGGTGATTTTGTGGCAATTATATTAATTTATGCCACCAAAACACAAAAGCACCAAAACCCACTAACTTAAATACTTTGGAGATGGTTTTAAAAAAGTTTACTGAAATATTATTTATTTAAAATCTTTGAAAATTTGTAAAAAGAATAATTGACAATTTCTTAAATGAATGAAATTAAAGTTATACTGGCCGATGATCACAATCTGTTTCGTAATGGATTAAAGCTCTTGCTATCAGGTTACGGACATATTCATGTTGTGGGAGAAGCTTCAGATGGTCTGGAATTGCTTTCTTTGCTCAATAAAGTACATCCTGATATTATTCTTATTGATATTGAAATGCCGGTAATGAATGGTATTGAAGCTTCAAAAGCTGCACTGGAAAAATTCCCCGATTTGAAAATAATATCCCTGTCGATGTATGGTGAGGAAGAATATTATTACAAGATGATCGATGCCGGCGTTAAAGGTTTTATTTTGAAAAATTCCGATATTACTGAAGTAATTAAAGCCATTGATTCCGTTTTGAAAGGTGGGACATATTTTTCTTCCGACGTACTTTACAATGTTGTAAAAAATATTAAAGCAGTCAGTAAAATTCCGACAACAAATACTAAAATTTCCGATCGCGAAAAAGAGGTATTGGAACAAATATGCAAAGGATTATCCAACCAGGAAATTGCCGATGTTCTTTTCATTAGCAAGCGCACCGTAGAGAAGCACAGGGCAAGCCTTCTCAATAAAACAAATACAAAAAATACTGCACAGCTTGTTATGTTCGCAATAGAATATAAATTAACCGATGTTTAGCTTAATTATTATTTA
>Ga0265316_10002933_pt1 | contig 17464 bp, 16 predicted proteins | sample 4522metaG_FD_202092 | JGI IMG/M metagenome (GOLD analysis project Ga0265316, IMG submission 202092) | Rhizosphere microbial communities from Carex aquatilis grown in University of Washington, Seatle, WA, United States - 4-5-22 metaG | ecosystem: Host-associated > Plants > Roots > Rhizosphere >...
ACCAATTCGTCGTTCAAGATCCGCACGATCACTGCCAAGGCGGTCCAGCATTTCGGCGACTGGGACCTCATGTTCCAGTACCAGGGATCGCCGCAGCTCATCACGACGACCGACCCGAAGACTTCCAAGCAGATCACGCAGTATACCTGGTCGCCGATATTCGCAATCCAGGTCCAATGGAACGCCGTGCCGGAAATCAAGAGCAACATCCATGGCGACAGCACCGGAACCTTCCTGAGAGGGTCCTGAGCCGGGCCGCAAATGTCGCCAGGAGCGACCGCAAATGTCGCCAGGAGCGACCGCAAATGTCGCCAGGAGCGACCGCAAATGTCGCCAGGAGCGACCGAGCATTGACGATCCCTCGACTTTTCGACTACGATACGACGAAGGAGCTGAATGGAGAATCCACTGACAGTCGTCGTAAGCGACGAGACCATCCTGCCCGAGATTTGCGGGGCGAACGACAGCAACCTCAAAGTGATAGAGGATCTCCTGGGCGTTCGGGTTTACTCCCGCGGGAACGAAATCCTGTTGGACACATTGGACGATTCCCTGCAAAGGACATTCACGCTGCTGCTGCAGGAGCTCCAGGACCACATCCGGCTCGGCCAGCTGCCGGGTCCTGACCTTATCCGATCCATACACAGCTCTCTGGCAAGCGGCGAAGAAGAGAAGGTGGAGGTCCTCAAGCGAAACCTCGTCGTCATCCCCAATGGGCTGCGCAAGGTCTATCCCCGCACGTACAACCAGGCGCTCTATGTCGAGTCGATCAATCGGTACGAAATCGCTTTCGGCGTCGGCCCGGCGGGCACCGGCAAAACGTACCTGGCCGTCGCGCAGGCGTTGAAACAGGTCCTCAGCCAGACACGCCGCAAGCTCATCATCACACGGCCCGTGGTGGAAGCCGGGGAGAGTCTCGGCTTTCTTCCCGGCGACCTGACGCAGAAGATCCACCCCTATCTTCGGCCGCTGTACGACGCAATCGAGTCCCTGATTCCCATGGAAGTATTCCGCCGCATGGAGGAAAACGGGGTGATAGAGATCGCGCCCCTTGCATACATGCGGGGACGCACCCTTTCCAATGCATTCATCATCCTTGACGAGGCGCAGAACACGACCCGGGAGCAGATGAAAATGTTTCTCACCCGCATTGGTGAGAACGCGCGCACGGTCATCACCGGTGACATCACGCAGATCGACCTTCCGCGCAAGTCCGATTCAGGGCTCCTTACAGTGATCCCGATCCTGACGCCGATCCGGGAGATCCGCTTCACTTTCTTCGAGGAGCGGGACGTGGTGCGAAATGCGCTGGTGCGGAAAATCGTCCACGCCTACGAAACTGCCCATGAGGAATAGGCGCTTCTCGATCTTCGCGCGGGCTGCGGGGTCTGTACGGCGCGTCCGCCTGGAGCGCTGGACGCTCCTGGCAGTCGGTGCCGCTTTTCTTGCCGCGGCAGCCATCGTGCTGGTGACGACCCTGCTCCCCAGCATTGCCCTTCGGGACAGAACCGCCTCGTGGGAACCGGGCGCCGTGGCGCAAAAGGACTACGTCGTGGAGAGAGATTTCCGCTACGTGGACGAGAAGGGGACCGCGGCACGGCGGGATGCGCGGGAGAAGCTCGTGCCTCCCGTGTTCGGTCTCAACGCGCTTGTGAGCGCCGGCGCCCTGGACGATTTCGACCGGTTCAGCCAGTCCTTCCTGCAGCGCGTGAAACAGGGAACCTCGGACGAGAAGATGATCCCCGCAATGCTCGGGGATTTCCCCGCGCAGACCTCCCGGGCCGACATGAAGCTGCTCCTGGCCTACCGCGACGTTCCCCAGGCGTTTGAAGACGCGCGCGACCTTCTGCAGACGGCGCTCGAACATGGAATCGTCGACATCATCGCCCACAGGGACGAATCAACGAGCGCGGGGGCTATCGAGGTGAGACGGATTCTGGAGGGGCGGGTGCAGTCGGAGGAGATCCCGCTGGACCAGGTGATGACCCTGGACAATCTCGCCGCCCAGACAGAGACCCGCGCGCAGCAGCGATCCTACAGTGACACGGAACGACGCGTGGTCCAGGCGCTGGTGCGCGCATTCGCGGTGAACAACACGTTCTATGACCAGGAAAGCAGCGTTCTTCGCAAGAGCCGTGCCCGGGCGGAAACAGAACCTGTGGCGGAAAAGCTGTCGCGAGGGGAAGTGCTCGTGCGCGCCGGTGATGTCGTCACCGGGTCCACCGCCCGGAAGATCCGCGCGCTGGGGGAGTATACGCGCGCCATCGACACCAACGAGCTCATCGGCAGCGTTCTCTTCCTCCTCATCACATTCGCGGTTGCACTCTACCTGCTCTCCATAAAGGGCACCGGCATAACCCTTCGGCGCAGCCACGTGCTTCTTCTTCTGGGCATGGGGCTGGGCCATCTTGCCATCAGCGCGCTGGTGGTTCGCCTCGTGTCCCTGCCGGACTGGGTGCCGGTTTCGGTCGTCATCCCCACGAGTGCCATGGCCATGCTCGTTGCCATCCTTGTATCCACCCCCGTGGGCGTGTTCTTTTCCCTGGCGGTCTCACTTGCCCTTCTTCTCCTGACCGGCATGGGCGTACAGGGATTCCTCTTCGCGCTTCTCAGCGGCATTGCGGCAACAGCGGTCGTCCTGAACGCGGAGAGAAGAATCGACCTGGTCAGGGCGGGCGTTCTCCTGTCCCTGGCGGATCTTCTGATCCTGTCCGTGGAGGGAATCCTTGCGAACTATGAATCGCGCATGTTCGTGTCCCTGCTCGGGTGGGGCGTCGCGAACGGATTCCTCTGCGGAATCCTCGTGCTCGGTTTTCTCCCCATCCTCGAGCTTCTCCTGAACGCGCCTACCCGTTTCAAGCTCATGGAGCTTTCCGACCTGAACTCCCCCACGTTCAAGCGGATGCTCTCCCAGGCTCCCGGCACGTATACGCATTCCATCAGTGTCGCCAATCTCGCGGAGACCGCGTGTGAGGCCATCGGCGCAAACGCTCTTCTTGCCCGCGTGAGCGCGTACTATCACGACATCGGCAAGGTGGACCAGGCAGACTACTTCGTGGAGAATCAGAAGGCGTTCAACAGACATGACGAGCTGAAGCCCAGTCTTTCGGTGGCGGTGATCAAGAGCCATGTCCGCATTGGCATCGAGAAAGCGCAGGAGCTGAATCTCCCGCAGGCCATTATCGACATCATTGCCCAGCACCACGGCCGCGGCCTGATTACGTATTTCTATGACAGGGCCGTCAAGGAGGGGAAGAACCCGAGGGTCTCGCGGGACGACTATTCCTACACGGGAGTGCGGCCGAAGACAAAGGAGGCCGCCGTGCTCATGCTTGCAGATACCGTGGAGGCGGCGTCACGTACCCTGAAACGGCCGACAGAAGCGCGCCTGGAAACCTTTGTACAGGACATGATCATGGCGAAGTTTTCCTCTGGTGAGCTGGGCGATTCCCTTCTTACCCTGCGAGACCTGGAGCTCATCCGCAAGAGCTTTGTCCAGATCCTGGAAGGGTATTTCCACACTCGGATCGAATATCCGCGCCTTGCGCGCCTTTCCGGACCGGGGGCGGCCCGCAAGACATCCGGAGACGGGGGACCGTCCCGAAAGGCGCGCCGGTGACAGCCCCGAGGCGAGTGATTGAAATTGCCGTGGACGGCACGCCTGCCCCGCGGTGGCGGCGGAGGCTTTCCCGCTTCTGTGTCATAGCACTCACCGCGGCTGGTTTCTCCCAATGGGAGATCTCCCTGCTTCTCTGCGGCGATGAGAAAATCACTACCTTGAACGGGCGGTATCGGGGCAAGAATCGCCCCACGGATGTGCTGTCGTTCCCCCGCGATGAAGAGGGGGGCGGGACCGTTGCAGGGGACATTGCCATCTCACTGGATACGCTGCGCAGGAATGCTGCGCAGTTCGGCGTGTCCGAGGAGGAGGAATTGAAGCGACTCACCCTCCATGGGATCCTCCACCTGGCGGGAATGGACCATGGACGAGGGAAGGGTCGGGCGATGCTCGCCCTCCAGGAAAAGCTCATGCAGCAATTGAAGACCGAGTGCATCATCAGGGAGTAAGAACGTGGAAAAAGCGTCCGCCAAAACGATTTTCCTGTGCGCCATTCTTCTTTCTGCCGCGGGCAGCGGGCGGCTTTTCGCCGCTGACGCACGCGCCGCATACCTGGCCGGCGCTGCCGCGCAGGGAAGCGAGGACTACGAGCTGGCCATTGAGCGCTACAAGGATGCGCTCTCGCTCAATCCGGCATACCTGGAGCCAATGGTCGGGCTCGCTCAATCCTTCCTCCTCATGGAGGAATACGACGAAGCGTTTACATTCGTGTCCCAGGCGCGCAAATACGACATGAACAATCCCGATCTCGCCGTACTGGAGGGGAGAATACGCATCGGCCAGGGAGACACAGGTCGTGCCCGGGCCCTCTTGGCGGGCGTGCTCGCCCGGCAGCCGAACAATGTGGAAGCCCGGCTCGGGCTGGCGGAGACGGAAATCGCCGAAGGCAAACCGGCGAACGCCCTTGCCGTGTACGGTCAAACTCTCCAGCTGGCCCCCGAGAGCACAAAGGCCCTTCTTTCTCTTGCCATGCTTTCCGACGAAACGGGGGATGCCGCCGGTGCGGCGCGCTACTACGAGCTTGCCCTGAAGAGCCACTCCTCAGACCCTCGCGTGCAGCTTGCCGCGGCGGCCTGGGCAGCCACAGAGGGGGATTTCACCACGGCGGAGAAGCGCGCGAAGATCGCGCTTTCGCTGAAGCCCGACCTGAACGCCGCAAAAATCCTGACGGGCGGCATTTACCTGCAAACCGGGAGATACCCTGACGCAATAGCCGTGTTGAAGGAAATTGTCGCGTCCAACCGTAAGGATCCGCTTGCATGGTATTCGCTCGCCTTGGCATACAGAAAGTCAGGGGACGCCGCCATGGCGATTTCCAGTCTTTCCACCGCACTGCAGGTCCGGCCGGATGACGAGATTGCGCGGCTTGCGCAGGAGGCAACCGCGGTTGATTCGCTGCCTATGGACGACGCACAGCGGAAGAAGATGGCCTTTTTCCACCTGGCGCAGGGCAGATTGCTGGAAGACAAGAGTTTCCTTGAGAAGGCCCTTGCCGAATATCGAAGGGCGCTCATCCTCGATGCAACCTCCCGGGACGGCCGGGTTTCCTATGCGCGCATCTATCGAAGCCTCGGTTTCCCGGACAAGTACCTGAGCGAGCTCCAGGTCCTTGCCAAGCTTGGCGTGAAGGATACATTCGTTCAGGACGAGATCGAAGGGCTGACGAGCGATCTGGCGGACAGGATCTCGAGGGTCTGGGGGTATGACCAGCACAATCTGGAACGGACCCGCTACAGCATCCCCGTGTTTACCCTTGCCGCGGCGAACCGTCTGACTCATCCGTTGGCCGGCGACGACATCGCGCGGTATTTTGCGACCCTCCTGGGCCGGGATGATGCAATAGTGGTGCCGAATGCCCAGCCGGGAGTCAACGGGTTCGACGACGCGTTTCGGGCTGCCCGAAGCGCGGAAACGGATTATTTTGTGCTGCTGGCCGTGGACGAGGCGGAGCGGAGCTTCTCTGCCACGGCAGACATCTACCTTTCACGAACCGGCGCGCGAATCGGAAGCTTTGCCGCATTTCGCACTGGAAATGACAGGGTGCGCGATTCGCTCATGAAGTTGAGCGGACAGATTGCCGGCCTTTTGCCGGTCCGCGGAACCCTTCTCGTGCGCAAGTTCGGACAGGGGCTGATCGATCTTGGCACGTTCCAGGGCGTCAAGAAGGACGATAAGCTGGTGATCGTGCGCCAGGGGGGAGTACGGCTGCAACCGGATGCTCCGGGACTCTCCTACAGTGACAAGGACGTGGTGGGAGATTTTGCGGTGACCGGCGCCGACGAAGGCGTCTCAGAAGGCAACGTCACGGGACGGGGGTACTTCGACTATGTGAACGTCGGCGACCAGGTCGTCTTCCCGGTCAAGAAAACGGTGAAGCCGGATGTCGCTCCGACCCAAAGGACCGGCAATATCCTTACGCGGCTTTTCAAGATAGGTGGGTAGGGGCCCCGCGGCGCAGGCCGCTGCCGTTGACACACCGGGGGCTTTCACGTATATTTTTTTTGACTCAACCAATCCCCGCGCTGAAATGCAATTGCCTGTGCAAGGAGCATGCGTATGGCCAAGAAGACCGTTCGCGACGTGGATCTAAGGAAGAAACGGGTGCTCGTGAGGGTGGACTTCAACGTTCCCCTCAAGGAAGGAAAGATCACGGATGACACGCGGATCACCGCGGCGCTTCCGACGTTGAACTACATCCTCGACCAGAAGGGCGCGTCTCTTGTCATCATGAGCCACCTGGGAAGGCCGAAAAAGCCGGACAAGGAAAACAGCCTCGCGCCCGTGGCCGAACGCCTGTCAGAGCTGCTTGGCAGGAAAGTCACGCTCGCTCCTGACTGCATAGGGGTGGAAACTGAAGCGGTGGTACGGGCAATGAAGCCGGGGGACGTCGTGCTTCTGGAAAACGTGCGCTTCCATCCGGAGGAAGAGAAGAACGACCCGGAGTTCGCGCGCAAGCTTGCGAGCCTGGGGGACGTGTATGTCAACGACGCTTTCGGCACGGCACACAGGGCGCACGCCTCTACGGAAGGGGTCGCGAAAATTCTTCCCGGCGTTGCCGGCTTCCTCATGGAGAAGGAGATCAAGTTTCTTGGAGGAGTCTTCGAGAATCCCGCAAAGCCGTTCGTTGCGATCATTGGAGGGGCGAAGGTATCAACGAAGATCGCTGTTCTGGAAGCCCTGCTTCCCCGTGTCACGACCATGATCATCGGGGGCGGCATGTCGTACACTTTTCTCAAGGTGCAGGGGCATTCGGTCGGCAAGTCTCTCGTAGAGGAGGACCTGCTGTCCACGGCCAGGAGCTTCCTCGAGAAAGCCAGGAGCTCCGGGGCCGAAGTGCTCCTTCCCGTGGACCACAGGGTGGGTGCGGAGTTCTCCGAATCAGCGAAAGCAGAGCTGGTGGACGGCGTCGACATTCCCGAAGGAAAGGTGTCCATGGATATCGGACCGAAATCGGCGGCGCTTTTCAGGGAACGTATTCTCAAGGCAAAGACGGTGCTCTGGAACGGGCCGGTCGGCGTGTTCGAGTTTCCCGAGTTCAGCAAGGGGACCCTCGAGATTGCGAAAGCTGTCGCAGACTGCAAGGGCACCACGGTAGTGGGCGGCGGAGACTCTGTTGCCGCGGTGAACCAGTTCGGCCTGGCGGACAGGATCACCCATGTTTCCACCGGCGGCGGCGCCTCCCTCGAGCTCCTGGAAGGCAAGCAGCTTCCCGGGGTTGTCGCGCTCCAGGACAAGTAGGCACACGCATATGAGACAACCGTATATCGCCGGGAACTGGAAGATGTACAAGACCGTGAGCGAGGCGACCGCAGTGGCGGGTGCGCTCTCGGCCGCACTCGCGGGAGAATCTGGCAAGAAAGTAATGATTGCCCCGCCGTTCACCGCGCTGCATGCCGTGAGGGAATCTCTTCGAGGATCGCGGATACTCCTCGGCGCCCAGAACGCCTGCGCCGAGCTGGAGGGTGCTCATACGGGGGAAATATCTCTGCGCATGCTCCGCGACGCCGGTGTTGCGGTCGTCATCCTGGGACATTCCGAACGCCGGCATGTCTATGGTGAGACGGACGAGCTTGTGAACCGCAAGGTCATCCGGTCGCTCTCCGAAGGATTCGAGGTGATTCTCTGCGTCGGGGAGACCCTGGATGAGAGGCAAAAGGGAGTGACGGAGAAAGTGGTGGAAGGCCAGACTCGTGCAGGCCTTTCCACGGTAGCCGAGCGGGACCTCGGTCGAGTCACGATTGCATATGAACCGGTGTGGGCCATCGGCACGGGACAAAATGCCACTCCGCAGGACGCGGACGCCGTGCACAGGTGCATCCGGCGCGTCATGGCCAGCATCTACAGCGCCGAGGCGGCGCAGGCCATGACCATACAGTACGGCGGGTCCGTCAAGCCGGACAATATCAGGGAGCTCATGAAAATGGAGAACATCGACGGCGCTCTCGTCGGCGGTGCCTCCTTGAAAGTTGAAACGTTCCTGCCCATAGTGCAGTACGATCGGTAAGGGGGTTTGTCGAATGGCTCTTATCAGTGTTGTTCTCCTTGTCATCCTCGTGATCAGCGCTGTTCTCCTGGTGCTCGTCGTGCTCGTCCAGGACGAGCAGGGTGAAGGCATCGGCGGCATCTTCGGGGGCGGCAGCAATACGGCATTCGGGTCGCGCTCGGGAAACGTGCTGACCCGCTTCACTGCGGTGCTCGCCACCGTTTTCCTCGTGTGCTGTTTCGGAGTTGCATGGATAAACCGGACCCCCTCTCCGGGGAACGTGATCGGCAGGGCGCGGCAGCAGGCCCTTGGCACCACCGAGCAGCAGAGCTGGTGGGTGCAGACAACTCCTCCGGCTGCCGGCGCAGCCGCTCCAGGTGGAGTTTCCGCTCCCGCCGGAAAGAGCTCCGCAGCTCCCGGCAGCACGAACGCGGTACTTCCTGCGGGGTCTTCGACCACCACGCCGGCCGGCACCGCGCCCGCCGCGGGCACAAAGACCGCACCGTCCGGACAGGGGGGTCAATAGGGTGGCGCTCCTGCTCCAAGAGCTTTTCATCCCCGGCAGGATCAAGTGCCGTCTCGAGGCGGAAGACAAGTCTGAAGTCTTCGAGGAGCTCGTGGACCTCCTCGTGACCCAGTACGGACTGGACTGCAGGGACGAGATACTCGCGGCCATCATACGGCGCGAGGAGAAGATGTCCACCGGCATCAAGAGGGGCATCGCCATCCCCCACGCAAAGACCAATTTTACAAGGGGTGTGATCGGCGTCCTCGGAATTTCCAGCAAGGGCATTGACTATGAGTCTTTGGACGGCGAACCGGTGCACGTGCTTTTCCTGCTGGTGAGCTCTGAAGAGGACGCCGGAACCCATCTCGCTGTTTTGAAGAAGATCGCGCTGCTCGTCGAGAATCCTGATTTCTACAAGGACGCCCTTGCGGCGGTGGATCCTGAGAAGGTCAACAGGATCATCCACACGTATGAGGAAGTCCTGGACTCGCAAGGAGTCTGACACACCGCGCGCGTACAGAAGGAACGGTTGCCATCATGTCCGACATGCTTGAAAGACTCCTCGGTGTGGAAAAAAACGCGGCTGCTCTCCTTGCGGAGGCGGAGACGGAGGCAGCGCGCCGCAAGGCAGATGCGCGCGCCGGGGCGCAGAAAAAGCATGCGGAGCTCTTGAAGGAAAAAACGCAGGAAGGGGACGCCGCGGTGGCCGCGGAAAAGGCGCGCATCGGGGCTGAGAAAGCGCGGCTGATCGCGGCATACAAGGAGAAACTTGCCGGACTGCCCTTGAACCCCGCCGCATTCTCCCGCGCAGCTCTCGGGTTTGTCCAAAAAGGCGGCGCGTGATCCGTACCTCCCGCTATGCATTCCTGCTTGCGAAGCTCTACGGTGCTCTTGCCCACTCCTTTGTCGGCAAAAACTACCATGACCTCCTGAGGGTGAAGAAAATCGCGGACCTGTACGATCTTCTTTTTCCGGGAGAGCGCCAGGAAGCTCCGCCGCGCACGCTCACCCTCGAGCTGGAGGCCCGCATTGTCAGGGCCGGCATCGACTCGATGAGGTACGTTCTGGAGACCCTGGGGGAACCGGTTGAAATCCTGGTGCACCTGCTCCGCAAGATCGAATACCAGAGCGTGAAGACGCTGGTCCGCGGAATGGCGAGTGGCAAGACGGAGGCCGTCCGAACCTATGACCTCGGGCCGTACGCGGGAATCCGTTTCGATGCTGATGCGGACCCTGAAAAGGCCATCATGGCAAGCCCCTATGCCTGGGTCCTGCCCCATGTAAGAACCAAGGCTCCGGCCCTCGTTGAAAACATGCTCGACACGGAATACTACTCACGACTGCTTGCCCTGGCGCGCGGGCTTCCCGCGGGGGACCGCACGGGCATCCTGCGTTTTGTGCGTCGTGAGGTCACGCTGGCAAACGTCACCTGGGCTCTGCGGCTTCGGTTTTTTTTCGGCTTCACCTGGGAGAATGCCCTCCCGCTCATGATCCCCGGCCTGGCGGACTCTTCACGCAAGGCCGTGAACCGGGCCTTCGAGATTCCGCCTGATTCGATAGAGGAATGGCGCAAGTGGCTGTTCGCGTGGCTCATCGAGGACCAGTTCACCGAATCCTTTCAGGCGCCAGATCCCATCCGCGCGGCGCGCCACGCCGACCTGCAGCTGTACACGCGGGCCCATCAGCTTTTTCATCAGAGCCCGTTTACCCTTGCGCCGCTTTTTGCCTGGTTTAAACTGAAGGAATACGAGGCGAGCCTTCTGAAGTCCGCCGTCGAGGCGCTCTGGCTTTCGATACCCGAGCAGGAATTGCTCGCCTTAGTCGGGGCACGGTGATGCTGTTCACCGAGAGAATGAAGAAGATGGAGCTCCTCATCATGAAGAGTGATGTCGACTCCGTCCTGCGGTACCTGGGAAATGCCGGATGCGTTCAGCTTATCACCGACCCGGGCGAGCAGCGGGAGCTGTCCGCGGAAGAGCGCGAGCTTGCGGAGCTCCAGGTGAAGGTCGAAGCCCTGGCGCATTTTCTTGACGTGCCGGCCGCGGCCGAGGGAACAGCGCATGCCGCGGCACTGGAGCGTCCGGTGCTGCGCGAGCGCGTGGTGAAGCTCCTCGATGATCTGAAAGGGCTTGTCGAGGAAGAGAGAGAGCTGCTGGAACGCCGCGTGAGCCTGAATCGGACCCTGGATGATCTCTCCGCGTTCTCGGACCTGCAGGTGTCATTCGGAGATATCGATCAGCTCTCCCACCTGACGTGCCGCATGGGCATCGTGGAGCCGGAAAAGCTCGATGCGCTCGGACGCAGGCTCCACAAGCGGGCGATGGTCATGAAATTGAACGTTCCAGGTCAGTTTCTCGCTGTGGGGCCGAAAAAGTACCGCTGGGCTATCGACTCCGAGCTGAAGAAACTCGGTTTCCAGGAAAAGAAGTTTCCTGAGGGCATGAACGGAATCCCGTCCGACATGCTGTCAACGGTGCGCGCCGATCTGGCCTCCGTGGAGGACTCGATGCGCGCGCTTCAGGAAAAGAAGCTGCGGGCGTGCGAGGCGCGGTCGGATGAGATCACGTTTCTTCTCGCGAATCTCGCAATCGATGTTTCCATTGACGCCGTGAAGCAGGGCTTTGCATCCACGGGCAGCGTAGAACGGGTAAGCGGGTGGATTCCGCGACGCAGATTCAGGGAGGTCACCGCGGGCATCGAGTCACTTACCGGGGGCAGGATCGCACTTCAAACCTACGAACCTGAAGAGCTTCCCGACGTAAAGGCCGGCACGACACGTGTACCCGTCTCTACGCCCCACCGCAGCATTGTTCGCGCCTTCGAGCGGATGGTATTTTCCTACAGCATCCCCCCGTACGGCACGATAGATCCTACTCCGTTTGTGGCTGTCATGTTCATTTTTCTCTTCGGCATCATGTTCGGTGACGTGGGGCAGGGTTTTGTCGGCTTTGGGCTGGGCGTGCTCATCACTACGGGATGGGTGAAGTCATTCGAGGCATACCGCAGGAAGAGTTTCGGCACCATATTCATCCTGGCGGGTGCCGCGGCCATGCTGGCCGGTTTCCTCTACGGATCTTTTTTCGCAAACGAAAATGTTCTGGTACCCGCAACGCGGCTGGTGACACGGCTGCTCATCGGCCGCCAAATGGATCATATCATCTCCCTTGTCGGTTTTCAGAAAATCATCCTGTTTTTTGGTGTGACGGTCGGCATCGGCGCGGTCATCAATTCGATTGGTCTTCTTATCAATATCGTCAACAACGTGGCACGCCGGAGCTGGGAGAAGGCATTTCTGTCGAAGACCGGGCTGGCCGGGGCCCTTTTTTTCTGGTACATGCTGTTCGTGGCGGTGCGGATCCTCCTGGGCGGACACGCCTCGGGTGTCGACGCGATCTGCATTGCCATTCCGCTCCTCGCCCTCTTCTTCCGTGAACCCCTTGTGCATCTGGCGGAGGGGCATCGGCCGTTCCTGAAGGACGGACTGTTCAGTTTCATCATGGAAGGCATCGTCGAGATACTCGAGTCGACGATCTATTACGTCTCCAATTCAGTGTCCTTCCTTCGTGTCGCGGCGTTCGGGCTTGCACACACGGTGCTCAGCACCATTGTGTTCCTGCTGGCGGACATGGTGGGAGGCGCGCCGGGGGGGATCATATTTCAGATCCTCGTCATCGTGATCGGGAACTCCATCATCATCGTTCTCGAAGGCCTTATCGTAACAATCCAGATCGTGAGGCTTCAATACTACGAGTTCTTCTCCAAGTTCTTCAACGAAGCGGGGGAGGAGTTCACGCCCTTTATTCTGCGCACATCGGGAGGTGTGAGGTGAAAAAGCGAGTTTATGTTTCCTTTGCGCTGCTGGTGATGTTTGCTGCACCGGCGGCGTTTGCGCAGGCTGCGGCCGCGCCGGCCGCTCCGACCGCACCGGTGGTCAAGTACATCGCCGCAGCAATCGCCGTCGGCCTGGCAACAATCGGGGGCGGTATCGCGGTAGGGCAGATCGGCGCAGCGGCAATGGCTGCCATGAGCGAGAACCCGGATCTTTCGGGAAAGGCCCTGCCTTTTGTCGGCCTTGCGGAAGGAATATGTCTCTGGGGATTCATTGTCGCTCTGATGATCCTTTCCGCCTAGGAGCGTGTAGGGTGATGGCAAGCACAAGACGGTCGCGCCCGACGTGTGGGCTCTCGGCGCGCAAAATCGCGCGTGTGCCGCCCTACGGATACCGCCCTCCGGGCGGTGCGGTCTAGGGGAGTCCGAAGGGTGGCCTTCTACATCATAGGCGGGGAAGAGCTCGTGATCGGCTTTCGCTTCGTCGGCGTTCCCGGGACGGCCGCGGAAACGGCAGATGAGGCCCGCGAGGCGTTTCGTGCCGCCACGACCCTGCCCGGGGTCATGGTGTTGATCATCTCTGAACAGGTATCGGCGATGATTCCCCGCGAGGTGATGGACTGGCAAATGAGCGGTGCATATCCGCTCCTGGTGGAAATCCCGGGTATCGAGGGACACATGGAAGGCCGCACCGGCCTGATAGATGCCATCCGCGAAGCTGTCGGGCTCCACGTATAGCTCAATCCGCGGAACTGCACGGATACCGTGCAGGGTGCTGTGGTGCAGAATCCGCGGAATACCGCGATGCGACAAAAATCCGCGGAATACCGCGATGCGACAGTCGAAGGGAATGTAATGGAAATCCTTAGAACCAGCGACGCTATGGAGTCTCAGATCCTCGAAGATGCGAGGAACAAGGCGCGGCGCCTGCTGGAGGCGGCGGACAAGGAATGCAGGGCAGTCCAGGACGAGTGGCAGCGCACATCTCAGGAGGAGACGGGTCGGCTCGACGCCGTCCGTGACGGGCGGCTCACCGCTCTCCGGCAGGAGCTCGCGTCCTCCCTTCCCCTTGAATACCTGCGTGCAAGGCTCGTATTCATCCAGGAGGCGGTGGCGGGCGCCCTTCGGGGTCTGTTTGAAGGGCTCTCGAGCGCCGATCTGAACCGAATCGTCGGGCAGATGATTGCCCGCGCGGCGGACGCGTTCAAGGGGGCACGGGTCACGGTCTCCTTCACGGGGATGAGCGCGGACGCAGCACGGCGGATTGTTCAGGAAAGGATCCCGGGTGCGATCGTGGAAAATGTCACAATGCTTGCCGAAGAGGCAGCAGCCTTGTCGGGAAAGGGCATCATTCTGGAGACGGTGGACGGAAGCAGCCGTTACCGGGGAACGCTGAGTGAATTGACCGGCATCCTCCTCGAGGAGCACCGCGAAGAGCTCATGACCGCGCTGTTTGGAAGTGACGTGCAGATATGATCGAAGGCAAAGTAATCCAGATCAACGGTCCCATCCTCAAGGCCACCGGCTTGGGCGGCAGCGGACTGTATGACGTAGTGGAGATCGGCGAGAAACGGCTGATCGGAGAGATCATCCGCCTGGAAGGGGAAAAGGCGACAATCCAGATCTACGAGGACAACACCGGCATGCGGGTGGGAGAAAGCGCATTCTCCCTGGAACGGCCGCTCTCCGTTCAACTGGGCCCCGGCCTTCTGGGACAGATCTACGACGGGATCCAGCGTCCTCTCGAGGAAATCAAGAAGACCTCAGGCGGATTCATCACCCCCGGGATCAAAATCGCGCCTCTGCCAATGGAAAAGAAGTGGCACTTTGTTCCGCGCTGCACGCAGGGCGACATAGCGGCCCCCGGTCTTATCCTGGGAGACGTAAAGGAATCCGCGACAATTCTGCACAGGATCGTTGTCTTCCCTGAAATGAAGGAGTCCCGAATCGAATGGCTCGCATCGGAGGGCGAATACACGCTCTCTGACGTGGTTGCGAAGTTTTCCGGCGGCCGGGAAATGACCATGTCCCAGTACTGGCCGGTGCGGAGACCACGGCCGTACATAGAGAAGATGGGAATGGACGAACCACTGGTCACGGGGCAGCGGGTCATCGACGTGTTCTTTCCCATTTCACGCGGAGGTACTGCAGCGATCCCCGGCGGGTTCGGCACCGGAAAAACAATGACGCAGCACGCGCTGGCCAAGTGGTGCGACGCGGATATTATCGTGTATATCGGCTGCGGCGAGCGCGGCAACGAGATGACCGACGTTCTGACGGAGTTCCCCAAGATCCAGGATCCGAGGACCGGCAAATCCCTCATGGAGCGGACGATCCTCATCGCCAACACGTCAAACATGCCGGTCGCGGCCCGCGAGGTTTCGATCTACACCGGTGTCACGCTGGCCGAGTACTACCGTGACATGGGATACGACGTGGCAATCATGGCGGACTCCACCTCACGCTGGGCGGAGGCCCTCCGCGAGCTCTCGGGCCGGCTGGAGGAGATGCCGGCAGATGAAGGCTTCCCCGCGTACCTGCCCACCCGCCTTGCGGAGTTCTACGAGAGGGCAGGCAAAGTGAAAGCGTTGGGGGGCCGGCTCGGCTCGATCTCCGTGATCGGGGCGGTGTCGCCGCCCGGCGGCGACTTCTCCGAACCCGTCACCCAGCACACAAAGCGTTTCATTCGCTGTTTCTGGGCGCTGGACAGGGACCTTGCCAACGCACGTCACTATCCTGCCATATCATGGATCGATTCCTACAGCGAGTACGCGGAGGAGATCAGGCCCTGGTGGGAAAAGGTGAACCCGGATTGGAGCGAGGCCCGGGAAAGAGCCATCGAGCTTCTGAAACGTGAGCAGAGGCTCAGCCAGATCGTAAAGCTGATCGGCCCGGACGCGCTTCCCGACAACCAGAGACTTGTGCTTCTGGCAGCGGAGATGATCAAGAACGGCTTCCTCCAGCAGAATGCGTATGACGAGATCGACATGTTCTGCGTCCCTGACAAGCAGGTGAGGACCTTGAAGCTCATCATGGATTTCTATTTCCGCGCCCTTGCCCTCATCAACCTCGGCGCGCCTCTGCTGAAAATCAGGGAGCTCTCCTGCCAGGAACGTATTGTGCGGGCCAAGTCGACAATCAAGAACGAGGACCTTTCGAAGCTCACGGACATCGAGTCCCTCATGACGGCGGAGATGGACGATCTGGAGAGGAGCTACAGGAAATGAAAGGGCTGGAACACCGCGGTCTGACAAAAGTGGACGGGCCCATCATCATCCTTGCGCGAACGGAAAACGTCGGCCTGGGGGAACTGGTCAGGGTATACGATCGCAGCAGGGCAGAGAGGACGGGACGAATCATCGAGATTTCCGAGAAAGCCGTGGCCGTACAGATCTTCGGCACCAATACGGGACTTTCCACGGAAACTTCCTCGGTAGAGTTCAGTGGTCGGCCCATGGAGATGCGTGTCTCCCGCGACATGCTCGGACGGATTTTCGACGGCCTCGGCAAACCCATTGACGGCTACCCGGCTTCGTTCAGCTCCCTCCAGCTGGATGTAAACGGAGTTCCGATCAACCCGGACGCACGCACGTATCCAAAGGACTTCATTCAGACCGGAATCTCCTGCATCGACGGGATGAATACCCTCATACGGGGCCAGAAACTGCCCATCTTTTCCGGCAACGGCCTGCCTCACAACAGGCTCGCCGCGCAGATCATCCGGCAGGCGAAGATCCTCACCTCAGATGAGCCTTTCGTCATAGTATTCGCGGCCATGGGTGTCAAGTACGACGTGGCACGATTTTTCATCCAGACCTTCGAAGAAAGCGGGGTTCTGGCGCACGTCGTCATGTTCCTTTCCCTGGCGGACGATCCCTCCATAGAGAGGCTGATCACGCCCCGCTGCGCACTGACTGCCGCGGAGTACCTCGCATACCAGTGCGACATGCACGTGCTCGTGGTCATGACTGATATGACCAACTATTGCGAATCGCTGCGTGAAGTGTCCACTATTCGTGGTGAGATCCCTTCGCGCAAGGGCTATCCGGGCTACCTCTATTCCGATCTTGCTTCCCTGTACGAAAGGGCCGGCAAGATCGAAGGATCGCGGGGCTCCATTACGCAGATTCCGGTGCTGACAATGCCGAATGACGATATCTCGCACCCTGTGCCTGACCTCTCGGGCTACATCACGGAAGGACAGATCGTCCTGGAGCGGGAGCTGTCCCAGAAAGGCATCTATCCGCCTGTGGCCGGATTGCCTTCGCTTTCCCGACTGATGAAGGATGGAATCGGTCCGGGGATGACCCGGGAGGACCACAAGGAGCTTGCATCGCAGCTTTTCGCCGGCTATTCGCGGGTGAAGAGCATCAGGTCGCTCGCTGCAGTCATCGGGGAAGAGGAGCTGTCCGACCTGGACAAGGGCTATCTCAGCTTCGGGGACCGGTTCGAGAGGGAGTTCCTGGCACAGGGGGAACGCGAGAATCGAAGCATCGACCAGACCCTGGATCTCGGCTGGAAAATACTCACCGCGCTGCCGCGGACCGAGCTGTACAGGGTCCGCGAGGAGACTCTGCAGAAGTATTTCCATGCAGACGGCGAACCGCCGGTTCCCGCGCGTGCGGGGGGTGCAAAAAAGTAGCATGGCGCGTTACGACATTCCGCCTACAAAATCGTCCCTCCTCTCCGTCAAGGAGCAGCTTGGCATCGCGCGGGAAGGCTTCGAGCTGCTGGAACAGAAGCGCGAAATCCTCATCATGGAGCTCATGCGCATGGTGGAGGAGGTAAAGCTTCTCGAGCACGATATGAACAAGAGGATCGAGACCTCCTATGGGTCCCTCAAGCAGATGATCGTGCGCATGGGACGGGAGACGGCGCGTGACGTGAGCGCCGGGATCGCGTTCGATTACGCGGTGAGCGAGAGGCAAGGAAAGCTGATGGGAATCCCGCTGCCGACTCTCGAGATGGAAATGCCGCACATGGAGCTGAAGTACTCATTCATGAGCACTGACAGCTCGTGTGACGG
>Ga0265316_10002934_pt1 | contig 17461 bp, 13 predicted proteins | sample 4522metaG_FD_202092 | JGI IMG/M metagenome (GOLD analysis project Ga0265316, IMG submission 202092) | Rhizosphere microbial communities from Carex aquatilis grown in University of Washington, Seatle, WA, United States - 4-5-22 metaG | ecosystem: Host-associated > Plants > Roots > Rhizosphere >...
CCCTCAGCATGTCGCTCAGATCAGCAAGCGCCTCCCTGCCTTCCTTCCGCAGGGAATCCAGGGTCGCGGAAAGCTCGGCCTGCCCTGTCATGAGCACTTTCCAGAAGGTCCCCTGCTTGGCGGGAAGCAGCGTTTCGAGTTTTTCCGCAATGGCGTCGTCGTCCCCGATCGTACCCCTTCCCTGCCCCGTCAGTTCCGACGCAGGGGATTGGCCCCACCTGCGCCTGAGGGTCCACGCGGCGTCAGCCGCGCTGAACTCGATCTCCAGACGGACGATATCCCCGCCGCCCGCGGGAAGAAACTTTTCGATGAATTGTGCGAACTTCGGCCTGGTGAGCCTTGTCCGCAGAAAGGAACTCTTCACCGCGTTGAAGAGCGTCGATTTGCCCGCTTCATTGGGCCCGAGAATCACGTTCAAACCAGGCGCAAAGACGACCTCCTTGTCATCGAAGCAGCCGAAGGGAAAGAGCCGGAGGCGGCGCACGATCACGGAAGCAGCTCCTGCAGCAGCTCGTGCGCAATCTGCAGCGCCTCCTGTTCGTCTTCCTCGGCAAGCTGGGACAACAACGAGTGGGGAAAAGACCCCACAGGATACTCCCTGTCGATTGCCTCCCGAGTAATCGTCTCGCGGAGATCCTCTGTCCGAAGCTCCAGGTGCATCAGGTGCTCGGCCATGCGCGCACGGAGAGGACCGATGCGGGAGAGGATCTCCCGCGTGACCCGGCCTTTCAGCCGCAGCCTGAGCAGGGTTGTGTCCGGTACGCCGTACGCATTCTCCAATTCGGCCAGGTCCGCAGCGCCCTTTACTTCCAGTGTCCGATCGACAAAACGGATGCGTCCGGTGCTGAGCGGCTGCGCGGAGATTTCTTTTTTATCGCCCAGCTCGATCAGCCACGCAGCGCCTGCATGCGTACAGTCGAAACCGTCGGGAGCGGGAGTGCCGGGGTAGTAGATCCTGTCGTGACCGGACGGCCGCTCGGGATACCGCACATGAGTGTGCCCGAGAAACCAGGCGTCCATGCCGGAGGAGAGAAGATCCGCCGTCTTCATGGGAAAGTAGCTTTCGGTGAAATCCGGAGAAACTCCCTCCAGGCTGCCGTGCGCAATCCCGATGTGGTGGCGGATGGTCTCGTCCCTGGCCGCGCCCCGCACCCACCCGACGGCGCTCGCCGCGGAATGAATGGAAAGGCACGGCCCCGGGTAGATGCACGCATCGATTTCATAACCGCGGAGGGAACAGGGCCGCGGCTGGTCCAGAAAGAGAACCGAATCCCCGCTCTTTTCGCGGAACCGCGGCCAGAGCTCGTCATCCGGCGAGTAGTAGTCGTGATTGCCCGGGAGCACCGCGACGCATTTCCCGGGAAATGCGCCAATCGCCTTCGCGGCCCGCTCCGTGTCCCGCTTCGACATGGACACGCGGTGGAAGAGGTCTCCTGCAATAACAAGGAGATCGCAGTGCGCGGCGCCTGCCTGAGCGACCATTCGCTCCAGGCAGAGGAAACGCTCCTCCTCGAGCTCGGCATGCGCCGCGGGGTACTGCGCGAATTTCATCCCGAGGTGAAGGTCGGAGGTGAGAAAGACGCGCAAAGACATCGTCCGGCAGTATAGGAGATAGCCGGGCGCGAGTAAAGTTGGGCCCTACTTGGAGCCCTGCGGCGCCGGTGCGCCCTGCGGGGCCGGTGCGCCTTGCGGGGCCGATGGCCCTTCCGATGGACCCGGGGAAGCCGGGAACGCGGCGGCGAGCTCCTGTTTCGTGGCGTCACGGATTTTCACGATCTCGATTTCGAACGTGAGATCTTTGCCCGCCAGGGGATGGTTGAAGTCCACGGAGACGGACTTGTCCGTGATGGCAATGATCGTCACGGTGCGCGGTCCCATTGGCGAGTTGACCCTGTAGAACTGGCCCACGGCGAGCTTAAGATCCTTGGGGAATTGCTCCTTGGGAACTTCCTGGACCGCGTTCTTGTCATACTCACCGTATGCATCCGCGGCCTTGATTTCTATTTTCTTCTTGGCCCCGACCTTCAGTCCCATGATCCCCTTTTCCAGCGCGGGAATCATTTTCCCTGCACCGATCATGAACTCTATGGGCTTGTCCGGCTGGGACTGTCCGAAAACCGTCCCGTCAGCGAGTGTTCCCTTGTAGCTCATCTGCACGATCTTCTTGTCCACCACGGCTGCCGGACCACAGCCAAGAATTACCAGGATCATGAGAAGGGGGGCAAGGCGCGAGAGAACCCTTTTCATCGCGTCTCCTTTTTTTTGCGAAAAGATCACCGAGCATAGTCCTGTTTCATTCATCGTGCAAGCTCCCCTTCCCTCGCGCGAAGGTTCCGGGCTACTGTAGGGGGCTTGCATGTCCCTGTTGAACACTTTCACCGGTCACTCCCCCTGCTGAGGGACTTCCGCCTCTTCCTTGCAAACCCTACGTTCGGCAACATGCCATGGGAGCAAAGCGGTTTTCACGCGCTCATCGTACGCCTTTCACCATTTGCCGATGTTGAGCGCTCCACGCCCCACCTGTTCCTGGCGCGAGAGATCCGCGCCGCGCTGCCCGGCGCGTACGTCGACATGGCGTTTCTTCCGCGCGACGAAGATGCGCACGTCCTGGAGGAGGCGGGGCTCCCCCTCCTCATCGGGACCCAGTCTCATCGGGCCGTCGATGACTTCGAGCTTGTATTCGTTTCCAACGCGTGGCTCCTCGAGCAGGTGAATCTCCCGTTTCTCCTGGCGCACTCGGGGATCCCATTGTGGGCCGGCGCGCGCGGCGAGCAGTGGCCTCCTTTCATCCTCGGGGGCTCGAACAGCACCGCCGCCCATGCCCTTGTGTCCGAAACCGGGGACTGCATGGCGGACGCGATTTTCTTCGGAGAAGGCGAAGGAAGCGCGGGCAGGATCGCGCGCATGAACAACGCGTTGCAGGACGTCCCGAAGCAGGAGCGCATGAAGCGCATCGCCTCCGAGGTGCCGGGGCTCTGGCCGGCAGGGGGCTTCACCGTCAGGGTGGGCAGAACCACGTGCTCCGATTCCGATGCCGGCGGGGAGGGCATGGCCGCACCGATCTTGCCGGGTCCCGAATCCGCAACTGCCCGGCTTTCCGTCACGCGCGGATGCCCGTGCTTCTGCTCCTTCTGCTACGAGGGCCACGACAGGAAACCGTTCCGCCAGGTCCCCGCCTCCGAAATCCTCCGCGCGGCGCGCGAGCTGAAACTGACAACGGGGGCGGATACCCTCGAAGTCGAAAGCTTCAACTTCAATACGCATTCCGAGATTGGCGTCCTCCTTCACGACCTCAACCTGCTTTTTCACCGGGTGAACCTGATGAGCCAGCGCGTGGACATACTGGCGCGCACGCCGGGGCTCCTGGACCTGGAAATTGCCGCGGACAAGACGAGCTTTACCCTCGGCATCGAAGGAATCAGCGCGAGGGCCCGGAGCTTCTTGAAGAAGAGTCTCGAGGAGGCGGATATCCGAAGTGTACTGGAAGCCCTTCACGCACGGAGAATACGCGAGTTGAAGTTCTTCTACCTGCTTACCGGAAGGGAAGATTCGCGCGATTTTGAAGAGTTCACCGACTTCGTGAAATGGCTGAAACAGCTCCGCATGAAATCCCATGCTCCCCCGCGCGTTCTTTTCAGCTTCGGCATGCTCGTGCGGATGCCGTTCACCCCCCTGCGCTATGATCCGCCCGTGCTGGATGAACAGGCGTGGCGGCAGGAGGCCGGAAGGACGAAATCGATCTGCGAGACCAATGGGTTCGAGTTCAGGCTCGCCATGCCCTGGTCCGAGTACGAAGCCACGCAGGCGCTCGCGCTCGGCGGGCATTCCCTGCATTCCCTTCTCGAGCAGATTGCACACGCAGGGTGCATTTCGGGAAGAGGGTTGCCCCGGGAGGCAGGCCCCTGGGTCGGGGAATGGCTCGCCGCGCACGGCGCGGAGCTCAGGGGAGAAAAGCCGCGCAACCGGCGGTTCGCCTTCCCGTTTCTCGAAGACGAGCAGACAACCGCGTCCCTCCATGCGCAGTACGAGGAGGCGAAGGCGGGGCGCGACCCAGGGTATTGCCGCAGGGGCGTGGAAGGGTCGCACGAATGCGCCATGTGCCCAGGTTGCACGCGCAGTCCGCGCAGGGCAGCGGGCGGCTCAGGGGTGACAAGGGCGGCAGCCGGACTCGCATCACTCATGGGCAGAAAGCACCACCTGAGGCCTCTGCACATGAGGGTGCGCATCCCCCGGGAGGCCGCAGGTCTGGGCTCGCGCTGGGCCGAGGCCTGGCTCATGAGAAGGCTGCTGGAAAAATCCCCTGCCCAGCTCGAGAACGTCCTCGCAGTCAGGGAAGCCCTTGCGGGTGCGTCGGGAGTGCTCGGCGAAGAGACGCCCTGGTACGGACTGACTGTGGCGGCCGTCACCGCATGGGATACGGACAGGCTGGCAGAGCTGCAGGAGCCCGACGGCGGCACTTTCGGCCCCATCCACACAGAGTGGGAGCAAGGAGCCTTTCATGCCCTGCGGATGCGCGTGGAGGTTCCCTCGTCGTTTTTCCCCCGCGCCCCTGAAAATCTTGCAGCCTTTCTTCGTGACGCCCATGCGCCGGTCACCCTTTCCCGCGCGGGCGGCGTGCAGAGGCTCGTGCCTGCGGAAAAGGCCCTGAAGAAAAGAATGCTGCGGGAAGGCACCTGCATGGAGACCCGAAACGGGTGGACCCTTGATCTGGTTGTCGGGCCGAAGTTTTCTCTGGGGCAATGGCTGCAGTCGTTCGGTGGGAAAGGCGCGGCACGCTCCGCGCTGGTGGAGGTCAGAGAGATCACCTGACAAGGGGTCAGGAGGCCGGACCCGCCTCCTGGGGCCAGTTCTCCTGTATGTTCTGCAGTATGGCTTCGTAGGGATATGCCCCGGTGAGTCTCATGTGGCACTCTCCCTTCCAGAAAAGCATGATGGTGGGAATGCCCTGGACTTCGTAGGCCTGCGCGACATTGGGCTTGTGATCCACGTTCACTTTCACGGTGAGGACCCGGCCGGCGAATTCCCGGGCAATCCTTTCGATTGCGGGAGAGACCGTCCTGCAGGGGCCGCACCACTCTGCCCAGAAGTCGACCAGCACGGGCATATCCGAAACGCGGATGAGCTCGAAAAATGAGCCGGGAAGATGATTCTCGCCTCCCGCGTGCATGCCCACGATGTGCCTTTCCGATGTCTAAGATACTCACCGGTGTCCTGCCAAGCAATCGCGCTGACGCGCCCGGTGTGCGGCGTGAATGACACAGGGAGCTGAGGCGCATGCTCACGCTCTTGCCCGGGCGGCGCCGGACAGCTACAATGGCCGGCATGCCTTCAGAGACACACGTACCGACCCGGCCGGAAGCCCTGGAGCTCTTTCTGAAATACAATTCCACGGCCAGCCTTATTTCCCACGCTCTCTCGGTGGAAGCCGTCATGCGCCACATGGCGCGCAAGTACGGGGAGGAAGAGGAGAAGTGGGGCATCATCGGTCTTGTCCACGACATAGACTATGAGCGTTTTCCCGAGCTGCACTGCCGCAAGAGTCCTGAAATCCTGGGTGAAGCGGGATGGCCGGAGGAGTACATCCGCGCCGTCGTGAGCCATGGCTGGGGGATCTGCTCAGAGGTGGAGCCGCGTGAGCGCATGGAGAAGGTACTGTACGCGGTGGACGAGTTGACCGGCCTGGTCAAGGCCTCTGCGCTCATGCGGCCGTCGCGCAGCGTCCTGGACATGGAGGCTTCTTCGGTCAAAAAGAAGTGGAAGGACGCGCGCTTTGCTGCCGGGGTCAACAGATCGGTCATAGAAAAGGGCGCGGCAATGATGGGCGTCGAGCTCGATGAGCTCATCAGCGAGACAATCCAGGGCATGCGCTCCGCGGCAAAGGAAATCGGCCTTGCAGGCTCAGGACTGGCCGGCACCGGCGCGCAGGCCTGAGGACGCTCTGAAGAAACGGGGGCAGTGATCGCAGCGCCGAATATCCGTGTGTATCCCGGCAAACCTCTCCCGTTGGGGGCGACGCCGAACGCCGAGGGGACGCTGTTCTCCGTGTTCAGCAGGCACGCCACGGCGGTGTCTCTTCTGCTTTTCACCGATCCCCTGGATTCCGCTCCGGCGCATGAAATCGCGTTCGACCCGCGGCTCAACAAAACAGGAGACGTCTGGCACGCGCAGGTGGACGGCGTGGGCCCGGGCGAATGTTACCTGTACCGCGTGGATGGCCCCTATCAGCCGGAGAAAGGCCACAGGTTCAACCGCAACAAGCTCCTCCTTGACCCGTACGTGAAGGCAGTCACCGGCAACTTCACGTGGAACCTGGCGGATGCCCGGGGTGATGAACCCGCGGCGCCCGGCAAGGATCCGCGCATTTCTACCACCTCCGACAAGAAAGCCATGCCCAAGGGCATCGTCGTCTCCGACGAGTTCGACTGGAAGGGGGACAGGCCGCTGAACCGGCCGCTGCGCTATAGCGTGATCTACGAGACCCACGTACGCAGCCTGACGATGCACCCTACGTCGGGAGCTGCTCACCCCGGCACATTCCGTGGTGTGACGGAAATGACACCGTATCTCACCGCGCTGGGGGTCACGTCTCTGGAGCTCCTGCCGGTGCAGGAGTTCGACGAGCTTGAAAACACCCGCGTGAATCCCGTCACCGGCGAGCGGCTGCAGAACTACTGGGGCTACAACACCATCACTTTCTTTGCTCCCAAGGGCCGCTATTCGAGCGCGGGTGCGATGGGACAGCAGGTGACTGAGTTCAAGGGAATGGTCCGCGCACTGCATGCTGCGGGCATCGAGGTCATTCTGGACATGGTGTTCAATCACTCTGCGGAGGGAGACGAGACTGGACCCACCCTGTGTTTTCGCGGGTTGGACAACTCGATCTACTACATGCTGGACGAAAAGGATCCGCGGCTCTACCGCAACTTCACCGGATGCGGGAACACAATGAACTGCAACCACCCCATCATGCGCTCGCTCATCCTGGACTGCCTGCATTACTGGGTGGTGGAGATGCACGTGGACGGGTTTCGCTTCGACCTCGGATCCGTGCTGGGCCGGGACCTGGACGGCAACCTGATGGAAAACCCGCCGGTATTGGAACGGATCGCGGAGGACCCGGTGCTCCGGCACACGAAGATCATCGCCGAGGCATGGGATGCGGCCGGCGCATACCAGGTGGGATGGTTTCCGGGCGGCAGGTGGGCGGAATGGAATGACAAGTTTCGCGACGATGTGCGCAGGTTCTGGCGCGGCGACCCGGAGACGGTGTCTCACCTGGCCACGCGCGTGGCAGGAAGCTCCGACCTGTACCTCCGTGACGGCAGGAAGCCGTTTCACAGCATCAACTTCATCGATTCCCACGACGGTTTCACGCTCAACGACCTGGTGAGCTACGAGAAGAAGCACAATGAGGAGAACGGAGAAGGAAACCGGGACGGCTCCACCCCTGACCAGAGCGCCAACTACGGCGCCGAAGGTCCCACGGAGAACCCGCTGATCGAGACGATGAGAAACAGGCAGGTGAAGAACTTTCTCGCGACCCTCCTCCTCTCCCTCGGCACCCCGATGATCCTGGGCGGCGACGAGTTCCGGCGTACACAGCGGGGGAACAACAACCCCTGGTGCCAGAATAACGGGATCTCATGGTATGACTGGCGATTCCTGAAGCACCACCCGGATATTCACCGCTTCTGCACGGAGCTGATCAGATTCCGCCTTCGTCACCCGGCATTCCTCCGGCCAGAGTTTTATAATGGAAAGAACTCGCCCCACACGACGATTCCCGACATTACATGGCTCACCGACCAGGCGGAGCCTGCGGATTGGGCTCCTGAGCATCGGACCCTCGCCCTGCTGATAGACGGAAACAAGTCCGAGATCGACGCAGACCGGGATGACAACGACATCCTCATCATGTTCAACGCATCCAAAGAGGAGGTCCTCTTCACTCTTGCGCCGATCCCCCAGGGCAAGGAGGCGTGGTACCGGGTAATCGACACTGGGTTGCCCTCGCCGGGCGATATTGTCTCGCCCGGCGAAGAGGTGCGCCTGAGTCGGGAGACATACCGGCTTGAGTCGCGATCCACGGTGGTCCTGCTCTCGCGATAGCCCGGCCACGGTACTCCGTGGCATTCACTCCGGCCACGGTACTCCGTGGCATTCATTCCGGCCACGGTACTCCGTGGCATTCATACCTACGAGGATCTCCTGACTGGACTCAGGGCCTGAGACTCAGCTTAAGGGCGATCCCGCCTGCGGTTGGCGCAAGCTCGATGCTCGACACTGTGTCAGTCGGTTTGGTCTTTATCGCGTGGATTCGTTCGTGGAGAAGCGGGACCAGGAAGCCGCTCGCCGCCCCGATGGCTGAACCGGCCACCACGTCGCTCAGAAAATGGTCCCCCGAAGCGACGCGCAAAGTCGACACCACCACAGCGACGGTCAGACCCGAGGCCCAGACCCAGGGCCTCAGGTTCGAATCGGGATTGAGCTCATCAAACACGAACCCGGTGAACACTGCGGCCGAAAAGGCGAGGGTTGCGTGGCTGGAAGGGAAGGAGGCGGTGACTTCGCTGTCCGAAAAGTCGGCAGGCGTCGACGTGGAGTAGGCATAGGGACGATAGCGCACAACGACCGATTTCAAAAGGGAATCCAGGCCGTAGGCGAGCCCGAGGGTCTCGACATACATGACTCCCAGGGTGAGCATTTCGCTGCCGCTTCTTCCGAACAGGAGCACCAGCGGCAGGGCAGAGGACGCGAGTGCCAGGTCATCACCTGCGGTGGTCAGGGCCGGTGACGGAGCCGAGGGGTAGAGCCGATCAAAGAACGGAATCGACTGCGGATCGACGGCCGTCTTGTCCGGCATCGGCTTCTTTGACTCCAGGTACAGGCTCCCGCCGTAGAGCGCCAGGCCTCCCCCAATCAGAGCCGCATCCGCCAGTAGATCGAGTGAAAAAGGAAACGACGGTGACAGCTGGGGGGAACCTGATGCATCGGCAGGCGCCTCTTCGGCAAAAGCCGAGGCGGAGAACGCCAGGAGAATGACAAAAGAGCCGACGGAGGCAAGTGTCATTGAATGCGTCACAGAAGAAGAAGGTATCGCTCAAATCAGTTTGTGACAAATGGGAAAAGGGCGGTAGTTGGATTGGTCTTCGCCGTGCGTAAAAAGCGATAGACCACCGCACGCCGCCGGGTATAGTGTGAACGTACACCATGCGCAGGCTCATCCTCCTCGTAATAGGCGGAACTCTGCTGGTGATGATGATCATCATCGTCGCCGTCACGCGCGGTCTGCTCCTGGACAGTTTTACCCGGCTGGAGCGGCGTTACGTTGAAAAGGACGTGGAGAGGGCGACGAACGCCGTCTCTGAGGAATTGACTTCCCTTGGCGGAACCGCAAATGACTGGGCTACCTGGGACGCCATGTACGCATTCGTCCGGGACGGGAACCGGCGCACTATCGAAGCTGACATCGACGAGGATTTCTTCGAGAATATGCGCCTGAGCGTCGTCCTCCTCATGGACGCGCAAGGACACGTGATATTCGGGCATTCATTCGACCCCGCCCGCCCGGTGCGGGCAGACGCCCCTGCCGGGCTTGTCTCATGGCTTTCTACGCGCCCGGCCTTCTGGCGATTTGCCGACACAAATGCCTCCGCGCAGGGCATCATCCGGCTTCCCGAAGGCGTTCTTCTTGCCGTCTCGCGCCCTGTTCGGAACAGCCTCGCCCAGGGACCGGTGCGCGGCGCGCTTTTCATGGGGCGTTTCCTCGATGACAAGGAAGAAGCAGTGCTGGCAGGGCGGCTGCGCATCTCCCTGGAAATCCTGTCTCTGGACAATCCCCGGATGGAACGGAAAACGGCGGATGCGGTGCGCGCCATGGCGCCCGGCTCCCCGCCCTACCTGGACCGCAGCAGGGAGGACCTTGTCTCGGCATACGCGCTCCTTCGTGACGTCGACGACCAGCCGGCTGTCGCGCTCCGCGTGACTGCACCGAGGGACATCCACCAGCAGGCCGAGAAGACCATGCAGTACTTCTACGTGTGGTTCCTGGTCATCGTTGTCATATTCGGTGCCGTTGTATTGATATTCATAGAGACAAGAATACTTTCACGCCTTCTGCGCCTGAGCACGGGCGTGCTCGCCGTCGGCACCGGCGGGGATCCCGGCCGGCGCGTCCCGGCTGAGGGCAAAGACCAGATCGCATATCTGGGGGCGGCCATCAACGGGATGCTGGAGGCCCTGGAGCGCTCCACCGAAAATCTGCGGGTGAGCGAGCGGAGGAACGTCGCCTTCCTCGACGCCGTTCCCGACGTGATATTCCGCGTCACGAGGGATGGAACGATACTGGATGCCCGCTCCTCGGCAAAGCTTCCCCTCATGGAGACGGCGCGGGATCTCGTGGGAAAAGACGCCGAGCAGATACTGTCCCTCTACTCTTTCATCTCCCCCGAGTACTTCGACAGGTCGATTGCGGCAACGGAGGCCGCGCTGGACACAGGGATCCCGCAGGTGCTGTCGTATCACGTCGAGTCAGAGGGAGGAAGACGTCACTTTGAAGAGAGATTCGTGGCCAGCGGGGAGAACGAGGCTATCGTGCTGGTCCGCGACGTGACTGCCCAGAAAAAGGCGGAAGAGATCAGGGGCCAGGAAGTACTTTTGAAGGAAATCCACCACCGGGTGAAGAACAACCTGCAGGTCATCTCCAGCCTCCTTGCGCTTCAGGCAGGATCCACGGACAACGATGAGACACGGGCCCTGCTCACGGAGAGCCGCGACAGGGTCAGGTCCATGGCGCTCATCCATGAAAAGCTCTACCCGTCGGGAGACGTGCAGGGAATCAGCTTCGCGGGGTACGTCAAGGACCTGGCCGCGCACCTCCGCCATTCCTATGCGGGCAATTCGAGGTCCGTCGAGCTGGGAACGGACGTGGAGGAGATGACGCTGAGCATGGACGTCTCCGTGCCGTGCGGCCTGATCATCAACGAGCTCCTCTCGAACTCTCTGAAGTATGCCTTCCCGGGCGGACGGAAAGGCACGATCTCAGTCTCTCTGCACCGGGTGGAGGGAGGCAGGGTGACACTCACGATCAGCGACGATGGCATAGGCTTTCCGCGGGAGATCGATATCCGCAATCCTTCCACGCTGGGCCTGCGCATTGTAAACATCCTGGTCGAGCAGCTCAGGGGGGCTCTCTCCGTGAATGCCGGCCCCGGCACTTCCTTTACAATCAGCTTCCCGTCGGGCTGAGCTGCGCTCTCATTCCCTTTCCAGGGCGAGCAGAGAGACGTCGTCAGAGAAGGGACTCGAACCCCGCCATGTCAGCACCTGCTGGCGCAGGGACTCCACCAGGTCGGTCAGGGGCAGTTGCCTGCCCGCCTTCACCAGGTCCATGAGCCGTGTTTCAGTGAAGCGTGCTCCCGCCGCGTTCGTGCAGTCAACCAGCCCGTCGGAGTAAAGGATCAGACGCTCACCCTTTTGGAGTGTCAGCTCTTCTTCAGCCACCCCGGATCCGGCAAAGAGACCGACTGCAAATCCCTCCGGTTTCAGGAGGTGCACTGCCCCTCCCACATTTTGCAGCAAGGGAAAGGGATGACCGGCCCGCGCCAGACGCACCGTTCCCGTGCGCGGCTCCAGCAACCCGTACGCGATCGTGAAATACGGCCGGGCGTCCTCGGGAAGGAAGAATCGCTTGTTCAGCGCCTGCACCACCTCGGATGGGCTCAGGACGCGCTGCCGGGGATCCGGCCATTTCTTCTCCACCAGGAGCCCGCCCTCGTCAAAGTGAGGGCTCAGAAACGCGTGCAGGAGGAGGGAAAAGTGCAAAGAGAGCGCGCCCTGGCCGATCACGTCGAGCGCGTAGAATGCCACGTGCTGCTCATCCAGCGGGAAGCAGCCCAGCGCGTCCCCTCCGCTTATCGAGGTGGGCAGACAGAGCCAGTCAAAACGTATGCCGGGTATGCGGGCGTCCCGGGCACGGAGCGACCTCTTCTGTGTCCGGGCAAGCTCCTCCATCTCGCGCATCACGAGCGCATGAATACGCTCGCGCGGGGTGGTCTCCCGGAAGACGAAAAGAATCCCAAACAGGGTGCCCTCGGGGCTTCGCAGCGGCGACGCGCTGAACTCGACGGGGAGTTCCCTGCCCTGGCCGGCCACGAGCAGGCAATTGCCACGCACCGCGCTTTTTCCCTCAAGGAGCGGCTCGGTCACCGGGAAGGGCAGGGGCGCCCGCGTCTCTGCGTCGATAAGCTGGACGAGCTCAGAGAGCCTTCTCTCCAGCACCTCCGGCTGGCGCCTGCCGAGCAGGACTTCCGTGGAAGGATTGACGAATTTGACATACCCCTTGGGGTCGCAGATGAGGACCGCTTCCACCATGCTTGCGGCCACTGCGGACATCCACCAGCCGTTGTCACGAAAACTGTGCGTGCGGCTGTGCTTCAGCAGGGACATCTGTATGATGGCGTGCAGTCCTTTTTCTTCGAAGGGCTTCAGGATGTAGCCGTAGGGTTCCGTGAGCTGCGCCTGAACCAGCGTCTCCGCGTCGGAGAACGCGGTGAGATAGACGATGGGCACGTCGAGCCGCTTGCGGATGCGCTGCGCCGTGTCGATCCCGCTGAGCGCGCCCTTGAGCTGAATATCCATGAGCACGAGGTCCGGTTCGGTTTCCAGCAGCCTGGCCACGGCTTCTTCGCCGGTCAGCGCAACGAGAGGCACCTCGTAGCCCATGCCCTGCAGCGACTCCCGAATCTGAAGGGCAACGACACCCTCATCTTCCACCACCATGATACGGCCCTTGGCCATGACGCTCTCCTCCGCCCGTAGTGTAGCACGAGAAGGGATTCACGTCAGGACCGCGCGTGGAGCGACGGGGAGGTGCGCCGCGCTTCACGCGCGCAGAGGGGCCTTCAGCCCGCCCCGCGGGCGCGTCGTGCCTGCACAATCCCGTCGAACGCGCGCGCGAGGAGCGCGGCGTCAGGCGCCCGCGTGAAGGCGCTCACCAGCGGGACGACGCCGAACGGCACGATCATCGCAATGGTGGAGGCAATCGGGGAGTTGTCGGGACCCATGAGAAAGAAGAGTCCGATGGCAAGCGCCATGCCGGTGAACATTCCGGCCAGCACCCCGGCACGGGTCGTGCGCCTCTCGTACAGCCCGTACAGGAACGGCGCCATGAACGCACCGGCCACCACGCCCCAGGACAGCGACATGAGTGTCACGATGACGGCAAGCTGGTATCGGGCAATAAGAAAGGAAACGATGATGAAGACGCCGCTCAGCACTCTGATCAGGGCCAGGCCGCTCTTCGGGCCCGGGTTCTTTCTTCGGGCGCCGACGAGGTCGATCGAGATGGCAGACGCGGACACGAGGACCAGGGAGGAGAGAGTGGACATGGATGCGGCAAGCACGAGGAGGAGGATGACAGCCATGAGCCACCCCGGGAGCGTACGGGTGAGAATGTCAGGGATGAGACGGTCCCAGTCAGGGCCGCCGCCCGCCATCGCCGGGGGAGCATCGACGAACACATGGGAGAGCGCGCCGTTGAGATAGGCCGCAAAACTGATGACGATTGAAAAAACGAATGTGACGACAGCGGCGCGCACGATCACTTTTTCGCTTTTCACCGCGTAGAACTTCTGCACCATCTGCGGCAGGCCCCATGTGCCGAACGAGGTCATGAACACGAGTGAGACGAGCATGGCGATATACATGAAGGGCGGAGCGGCAGCCACGGGCACGTGGCGGAGGAAGCTCGTGGTTGCAGCATGGAAGGCCTCCGGCACGCCACCCGCCTTGCCCAGAACAATGCCGATCATCAGCACAGACCCGACCAGCATGATGAGACCCTGGAAGAAGTCGGTGAGGGTGATGGCGAAGTAGCCGCCCAGGATGAGGTAGATGCCGGTGATGCCGATCATGATCAACAGGGCCGCGTCATACGGCATGTGGAAGACCGCCTCGAAGAGATGGCTGAGTCCCTTGAAGATGGAGGCGGAATAGGGAAGCAGGAATATGAATATGATGAGCGCCGCGAGCGTCTTTGTCATGCCGCCGCCGAATCTCTCACCCATGAACTCGGGCATCGTCATCGCGGAGAGGTTCTGCGTCATGCGGCGTGTGCGTCGGGCCAGCACAAGCCATGCGGCAAGGGCACCGAAGGCGGCATTCCCCGCCGCGATCCACAGAGAGTTCAAGCCGAACTTCCAGCCCAGCTTGCCGGCAAACCCGATGAAAAGAACCGCGGAGAAGTAGGTGGTGCCGTAGGCGAACGCGGATACCCACGGCCCGATCGACCGGCCTCCAAGGAAGAAGTCCCCGATTGAGGCGGTTTTTCGCATTCCCCAGATCCCTATGCAGACCATTGCGGCAAGGTATATCCCGAGCAGTATCCAGGCGATCATGAGGAAGCCCCCTTGTATTTTGAGATGTGCGGCCAATTTCACCGATTCCGGGGCAGGTGTCAAGGGACGGCGGGACTGCCCAGCATTGCGCCGGTGCAGCATGGCCCTGGTCCCAAGAGGACAAGGCGCCCGAAGGGAGGGGGCGCCTTGTCTGTAAAACGGGTGTGGAAGAAAGCGGTTTACATTTTGTCCGGAGGGAACTTGGCAGGATCGATGACGAACCAGACCTTACCCACGTTCTGGCCCGTCACGTCTCCGCGCTGCTTGTCTTTGACCCAGTAGTACAAGGGCCGGCCCTTATACGCCAGCTGCATGCTTCCGTCTGTGCGCGTGATCGTGGAGAAGTCGGACGCCTTCAGCACGGAAGGCACCACGATTGAGGAGGCCGCGAAAGCAGGCCAGAGCTTTATGCAGTCTCCCGTGCAGGCGCTCATTCCCGCTGAGTCCTTGGTGAAGTAGTAGAGGGAGGCTCCGTTGCCGTCCACCAGGTAGTTGCCGACGGCCTTGTTCGTGCCGACCATGACCGTGTACGCGGGCACCTTCAGGATATACCACACGTCGTGGACGCCTTCGCCGGACATATCGCCGGGCTTCTTGTCCTGGTACCAGTAATACAGCGGCCAGCCCATGTATGTCGTTTCCTTTGTGCCGTCCGTGCGCGTGATGGTGCCAAAATCCGAAGCTTTCAGCGAGTCCGGAACGGAGATCGTGTCGGCGTTGAAGATGGGCCAGGCCTTTGCGCATCCTCCATAGCATGCACTCTGGCCGTCGGTGTCCAGCGTGTAGTAGTACAGGGTCATACCGTCCGAGTCAGTCAGATAGTTGACTCCATCCGCGGTAGTCTTTACCTGAATCGTCGTCGACTGCGCCCAGATAATCCCGGTGGTGACGCCGAGAATGAGTATCGAAAAAAGAAGTCTCAAGGCTGTTCTTCTCACTCGTCTCTCCTTTGGAAAAGATTCTTGAAGGAAAGTTAATGAATTGCGTTCGGAATTGGCTACTGATTTGGTCAGATTTGGCGCCACTATTGAGAGAATCTCAATGCGCGGCCTGGCGGCCGAATCGATCCCTGGCGCCGAACAGCAGTCTGTCGAGTGAAAGACGGCGCGCAGGAAGCGCAAGCATCAGGAAGGTCGGTATTCCGAGCCCCACGTCTCTCAGCATGGTCAAGGGTCCGACCGTGGATTGAACGGCGGTGCCAAAACAGCCGCAGTCCAGTGTGATTCCCCGGGCCCATGCCTGTGCCTGCGCGGCCAGGAAGATCACGAGCAGAACAGATCCCACGAGCGCGCTGCCGCGCACAAAAAGTCCGGCGGCCAGATACAGCCCGAGACCTACCTCGAAGAAGGGCAGCACATATGCGAACGGCGCTGCCAGCGCGGGAGGCAGGATGCCATAGCGGCCCACGAGGTCGCGAAAGCTTTCCATCTGGGGGATCTTCGCAACTCCCGCACCAATCCATACGGCTGCAGCGGCAATCCGGATTGCCAGACCCCAGAAGGGGAGGGCTCTATGCTCCCGAGGCATGGCTCAATTCCCGGAGAAGGAGGACATCCGGCTTTTCCCGATCACCCCGCCAGGCGACGCGTCCTTTCGCGTCGATGATATAGAAAGTCGGATAGAGCGCCACCCCGAACGCCTCCGTGACGGGCCCGGCGCCTCCCGCCTGTGAGAAACTGCCGCCCCGTGCCCCGGGATCCAGGAGCGCTGGCCAAGGAAGGGCGAACCAGCGGTGGAACGCATAGACGCTCGCCGCGCCTTCGCTGTCCGCGTTCACGGATACGAAAGCGAAGCGTTCCGAAGGCAGCGCGGAGAAGAGCTTCATGAGGTGCGGCACCTCTGCCTGGCAGTGCGGGCACCACGTTGCGAAAAACTCCATGAGGACTGTCCGCCCTCTGAAATCGGAAAGGCGTACGCGCTCCCCCGTCGGCGTGAGGAGGGAGAAGTCCGGCGCCGGGGCTCCGACGGAAAGCAGGCTCGGGCTGCCCGGCAGGAGCGCCGTATCAGCGGGAAGGTTCTCGACCACGCCTACATTGGGCGCCGTAGTCTGATGAAAGCCGACCGCATCCGCGGCCCGGGCCAGGGAAGAAAGTTTCGGGTCCGTCTCCGCCTGGCCAGCGGGCGGAGCCGCTGCCGCGGGGGCACCGCCGCCGGGTGAGTGGAGAGAGACGATGAGGGCGGCAGCCACCCCGATGACCACCACCGCCCCTGTTGCCAGGAGGGCAGCCCTGCGACGCGCGCGGAGTGAAACCTGGTGCTTTTTCTGCGGGGAAGACGTGCCCTTCCTGACTGACGCACTTTCCTTATGCGGCTTTGCACTGATCATGGAACAAAAATAGCGTCAAACCGGATGACGGACAACGAGCCGCGGGACGGCAGGTCTCCGCGGGGTACCGCAGCGCACAAATCCGCGGGGTACCGCAGCGCACTATTTACGCAGGTCCCCGTTTCCTCGGAGCACCCACTTGTACGTGGTGAGCTCCTTCAATCCCATGGGACCCCGGGCGTGCAGCTTGTCGGTGCTGATGCCGATCTCCGCGCCCAGTCCGAATACGCCGCCATCGTTCAGACGGGTAGACGCATTGACGGTGAGCACCGAGGAGTCCACCGTGCCGAGAAAGCGCTCGATATTTCTCGCGTCGCGGGACACGATTCCATCTGTATGGCGCGAGCCGTATGTCTCGATATGAGCCACGGCCTCGTCGAGCCCGCTCACCACTTTCACAGCCAGTATCATGTCGAGGTATTCCGCGTGCCAGTCCTCTTCAGTCGCGCTCCTGGTGCCCGGCAGGATCGACCTGGTACGCTCGTCACCCCGCAGCTCCACGTTCATCATTTTCTCCCGCATCAGCGGGAGAAAACGGGACGCAACGGATTCGTGCACGAGAACTTTTTCCAGCGCGTTGCAGGTACCGGGGCGCTGGACCTTGGAGTTGGTTACGACTTCAACAGCCATGCCCAGGTCCGCGCTCTCGTCGACATAGATATGACAGACCCCTTTGTAATGCTTGATGACCGGTACAGTGGCCTTCTCCACCACCCTGTGGATGAGCGCTTCTCCACCG
>Ga0265316_10002939_pt1 | contig 17444 bp, 18 predicted proteins | sample 4522metaG_FD_202092 | JGI IMG/M metagenome (GOLD analysis project Ga0265316, IMG submission 202092) | Rhizosphere microbial communities from Carex aquatilis grown in University of Washington, Seatle, WA, United States - 4-5-22 metaG | ecosystem: Host-associated > Plants > Roots > Rhizosphere >...
CATTCCCGTCGTCGTTCAAAGAAATACCCGGTGTCGGAACCCGGCGGCCAAAGGGGTGCAAGTTCATCGATATTCTCCGCGGGGTCGCCCCTTGTCGTCTGGCCGGTGGGAAACGGGCGCGGATTGTCAAGTTCAATGCGGACGCGCGTTCCGGCCGTTCGCCGAAGCGGACCCTTCCGATGGTAGCGGCCGGAACGCCGGGATCGGCAGCCTCGGAAACTACCCATACGGCGGCATGATCAGCGGCGGTGGCGCCAAAGAACGGCGGCGACCCGGGAAAAAATCGACGTTAAGCGTCCCCGGAGCGGCCCCTGGGTAATTTCCGAGGCTCCCGATGGCACCGGTCGGACCTTATGCTCGACGGACCTTGAGGTTCGCCAAGAGCCATCGGCCCGGGTTCGCACGACCGATCCGACAGCGCGGAGGAAGGTGCGAAAGATCATAACGGACTTGGGGTGCCGACCATGAACGACGGGAAAACAACGAGTCTGGCGCGCCGCCTGAGGGAGAGAGCGGCACAGTGCCGACAGGTCGCACGGACGCGATCCGATGGCATCTCAAGTGAACTCGAGAAGCTGGCGCGCGACTATGACAGGGATGCTGCCCAATTGGAGGGGTCAAACCAAGACCGGGTGAGCGCCTTTTTCCAATGGTTTTTTTCCTTGTGGACCGGTATCGACCCAATCCGGTCCTGAGGCCTGACCTGAGTATTTTCCGATTCTGTTATATCTGACAGGACGTTCCATATGTTGTCGTGACGCAATCCTCTCTGTCTTGGCTCTTCGGCTGCCGGTCGATAGCCGGGAGACGAACCACAAGGATAAGTTCATGACCACCAGCCGATCCTTCCTCATCGCCGCCCTGATGGTTCCGCTCCTTGGGGCGTGCATGGGGCCGCCCGGACGCACGGGCCAAGACGGTGCCACCGGTGCGACCGGCGCTCCGGGTTACACCGGGGCGACCGGAGCAACCGGTGCCACGGGTTATGTCACCGAGAGCGGTCCGATCGTTCGCAAGAGTGAACCGGGACCGACCTACTACCAGGACAGGGACGGGCGCACCTACTACGAAGACAGCTACGGGCGTCACTACTAAGAGCCGACCTCGTTGGCTCACAGTAATTTTCCGGCTGCGGCGATGGATAAGAGACCATCATCCGCGCAAACTCGGAATGAGTTCTGGTTATATCACGGCGAGTTCATACGATATCAATCGATCCATGCCGGGTTCTTTCCGGATGGCAGCCATGAGTAGTCTAGGATGGCTGACGGCCCCGATTGAATAAAATAGGTTATTTTGTCTCACTTGAGCCGTCGACAGGCGAAGGCTTGCCCATGGCACCAGTCGCCACCAACTGAAAGGGTTCCATCGATGTCATTCCTCTCCCACCGGATCGCCATTTCCGCCCCCACGGTGCGCTCGGTCGCGATTGCGGCGGTGTTGGGCACCACGTTTCTGGTCAGCCCGCTGACCATAGCGCACGCCGCCGACGGCGCCGCGCCCCCGGCGGTCCAACTGCCGCAGACGACGCCGCCCCAGGCCGGTGTCGAAGCCTCCGGTTCCCAGGTGGAGACCGTCGAGCAGCGGATCACCAACCTCCATGCGGCGCTGAAAATCACGCCCGAACAGGAAGCCAAATGGGTCGGTGTCGCCGGGGCGATGCGGGAGAATGCCGTCGCCATGGAAAAGCTGGTCACGGAGAAAGCCGCCCACGCCGGGAAAAGCATGACCGCAGTCGAAGACCTGAAGTCCTATGAGAAATTCACCCAGGCCCATGCCGACGGGTTGAAGAATCTGATCGATGATTTCGAGGTCCTCTACAATTCAATGCCTGATCCGCAGAAGAAAGTCGCCGACGAGGTGTTTCGGAGCTTCGGCCGCAAGAGTTCCCCGTCGCATAACTAGCAAGGCCAGCGCTCGCCTTCTGCGACGTGACCCCGTGCTGATCAGAGGAGGTCGTTATGACCTGCATCGACCACAAGACATCGAAACGCCACCTGCCGGCGAAGCTTGCCGCAGCTCTGGCGATCTCCGCCTTTTTTGGGCTTGGAACCTTCGTCCCATCGGCCAGCGCGCAGGACCGGGGTGATTACCAGAATTGGAATGAGCGCGGCAACCAGCGTGGCTGGGATCACCGCGGTTATCGCGACCATGACGGATGGGATGAGCGGCACTATTACAACCCGCCGCCGGTGGTTTACGGCTCACCGTACTATTATCCGCCGCCGGTGGTCTACGGACCGGGCATCGGCCTGAACGTGCCGGGCCTCAGCGTCCACATCCGGTGAGGCGACGACCCTCGGGCCGGGGCTCTCGCGGTCCCGGTTCCAAGCGCCGCCCTTACAAGGAGTTCCCGCCATGAGCCTTTCAACCATTCTACTGATCCTCCTGGTGCTGTTCCTGGTTGGCGCCTTGCCGACATGGCCGCACAGCGCGAACTGGGGCTACTACCCGAGCGGTGGCCTGGGCTTGGTCCTCGTCGTCGTTGTCATCCTGCTGTTGCTCGGACGAATCTAGCCCCTCCGGTGCCGCACGACACTTGCCAACCTGATCTCTCAAAGGCCGAGCGCTCGCTCCCCTTTCCGGGACGGATACCGAAACACTCAGCCTGAGGTGATCGCCATGTCGCATACCACCACCATGTTTTTCCTCGCCCTGTTCACGCTCCTGAGTGCCGTACCGCTGCTGGGTGCCTGCAACACCGTCGCCGGAGCCGGCGAGGACATTTCCCAGGGTGGCCAGGCCATCGAGAGAAGTGCCGACAAGCACGCCCCGTGACCCGCTAACGTCAATGACGCGTCTTTTCAAAGGAACGGAACCATGGACAAGAATCGCATCGCCGGATCTGGCAAACAAGTCAAGGGCTCGATCAAGGTTGCCGCCGGGAAAGTCATCGGTGACGCCAAGCTGGAGAGTGACGGCCGGGCCGATCAGGCCGAGGGCAAGGTCCAAAACATGGTCGGAAGCATCCGTGACTCCCTGAAACCATGAACGGTTGCCCGCCTCCCAACGTGGACACACTTGCACCGCCTCTGAAGAAGCGGCCGACGCTTCTTCAGATCATGGGTCCCGGCCTGATCACCGGGGCCTCCGATGACGATCCCAGCGGCATTGCCACCTATTCCCAGGTCGGCGCGCAGTTCGGCTACGGCCTCGTCTGGACGCTGCTGTTCAGCTATCCGCTGATGGCGGCGATCCAGGAAATCGGCGCGCGCATCGGCCGGATCACCGGGTTTGGCATCGCGGGAAACCTTCGCCGCCACTATCCGGGCTGGCTTTCGTGGGGCATCGTTGGCCTGCTGCTGGTGGCGAACGTCATCAACCTGGGTGCCGATCTGGGGGCCATGGGCGCTGCGCTCGAGCTGCTGATCGGCGGTCCGGTTCTGCTCTATGTCTGCCTGTTCGGGCTGTTTTCGGCGGTTCTGGAAATCTTCACCGCCTATGCCCGCACCGTCTCGATCCTGAAATGGCTGTGCCTGTCGCTGTTCAGCTACGTCATCTGCGCCTTCGTCGTCGATGTCCCGTGGGCCGAGGTCGGCTGGGCGATGGTCTGGCCGCCGCTCTCGGCGACGCCGGCTTACGTTATGGCCATCGTCGCGGTTCTGGGCACCACGATCAGCCCCTACCTGTTTTTCTGGCAGGCGGAACAGGAGGTCGAGGACGGGAAGGAGCGACCGGGTGCTCGTCCCCTGATCCGGGCAGCCGGACAGGCCGGCACCGAGTTCGCGCGCATCCGCCTCGACACCTATCTCGGCATGGCGCTGTCGAATCTCGTCGCGTTTTTCATCGTCGTCACCACCGCGACGACGCTGCACGCCCACGGCGTCACCAATATCCAGACTTCGTCCGAGGCTGCCGAGGCGCTACGCGCCATCGCCGGCCGCTTCACCTTTATCGTCTTTGCCGCCGGCATCATCGGCACCGGCCTGCTGACGCTGCCGGTGCTGTCCGGATCGGCCGCCTATGCGGTGGGCGAGCTGTTTTCCTGGCATGTCGGGCTGGCGCGCCGGCCTTACCGGGCCAAGGCGTTCTACGCGGTGATCGCCGCGGCGACGATGATCGGCGCCGGCCTGAACTTCACCAGCATCGATCCGGTCAAGGCGCTGTATTGGAGCGCGGTATTGAACGGCGTCGTCGCCGTGCCGGTGATGGCCGCCATGATGCACCTCTCGATGCGCCGTAGCGTCATGGCCGGCTTTACGTTGCCGCTGCCGCTCCGGATTCTCGGCTGGGCCGGAACGATCGTCATGGGCCTGACCGTGATGGCAATGCTTTTGACCTGGATCACGTAATCTTCGAGACCGGTAACAAGGGAGTATCCGACCATGCCGACTTGGCAAGCCATCGCTCGAGACATCGTCCTGCGCGGCGACGCCCACGAGGCCGCGCGCCACCGTTACGCCGAGGCCGTTCACAAGGCGAGCGGACGCAATGTCGTGGTCTATGCCTCGGGCTGGCTGCACGCACCTGCGGTGGATAACCGGCGGATCGCTCTGTTCGCCGTCGGCGACACCGACAAGACCGGCCTGATGTCGGTGATCCACGGCCTCGACCCGGCGCTCGGGCTCGACTTGGTGCTGCACACGCCGGGCGGCGACATCACGGCGACCGAAAGCCTGATCGTCTATCTGCGCAACATCTTCGGCACCGACATCCGGGTGATCGTGCCGCAGTTGGCCATGAGCGCCGGAACCATGATCGCCTGCGCCGCGCGCGAGATCGTCATGGGCCGGCAATCCAGCCTGGGGCCGTTCGACCCGCAGATGGGCGGCGTCATCCCGGCCCAGGCGATCCGCGAGGAGTTCGCCCGCGCCACCCGCGACATTGCCGAAAACCCGGCGCTGGCCGAACTGTGGCGGCCGATCCTGGCCCAGTATGGTCCCGGCTTGGTGGTTCGCTCCGAGCGGGCGATCGAGATGGCCGACGAGATCGCACTTGCCAGCCTGATCTCGGGCATGTTCCTCGGCCGTCCCGATGCCGAGGCACGGGCGCAGGCGGTGGTGACGGCGCTCGGCAGTTTCGCCACGACCAAGGCCCACGGCCGCCACCTTGAGCGGGGCACCGCTCGGGCGCTGGGCCTGGAGGTGGTCGATCTGGAGGCGGATGCGGCCTTGGAAGAGGCGATTCTTTCGCTACATTACGCCTGTGTGCTCAGCTTCCAGCACGCCGGTGTGCTCAAGATCATCGAGAACCATCTGGGCGAGAGCTATCCGCTGACCGGCTGAGTAGGTAGATGCCGCAATAGTACCAATAGATTACCAGCGGCGCCGGACCTGAGTAAAAGTGCCAACTTGTATTATAGTAATGTTGTGGCCATTTAAATAGACATGCTGTTGAACATCGTTCGATGTTCACTTCGATGGAGGCTGCCATGACAAAACGTTTTGTTCTTGTTTTCGGAACTCTGGCTTTTGCGGCACTGATGGGCTCGCCGGCCAAGGCGGATCAGGACTTCAACTGCTACTCGTCCGCGGTGCCGGAAGGCAGCGCCACCTGCCAGGGCAGCGTCGTGCAGGTCGCCGGCGTCAAGCCCTTCAGCTGCGGCGACACCCGGAATCACGATCAGGTCATCTACTGCGGCGCGGTCTATGGTTACGAAAGCCACTGGTGCGCCCGCATCCAGAATTCGAGCCTGCGCGAGGCCTGCTTCCGCGACACCGAATAGACCTGCCCGAATAGACCTGCCCGAATAGACCTGCCCGAATAGACCTGCCCGAATAGACCTGCCCGAATAGACCTGTCTGACACTGGACACCGCGCACTCTGATACGGAGGTAAGCCATATGCGCCCGATGACGATCGGCAAGATGCTGTACATTGCCGCGGCGGTGATCCTGTTCATCGGCGGCATCGGGTCTCCGGTGATTCCCAGCCCGGGCATCTGGGGCCTGTTCTGCATCGCGCTGGGCCACCTGTTCGGCGACATGCCGGCCCGCCGGTTCTGGTAGCGAGACCGGTTCCCGGCCGACGCCCGCACCTCCGGGTCCGGATGCCCGGCAGCAGCCCGGCAGCAGCGCGGACGAGGCGGGCAAGGCTGTGATACGCTGGGGCGGTGGGGCCGTCACGGGCGCGGTCGCGCGCATTCAAGCGACACCCTGGGGGGAACAAAGACGATGATGACGACGACGATGACGAAGACGAAGATGATGACGACGATGACGACGATGATGGGCGGCCTGCTGTTGGGCCTGGCGCTGCTCGGGTCGGCGCCCGCCTTCGCCACCACCACCACGGTGGGCACGGCGGCGCCCCTTCCTCCCGATATCATCCTCGCCGAGGAGATGCTGCCGATCCACGAGATCCTGCACATGGAGCCGAGCCATCTGCTGGCGCTGGCGGGCGGGATCGTGGCCGGGGTCACCGTGGCCGGTCCCTATCTGGGACTGAGCGAGTTGCTCAGCGTGGCCCTTGGCTTCGCGGTCGGCGAAGCCTTCTATCGGTCGCCGCTGTGGCCGCTCCATAAGGGCTGGCTGGAATAGGTCCGGTCTTTCGGGCGCCGGTCTCCCGCCTTCAAGCCGCCAAGAGAGCGATCGATCGCGGCCGCCGCTTCTGTCTGGGGGGACCGGGATGGCTCAACGGCGAAATAAAGACGTGGTAAAAAATCCGGCCACCGCTTGACGGCTTTGCCGCAGTCCCATCCTGATGGATGTTGAGCACCTGGATCCGGACTTGTGTTATCGTCCGTTTGCTTCATGCCGAAAATTTCCGGCGGTTTTAGGATCGGACGATGGCGTCACAAGCCCCACGAACACCGGAGCCGACGCCTGGAGCGAAAGCCGCTGCCGGGGTGAAGGCCCCTGACTTTCGGGCCCCTGACTTTCCGGCCCTTGATTTTCCTGTGGTCGGGCTGGGCGCTTCGGCGGGCGGGCTTGAGGCGTTCCGGCGGTTTTTCGAGGCGGCACCGGCCGACGGCGGCATGGCCTACATCCTGATCCAGCACCTGGATCCGAGCCATGAGAGCCTGATGGCCGAGCTGCTGGCGGCGCGCACGGCGATGCCGGTGCGGCAGGCGGCGGACGGCATGGCGATCGAGCGCGACCATGTCTATGTCATCGCGCCGGGAACCTATCTGGCCATCGAGGACGGGGCCTTGCGCCTGTCGGAGCCGCGGGAGCGCCACGGCGCGCGGCTGCCCTTCGACTTCTTCCTGCACTCGCTGGCCGGGGCCTGCGGCGCGCGCGCGGTGGCGGTGATCCTGTCGGGCACCGGCGGCGACGGCAGCCTGGGGCTGCGGGCGGTGCGGGAGCGGGGCGGCCTGGTGATCGCCCAGGACCCCGGGGAAGCGGCCTTCGACGGCATGCCGCGCGCCGCCATCGCCACCGGCTGCGTCTCGCTGGTGCTGCCGGTGGCGGAGATTCCCGAGGCGATCCGCCGGCAGGGCGGGCAGAACCGTCCCGTCATCGGGCCGGAGGCCAAGCGGCCCGGCGCCGGACCGGGCGCCCCGCGACGCGACGCCGGGCCGGAGGCCACCGCCGGCCAGCTGGCCGCGATCGTCGAGCTGCTGCGCAGCCGGACGCCCCACGATTTCACGCTCTACAAGGAGGGCACGCTGCTGCGCCGGATCGAGCGGCGGATGGCGGTGACCGGGATCGCCGACTGGGCGGCCTATCTCGAGGCCCTGGGCGGGAACGCCGGCGAGATCGACCTGCTGGCCCGCGACCTGCTGATCAACGTCACCCACTTCTTCCGGGATCCCCAGGCCTTCGAGACGCTGGCCGAAGCGGTGGTGGCCGGTCTGGTCCGGGACCCGCCGCCCGACCGGCCGTTGCGCGTCTGGGTGCCGGGCTGCAGCACGGGGGAGGAAGCCTATTCCCTGGCCATGCTGTTTCTGGAGGCGGCCGCAGAGGCCAAACGGCCGGTCAAGCTGCAGATCTTCGCCTCGGATGTGGACAAGGAGGCGGTGGCGGCGGCCCGTGCCGGCCTTTATCCCGAGTCGATCGAGACCGAGGTCTCGCCGGCGCGGCTGGCCCGCTTCTTCATCCGGGAGCCGGCGGGCTACCGGGTGGTGCCCGACCTGCGCGGGCTGGTGGTCTTTACCGTCCAGGACGTGCTGAGCGATCCGCCGTTTTCCCGGCTGGATCTGGTGTCCTGCCGCAACCTGCTGATCTATCTGCGCCCCGACGCCCAGAAGCGGATTCTTCTGCTGTTCCATTTTGCGCTGCGGGAGGGCGGCGTGCTGTTTCTCGGCGGCTCCGAGACGGTGGGCGACCTGGACGACCGCTTCGTGCCGATCGACAAGCCGCAGCGCCTCTATCGCCATATCGGCCGCGTCCGGCCGGGGGATGTGGATTTTCCGACCGGCGCCGGCGCCGGGACGCGCGCCCTCTGGCCCCGCCCGCCGCCACGGCCGGAGGCGCCCGGCGCCGACTTCGGCGAGTTGATGCGCGGGGTGCTGCTGAACGCCTATGCGCCGGCCTCGGTGCTGGTCAACCGCAAGCACGAGGCGCTGTACACGCTGGGGCCGACCGACCGCTATTTGCGGGTGGCTCCGGGTGAACCGTCGCGAAACCTGCTGGCCATGGTCCGCGAGGGCCTGCGGATCAAGCTGCGCCCGGCGCTCCGGCGCGCCGAGCAGGAACAGAAACGCGTCATCGTGACCGGAGTGGCACTTGATCGCGACGGCGACGCCGTCACGGTCACCATCGGCATCCAGCCGGTGCGCAGTAACAGCGAGGACCTGCTGGTGGTCAGCTTCACCGACGAACCCAGGCCCGAGGCCCAGCCGGCAGCGGAAACCGGCGGCGCCGTCGATCCGGCGCGGATCGCCGAGCTGGAGCGGGAACTCGACTCGACCCGGGCCGAACTGCAGGCGGCGATCCGCGACCTGGAAGTGGCCAACGAAGAGCAGCGGGCGATCAACGAAGAGGCGATGTCGGTCAACGAGGAGTTCCAGTCGACCAACGAGGAACTGGAAACCTCCAAGGAAGAGCTGCAGTCGCTCAACGAGGAACTGGTCGCGCTCAACAGCCAGCTCCAGGAAACCATCGAGCAGCAGCGCAAGACGGCGAACGACCTGCAGAACATCCTGAACAGCTCGGATGTGGCGACGCTGTTCCTCGACGGCCGGCTGAACATCCGGTTCTTCACCCCGGCGGCGAAATCCCTGTTCGGCGTGATCGCCACCGACATCGGCCGGCCGCTGGCGGATCTGGCCCGGCGCTTCGACGACCCCGGCCTGCTGGACGACGCCCAGGCGGTGCTGAGCCGGCTGGCGCCCCGGCAGCGCGAGGTCCGGACCGACGCCGGCAGCTGGCACATCCGGCGCATCCTGCCCTACCGCACCCACGACGACCGGATCGAGGGGGTGGTGATCACCTTTGCCGACATCTCCGAGGTCAAGGCGGTCGAGCACGACCTGGACGCGGCGCGGGCCTATGCCGAGAGCGTCATCGACACCGTGCACCAGCCGCTGGTGGTGCTCGACCGGACCTTGCGCGTGGTCTCGGCCAACCGCGCCTTCTACCGGGTGTTCGGGCTGCAGCCCGGGGAAACGGTGGGGCGCTCCTTCGCGGCCGGCGACGGCGCTTCGGACCGGCTGCCGGGCCTGCGCGACTTTCTCGAGCTGGTGCGGGCGGCCTCGGTCCCGGTCGAGGACCACGAGATCGAGATCGACCTGCCGCCGCTCGGCCGGCGCCAGCTGCTGGTCAATGCCCGCACCATCCGGCACGGGCCGCCGGGCGAGCCGCTGATTCTGCTGGCCATCGACGACATCACCGAGCGCAAGCACGCCGCCGCCTCGATGAAGGCGGCCAAGCGGCAGGCCGAACAGGCCAATGTCGGCAAGTCGCGCTTCCTCGCCGCCGCCAGCCACGACCTGCGCCAGCCGCTGCAGACGCTCAACCTGATCCAGGGCGTGCTGGCCCGCAAGCTCGGCGGCGACAAAGCCGCCGCCGAACTGGTCGCGCGGCTCGGCGAGACCCTGGGCGCCATGGCGGGCATGCTCAACACCCTGCTCGACATCAACCAGCTGGAGGCCGGCATCGTCCGGACCGAAATCGGCAGCTTCCCGATCGCCGACATCCTGGAGCGGCTGGGCAGCGAGTTCGGCTATCACACCCAGGCCCGCGGCCTGGGCTGGCGCGTGGTCGGCTGCGGCGCGGTGGTGCGCAGCGATCCGCACCTGCTGGAGCAGATCGTCCGCAATCTGCTGTCCAATGCGGTGAAATACACCAGCCACGGCCGGGTCCTGCTGGGCTGCCGGCGGCATGACGACCGGTTGCGCATCGAGATCTGGGACACCGGCAGCGGCATTCCCGAATCCCAGCGCCAGGCGGTGTTCGAGGAGTTCACCCAGCTCGACAACGCCGCCCGCGAGACCAGCAAGGGGCTCGGCCTGGGCCTGGCCATCGTCAAGCGGCTGGCGGACATGCTGGGCCACGCCGTCACCGTCCGTTCGGTGCCGGGCAAGGGCTCGGTGTTCAGCGTCGAGGTGCCGGTCGCCGCCGTCCGCGGGCCGGCCCGGCTGCCCGCCCACGCCCCGCCGGCGCTCGCCGCCGGTGCTCCGGCCGGCACGACCATCCTGATCGTCGAGGACGACCCGGCGGTGCGCGAGGCGCTGGAGCTGCTGTTCGACCTGGAGGGCTACCACACCGCCAGCGTCGCCGACGGGCCGCTGGCGCTGGCGCTGACGGCCCAGGGCGGACCTCAGCCGGATCTGATCATCGCCGACTACAATCTGCCCGGCCCGCTCAACGGCGCCCAGTTGATCGAGCACCTGCGCCAGGGGCCGGGCCTGCGGCGCCCGGCGGTCATCCTGACCGGCGACATCTCCATCGGCACCCTGCAGGACATCTCGCGCCGGGGCTGCCGCCACCTCGCCAAGCCGGTGCGGCCGGCCGAGCTGCTGCGCCTGATCCAGGATCTGCTGAGCCAGCCGTCCGGGCCGGCCGCTCTGCCGGCCCCGGACACCGGACCGGAACCGGAACCGGTCCAGGTGCAGGCCCAGGCGCAGGCCCACGCCCCGGCCCAGGTGCCGTCCGGTGAAGACGGTCCGGCCCCGCCGCTGGCCATGTTCGTCGTCGATGACGACGCCGCCCTGCGCGAAGCCCTGCGCGCCCTGCTCGAGAGCGAGCACCGGACGGTCGAGACCTACCCCAGCGCCGAGGCCTTCCTGGACGCCTGGAGCCCCGGCCGCGACGGCTGCCTGCTGGTCGACGCCCACATGCCCGGCCTCTCGGGCATCGGCCTGATCGAGCGCCTCGTCGCCGACGGCCACGCCCTGCCGGCCATCGTCATCACCGGCTTCGGCGATGTCCACATGGCGGTCCGCGCCATGAAGGCCGGCGCCCTCGACTTCATCGAAAAGCCGGTCCGCTCCGACGAACTGCTCGCCGCCATCGACCGCGCCGTCGCCCTCTCCCGCGACCACACCAAGGTCGAGGCCGCCCACAAGCACGCCGCCGACCTGCTCGCCGGCCTGACCGAACGCCAGCGCCAGATCATGGACATGGTGCTGGCCGGCCATCCCAGCAAAAACATCGCCGCCGACCTCGGCATCAGCCAGCGCACCGTCGAAAACCACCGCGCCGCCATCATGAAGAAAACCGGCGCCAAATCCCTCCCAGCCCTCGCCCGCCTCGCCATCGGCTCGGCCTGAGGAGCAGTCCGATGATCACCCTCTCCATCCAGCACCGCACAACCTATCGCTACCGAGAGCCGGTCAGCCTCGGACCGCACCGCCTGATGCTGCGCCCCCGCGAAAGCGGCGACGTTCGCCTGATCGTCAGCGAAGTCACCGTGACCCCCGAAGCCATGGTCACCTGGGCCTATGATGTCTTCGGCAATGCCATCGCGACGGCCACTTTTTCGACCCCATCCGATACGCTCGTGATCGACGGCACCGCGCGGGTCCAGCTCCACGCCGTGCCCTGGCCCGTCTTCACCATCGCCGGTTCCGCCGTCTCCTATCCGTTACGCTATTCCGACGACGAGGGAACCGATCTCGGCGCCTTGGCCATCCCGCAATACCCGGACCCGGCCGGGCGGTTGCGGGGTTGGGCGCGGGGGTTCGTCCGCAGCGATCCGACCGACACCCTCGCCCTGCTCAAGGACCTGAGCGTCGGCGTCCCGGCCTGGATCCACTATCAGTCCCGGGAGGACGAGGGCACCCAGTCGCCGATCGAGACCCTGGACCGTGGCTGGGGCTCCTGCCGGGACTTTGCCGTCCTCTTCGTCGAGGCGGCGCGCAGTCTCGGCTTCGGGGCGCGGATCGTCTCCGGCTATCTCTACAACCCGGACCAGGACCGGCTGGGGTCGGCGGCCGCCGGAACGACCCATGCCTGGGCGGAAGTCTATGTGCCGGGCGCCGGCTGGATCACCTTCGACCCGACCAACCGCGGCGTCGGCAGCTTCAACCTGATTCCCGTCGCCGTCGCCCGCGACATCCGGCAGGCGATGCCGGTCACCGGCAGCTTCGTCGGCATGACCGACGCCTTCCTGGGCATGACGGTCCAGGTTCTGGTCACCTCACCGCCCGGCTGACGGCGAACGCCCGCCCCGTTCGAGTGCCATCGCGGCAACACCGACGCGAACGGCTCAAACGGCTACAATCAGACGCTGTCCGAGCACCGTGCGGTTGCGGTCAAGCGGGAACTCGCCTGACAGGGCGTCTCCGCGGACTCCATCGAGAGCGCCGGCAAAGGCGAGAGCGAGCCGCGCAACCGCCGTGCCCAGATCGTTCTCCGGCTTGGCCGATCACCGTCATCTTCCGTACTTCCATCCGACAAACTTTGGGGCGCTCCGCTGGAGCGCCCCGCTTTTCTTTCCGCATTCCCGAGGCCGATCCGGTCAGCGGGATTGCTTGACCACCGTCACATCGACGACCCGGTTGCGCTGTTCGGCGGTTTCGTCGAGCGTCGCCACCTCCTGCCGGCGTTCGCCGCTCCAGCTCGTGTCGATGTGGCCGGCCGGCACCCCGGCGGCAATGAGCGCATCACGGACCGCGTCCGCCCGTAGCTTCGACAGGGCCATGTTGGCGGACGACGCGCCGACGCGATCGGTCTTGCCGATCACGGTCACCCGCGTCGCCCCGTTGTTTTCGACGACGTAGGCCACGTTCTTGACGATCATCTGGCCGCGCGAGTCGATCTGGGCTCCGTTGCTGTCGAAGTAGATCTGGTACCAGGCTCCGGCCAGCTCGGGGCCGGCAACAGTCTCGGACCCGGTCGCGGCGCAGCCCGCGGCCAGGGCAAGTGCGACGGTCGCGACGGCGGCCCGGATGATTCGTGCAGGTTGAAACATGGGTATCTCCATTGTCTGATTTGAGAGCCTATCCCTGACGGGCGCGTCTAGCGCCAGATCGGTCGGCCGAGGTTGATCTGGTGCCGATCGGTGAGCGCGCCTGTGCCTGCACCGACGGCACCGCCGATCAACGCGCCTTCAAGGGGAGCGCCGACCAGCAAACCGCCAACGGCGCCGATCCCGGCACCGATGCCGGCGCCGCTCAGGGCGCGGTCTCCGGTGGTATTGCCGCAGGCGCCGAGCACGAATAGCGACATTATTAGAGCCGCCGCCATAGGGATCCGTTTCATGACTTGCCTCCAGGGCACCCGTTGATCCATCCCGCATCGGCCGGGCCGGCCAATGCTGCAGCGCCGATCGCGGCGGCGGGACGACCGCCGGGACCGCCACTTGGGAAATAGTCTCAGCCCGCGCGTGCCCGATGTCCAAAACACGTCGGCAAGTGAAAGAGAAAATGACTATCAAATTACTATAACTAAAAAAGTGACGCTGGCGCCAGATTCGGAAAATACTCATTCTGACCGGGCTGGTCGAAAATATTCCCGAGGCCAAAGGCAAGTGTCACGTCGGCGTTTTCTCCGCGCCGATAATTATGACTGCTGTAATGATTCTTCGGCCTTCATATTTCGATAAGGCCAGTGTATTCCGGCCGGGCTACCCATATGTCGATATTCAAGCAGCGATGCGTTGAGCCGTTTGATCGAGGCGGGCCTCGCCACGGGGCCGGCCCGATTTGAAAAAGGAGCGAGAGTGATGACATCCGTTCGACTTCTCATGGTGCTGGCCGGGCTGGCTGTGACGCTGGCCCAACCGGCAGCGGCCGACGGGCCGTCCGAAAGCATTTTGCGCGCAGAGAGCCACGCCATCGGCACCGCGATCGACACGCAGGCGCAGGCCCGCCTGCACGCGGCGGGACGGCCGGTCAGCGCCTCCGCCACCCAGATACAGCCCGGACCGCAAGTGGTGACGGCGCCCCAGGGCGCGCCGCTCCATGCCAACCCGGCGCCGGATTCGCCGGTGCTCGATCGTCTGGCGGCGGGCGCCCCGGTGATCGTGACCGGCCCGGTCGGTGCCAATGGCTGGGCGGAAGTGGTGTCGGGGGGGCAGCACGGCTATGTCTGGGCACCGCACCTGTCGCCCCAGGAACTCCCCGCGCCGGCGTGGCAACCGGCCAGATAGCGGACATGACCATCACGTTTTGAGGCCCGCCGAAACCGGTCGCTTCACGAGCAGGGGGGGCAAGCACCTCAATGACGGCGGATACCGCCCGCCACCCAAGGGACCGAACCCTGTTCTGTCCCGGGAAGTAGCCAATGTGCTGGTTGCGGTCCTGCGCCGTCCGAGGACCTGATTTCTATCGACACCGGCGACCGGAATCGTACCGGCCAAACCGCTGTCGTACAATCCTGTGCGATTATTCCGTTAACACTCCCCTAGGATGGTGCGATATTCCGCTTCTCCGAAGCCGAACGGCGATTATGAACGGCAACTGGACTTCAACCGCATTTCGGGTTCAAGGCGAGTCCTATCGGGTCGCTCTCCCTCGGCGGGGCCGCGGCCAGATCTCGGCGGCGCTGCACGGTGATTTGGGGACGATCCTCGACCGGGCGGACCAAAAGGAGAACGCTCCGGGTGCTTACGCGTCGGGCGGGTCGGTTTCAGTGGTTGCGGGGGGCGGCGGCCATCATCGTTCCCGCACCGTGGGGCGCCGCCCGTGGCGGCGGCCCACGAGAGGATGGACATCGTGATGGATCGGCGTTTTCCCGCGGCCGGGGCCGATACGCTGGTCATGGCGGCGCTCGGTCATCATCAGGCCGGGCAGCTGGCCGAAGCTCAGGCGCTCTACGCCCGGGCGCTCGACCTGGAGCCGGACCACCCCGACGGCCTGCATCTGGCCGGGATGCTGGCCTTTCAGCTCGGGCGCGCCGAACTGGCCGCGGCGCTGATCGGGCGTGCGGTGGCGGTCAGCGCGGCGACGGCGCCTTTCCACCATAGCCTGGGCACCGTGCTTGAGGCGCTGGGCCGGCCGGTGGAGGCGGAAGCGAGCTATCGGCAGGCGCTCGCCCTCGATCCCGCCCATGGCGAGGCGCTCAATGCCCTGGGCAATACGCTGGGCCGGCGCGGCCGCCACGACGAGGCCGCCGAGGCCTATCGGCGCGCCCTGCTGGTGACGCCGGGGCTGGCGGGCATCCACAGCAACCTGGGCAACGCGCTGGCGGCGCTCGGCCGGTTCGACGAGGCGGTCGCCTGCTACCGGCGCGCCCTTGAACTGGACCCCGGCTCCGCGGATGCCGAAAGCAATCTTGGCATGGCGTTGGGCGCGCTCGGTCGCGCCGACGAGGCCCTGGCCTGCTACCGGCGGGCGCTCGAGCTGCGGCCCGGCCATGGCGAAGCCCACAACAACCTCGGCTCGCTGTTGCTGGATCTGGGGCAGGCCCGCGAGGCGCTGGCCTGTTTCGAGCGGGCGGCGGCATTGGCGCCGACCCGGCCCGAAGTGCAGCGCAACCTTGGGGCGGCGCTGCGCACCCTCGGGCGGCTCGACGAGGCGGCCGCGGGCTACCGCCAGGCGCTGGCGCTCAAACCGGAGTCGCTGGAGGCTCATGCCGGCCTGAGTGCCGTGCTCGCCGAACTCGGCCGCGCTGGCGAGGCGGCGGTGCATCTCAGGCGGTGCCTGGAGCTTGATCCCACCGACCGTCTCGGCGTCCGCATGCGGCTGGCCGCCCTTGGCCTGGAACCCGTGCCCGAGCAGGTGCCGGCCGCGCGGCTCGATGCGCTTTACCAGCGGCGCGCCCACTTCTGGGACCAGCGCGCCCGTGCCGGCCGGCCCTACAACGGCGCGATGCTGGTGGCGCGCGCGGTGGAAACGCTGATGCCCGGGACCGGCACCCTCGACATCCTCGATGCCGGCTGCGGTACCGGGCTGGTCGGCGAACTGGTGGCGCCGCGTGCCCGGCGGCTGGACGGCGTCGACCTGTCATCGGCCATGCTCGAAAAGGCGCGGCAGAAGGGCATCTACCGGGAACTGCATCTGGGGGATCTGGTGCCGTTCCTGGCCGGGCACGCCCAGGCCTATGACGTGGTGACCTGCGCCGCGACGCTGATTCACCTGCGCGACCTGCGGCCGGCGTTCGAGGCAGCCGCCATCGCCCTGCGCGACGGCGGTCTCTTCGTCTTCACCCTGTTTCCCCATGACGGCGAACGGGACGGCGACGAGGTCACGGTCGGCTCGATCCGCGGGCTGGCCCAGGGCGGCTGCTATGTCCATGGCCGGCGCCACGTCGCCCGGCTGGCCGAGGCGGCCGGCTTCACCGTCGAAATCCTGGCCGACGAGGTCCACGAACACCACCGCGGCCAGCCCGTCACCGGGCTGCTGGTGGCGTTGCGCCGGCGGTGCCGCCACCCCCGGAGGGCTGACTAGTTGGCATGCACCACGAGGAAACCGCGATTGGCGCTGGCGTCGCTATCCTCGGTGTTCATGGCCGCCCACAGGTCGGCGGCGGTGGCCCAGACCGGCGGCAGCCGGTAGCGCGCCACGTCGAGAACCAGGAAGCGGTCCGAGACTGCGTCATAGGCGGCCAGGGGCGAGTGGTGGCCGGCGCCTTCCTGGCCCAGATACTTGCGGTGGAAGTTGGCGATCACCCGGGCCTTGGGGTCGGCCAGTGCAGCGGCGGCCAGGGCACGGAAGCCGTCCAGGTCGAGCGGCGCCGCCGCATGATGGACATCGACGGCGACGCCGTAGCTGCGGATCATGCCGGCCAGTTCCTCGAGGGTCAGGCCGCTGAGATGCACGGATTTCGGCGCCTTGATGGCCAGCACGGCGTCGGTGAAGAAGTTCGACTGGTCGAACCGGCGGTAGGGATAGATCGCCGGCGCCGGCGGCGACGCGATATCGAGCGAATTGAGCACGATCGCGGCCGAGGCGACGCCGCAATAGGTCTGGTCGTTCTGGGATTCGTAGTAATGCATCAGTCTCCAGAACCCGGCCTTGGCCTGGGACTCGGCAAAGATTTTTTGGGCTTCCTCGTCGTCGATCGGAATGACGCCCGCCGCCTGACCCAGGCCGGCAAACAGGAGCTGCGCCAGCAGACAGACGGTAAGACAGAGTCGGAACAGCATCGGAGCCTCTCGGGGTCGAACGGCGGTCAAGGGGACGGTACGAGCGCGGGGAACTCAGGGAGCACCTGCATTCAGGTAATCCGGTGGCG
>Ga0265316_10002944_pt1 | contig 17429 bp, 9 predicted proteins | sample 4522metaG_FD_202092 | JGI IMG/M metagenome (GOLD analysis project Ga0265316, IMG submission 202092) | Rhizosphere microbial communities from Carex aquatilis grown in University of Washington, Seatle, WA, United States - 4-5-22 metaG | ecosystem: Host-associated > Plants > Roots > Rhizosphere >...
GTGGCATGGGCTATGGCGGCGCGGTCATCACGCCGTTTTACGATTCGCTGCTGGTGAAGCTCACGGTGTCGGCGCGCACGTTCGGAGCCGCGTTGCAGCGCATGGACCGCGCGCTGCGCGAATTCCGCATTCGCGGCGTGAAGACGAACATTCCGTTTCTCGTGAATGTCATCAACCACGAAAAGTTCCTGGCGGGCGGCGTCACGACTTCTTTCCTCGCGGAAACGCCGGAGCTGTTTCACTTCGCTCCATTGAAGGACCGCGCGACAAAGCTTTTGAATTACCTTGGCGAAGTGATCGTGAACGGAAATCCGGAAGTGGCGGGGAAACCGAAGCCGCCATCCATTCGTCCCGCGCCAATTCCAGCCTATAAATCCGGTCCTCCGCCGGACGGTACGCGGCAACTGCTCGAAAAACTGGGCCCTGAAAAATTCGCGGAATGGACGGCGTCGCAAAAGAAGTTGCTGATCACGGATACGACGTTTCGCGACGCGCACCAGTCACTGATGGCCACTCGTGTCCGGACGTACGATCTGGAAGTCATCGCCAATTTTGTCGCGCACAATCTGCACAATCTTTATAGCCTGGAAATGTGGGGGGGCGCGACATTCGATGTGGCTCTGAGATTTCTATTGGAAGACCCGTGGGTGCGCCTGCGGACGTTGCGCGAATCGATTCCCAATATTTGCTTCCAGATGCTTTTGCGCGCGTCGAACGCGGTAGGGTATTCGGCATATCCGGACAATGTGGTCGAGGCGTTCATTCTGCAAGCGGCCGCGGAAGGCATCGACATTTTCCGCGTGTTCGATTCGCTGAACTGGATGCCCAACATGAAGCTTCCGATCGAAGCCGTGCGGAAAACAAACAAGATTTGCGAGGCGGCCATCTGTTACACGGGCGATCTGACCGACCCGAAACGCGAAAAATATCCGCTGCAGTATTACATTCGCCATGCCAAAGAACTGAAACAGATGGGCGCGCATATCCTGTCCATCAAGGATATGGCCGGCGTCTGCAAGCCGTACGCGGCACAGAAGCTCGTCACGGCCCTGCGCGAGGAGGTGGGCCTCCCGGTTCATTTCCACACGCATGACACCAGCGGCATCAATGCGTCTTCCATATTGAAAGCGGCGGAAGCGGGGGTGGATGCCGCCGATGCCGCAATCGCTTCGATGAGCGGCACGACGAGCCAGCCCAATCTGAATTCCATCGTTGCGGCCCTTCAGCGCACTGAGCGCGACACAGGACTCGATCTGGAAGCCCTGAACCTGTGCGCCGACTATTGGGAAACTGTCCGAACGTGGTATCGCCCCTTTGACAACGCGCCGCCCGCCGGAACGGCTGAGGTTTATATTCACGAAATGCCCGGCGGGCAGTACACGAATCTGCGCGAGCAAGCCGAGTCGATGGGACTGGGCCCGCGCTGGCAGGAGATTGCGCACACCTACGCGGAAGTGAATTTCGCGTTCGGCGACATCGTCAAAGTAACGCCCTCCAGCAAAGTGGTCGGCGACATGGCGCTATTTCTGGTCAGCCATGACATTACGGTGAAGGATTTGGAAGAAATGGGGCCGGATCACAATCTCACCCTGCCGAATTCCGTTGTGGAAATGTTCTCCGGTTCGTTGGGTGAACCCGAAGGCGGATGGCCGCCGAACCTGCAAGCCGTGATTTTGCGCGGAGCGAAGCCGCAGCTCGGGCGTCCCGGCGAGCATCTTGCGCCCGTCGATTTCAAGCAAGTCCGCGCGACGGTCGAAAAGAAACTCGATCACGAAATTTCCGGCAGCGATTTGATGAGCTATCTGATGTATCCGGAAGTGTTTCTGAAATTCGCCAGAGCGCGTTCCTCCTATGGAAATCTGGAAATTCTGCCGACGCCTCAATTTTTTTATGGCTTGGAACGCGGGCAGGAAATTACGGTGGAGCTGGAGCCGGGAAAAACGCTTGTCGTGAAGTGCCTGACGGTGAGCGATCCTCACCCCGACGGAACGCGAACGATTTTTTTTGAGTTGAACGGCCAGCCTCGCGAAGTGGAGATTCGAGACCATAAGCTGAGCGTCACGGTGGCGGCGCGGCCCAAGGCAGACCCGTCCGTGCCGGGCCAGGTGGGTTCGCCGATTCCCGGAGCCATTTCAAGCGTCGTCGTGGACGTTGGCCAGCAGGTGAAAAAAGGCGATCGCCTGGTGGTGCTCGAAGCGATGAAGATGCAATCGACCGTTTACTCGCCGATCGAGGGCAAAGTTACGAAGAAACTGGCGAGCGTGGGCGACAAGGTCGAAGCGAAGGACCTGTTGCTGGTGATTGAATAGTCGATCGCGAGATGAATTGTGTAAGCCGGCTCCGGGCGATTGAGCTGTTCTTGTAGCGCCGCCATCCTGCCGGCGGTGTTACTTGCTTAAGCAAATGAAAAACCCGCCGGCAAGATGCCGGCGCTACGAGAGCGGTCACTCCTTTTCCTTCGAACGCATCCGCAAAAGCTCAACGGCCGTATATGATATTGCTCGTGTAAGTTCCGTTGAAACGCGTTGAGTCCGGCGATCCGGCTCTGTCGAAGGAGAACGTCTTCCCATGAAATTCGATGCCATCATTATTGGTTCCGGACAGGCGGGAAATCCGCTGTCGTTTCGGTTGACCGACCTGGGTTGGCGCGTCGCGCTGATTGAAATGGCCGAGGTGGGCGGCACCTGCGTCAATACGGGATGCACGCCGACGAAGACGATGGTTCATCGCGCTCAGATTGCGCACTATGCCAGGAACGCCGCGCGCTGGGGCGTGCATGCGGAGAATGTGTCCGCCGATCTGAAAACCATTGTCGCGCAAAAAGATAAGCTCGTGCACAGCTTTCGCAGCCGGAGAGAGGAAGGGATTGCGAACCGGCCGAATTTGCAGCTATTCCGTGGCCGCGCCCGCTTTGTGAATTCGCATCAGGTTCAGGTGGGAGATGCTTTGCTCGAATCCGATAAAATATTCATCAATACGGGCGGCCGCGCCCGGATTCCGAAAATTGCCGGCCTCGATGCCGTCGATTTTCTGACGAATCAAAATGTAATGGATTTGACGACGCTTCCCGAGCATCTGATCGTCCTCGGCGGAGGATACATCGGCCTGGAATTCGGACAGATGTTCCGCCGCTTCGGCAGCCGGGTGACGCTGATCCATGCTCCGGATCAAATCATTCCGCGGGAAGATCCGGAAGTGGCGAACGAGCTGCAAAAAATTCTCGAAGCCGAGGGAATTAAGTTTTATCTGGGTACGCGGGCGATGCGCGCCGAACAAAAAGGAAATTCGATCTCGATTTTCGTTCAAGGACCTGCGGGGGCTTCGACCGTTACGGGATCGCACCTGCTGGTCGCCATCGGGCGGCAACCGAATACGGACGATCTGGGCCTGGAAAGGGCCGGGGTCGAGACGGACAAGGCGGGCTTCGTCAAAGTGAATTGCCGTCTGGAGACGAATGTTCCCGGCATCTGGGCTCTTGGAGACGTCAACGGCGGCCCGCAGTTCACGCATATCTCCTACAACGATTTTCAGATCGTGGACGCGAATCTGACGCAGGGAAAAAATCTTTCGACCGAGCATCGGATCCTTCTCTCGGCGCTATTTACCGATCCTCAGCTCGCCTGCGTCGGAATCACGGAACAGCAGGCTCGGGCCGGCGGTTATAAGTTGAAAATCGGAAGTATTCCGATGAGCCGTGTCGCGCGGGCCATCGAACGCGACGAAACATCGGGCATGATGAAGGTAATTGTCGATGCGTCAAACGATCTGATTCTCGGCGCGTCCATTCTCTCTGTCGAAGGCGGGGAAATAATTCACATTCTCTACACACTAATGCTTGGCCGTCTGCCCTACACACTGCTGAAAGGCGCTATTTATATTCATCCGACGCTGGCGGAGGGATTATTCACTTTGCTCGATAGTGTGAAGCTGGTCGATTGATGTCGCCGGTTGAAAAAAAGGCACAGTACCGCATCCGTCGCCTGCGACGATCGGAATTGCCGGTCGACACGCTCGAACTGGCGAGGTATCTGATCGGCAAGACACTGGTCCACGATCTGCCGCGAGGCCGAGTGAGCGGTCGGATCGTCGAGACCGAGGCGTATCCTGTCGGGGACGCTGCGGCGCATGCGTTTCGCGGTGAAACGCCGGGCAACCGGTCGCTATTCCTTCCGCACGGCCACGGATATGTATATTTCAATTATGGCTGCTGGTTCATGATGAATGTATCGAGCGAGCCCGCGGGCATCGGCGCGGGCGTTTTAATTCGCGCCCTGGAGCCGCTGGAAGGCATCCGATTCATGGAACGCCGCCGCCGGACTCGGCGCTTGCTTGATCTAGCCCGCGGACCGGGTCGCTTGGCGCAGGCCCTGGCAATCGATAAAAAGCGCGACGGCGTAAATTTGTGCTCGGGCGGCCGGCTCTGGCTGGGCGCAGGCATTCGTGAAACGGGCCCGATTGGCGAGACGATCCGAATCGGTATTACGCGAGATGTGCACCGTCTTTACCGGTTTTTTGAACGAGGCAGCCCGTTTGTCAGCGGCCCAAGAAGTCTGAGCGTGTGAACGGGTCGAGGTTCTCTCCCGGTTTTTCATCGGTTCTCTGTGGCTAGACCTTTGATCTTGCAAAGAAGAGCGGCGGATGCCGATTGTTCGGTCTTGTGGTACAAATGAAACTCGGAGTGCGCGTGCGCAATTCATGTAAGCGTGGAAGGGGTCCCGATGGCAACGCCGTCTTGTAAGCACGTCAAAGAAATAGTGGATGTACGTCCCAGCGGAAACGGATGCAAGGAGTGCCTGGAAATGGGCGACACCTGGGTGCATCTGCGAATGTGCCTGATGTGCGGACACGTCGGATGCTGCGATTCGTCCAAGAATAAGCACGCTACGAAGCATTTTCATCGCTCCAAGCATCCCATTATGCAGTCCGTCGAGCCAGGCGAAGACTGGCGCTGGTGCTACGTGGACGAAATCGAAGTCTGATTGCAGCCCGCTGTGAAACAGTCCATCGTCGAGCAAGGAGAATCAAACCATGTCTGCATCCAAACCGATGTTGGATCATCCCGACGCCTGGCCGGCATTGCCTCTTTCGGCCTGGGCGGATACCTATGCCACGTTGCACATGTGGACGCAGATCGTTGGCAAGGTGCGGCTGGCGCTAAGTCCCCTCGTCAACCATTGGTGGGAGGTTCCGCTCTATGTCACGGCCAGCGGGCTGACAACCTCTCCGATCCCTTACGAAAAGGGCGTTTTCGAGATCGAATTTAATTTCGTCACGCATAAACTGGAAATCGTAACCAGCGCCGGGGAAACCAGAATCATGAACCTCGCGCCGCGCACGGTGGCGGATTTTTATTCGGAAATCATGTCGCTGCTTTCCTCTCTCGCAATCGAAGTGAAAATCTGGAAGATGCCCGTGGAAATTGCCGACCCGATTCGTTTCGATCTGGACCGGAAACATGCATCGTACAATCCGGTTTATGCGAATGCATTCTGGAGAATCCTGGTCACGGTGGATTCCGTTTTCAAGGAATTCCGATCGAAATTTATTGGGAAAGCGAGTCCTGTCCATTTCTTCTGGGGCAGTTTCGATCTGGCCGTCACGCGATTTTCCGGGCGCCCCGCTCCGGAGCGTCCAGGAGCCGACGCGATCACGCGAGAGGCGTACTCACACGAAGTCAGCAGCGTGGGATTCTGGCCGGGCGGCGGAGATATCAGGGGCGCGGCTTTCTATTCGTATGCCGCCCCATCGCCTGAAGGTTTTGGGGAGCGCGCCGTTCTTCCCGCGAAGGCGCTCTTCAATAATCAGATTGGTGAGTTCCTGCTGATGTATGACGATGTCCGGGCGTCGGCAACACCCCGAAACGATCTGCTCGCATTCTGCCAGAGTACGTATGAGGCGGCCGCCGATCTTGGAAAGTGGGATCGCCTCAAGCTGGAAAGATCAACCTAGACACGCGCGCCTCCCGCGTCTCCCTCGTGCCCCATCGATCCCAGCGCGCAATTTTCATTTGGTGTTTTCCATTTGTCGTCGTTGCATTGAATTAGACGCGAGGCCCAACCACTTTTTACAGTATATTTACAGCATCTTGTTAAAAAGGGCCGGAAGATACCGCATCGCTTCATGATCAGAACTCCCGATATTCTGAAGGGACAAAGGGAATGACGCGGCGATTTTCACGATTCGTTGGACTTCTCGTGGTTCTGGGCGCCTGCGCGCTTCCGGCGGCCGCCCAGCGAGATCGCGGCGAACTCCAGATCGAAGTGCATGACCCGCAGGGCGCCACCCTGACTGCGTCCGGGGAACTGGTGAGCGAAGGCAATCAGTTCCATTTGAATTTCCAGATTGGCGATGACGGCCGGTATGTTGCGCAGGATCTCGCCTTCGGCGTGTACCGTCTGAGCCTGACGCATGCCGGATTCTCCCCCGCTTCTCGACTGGTTGAAATTCGTACGATTGTTCCCCAACGTGTGTCACTGACGATGGGTCTGAAAGCCGTCGAAACTCAGGTGGAGGTCGAAGCCGAAGGCGCGGGAACACTTGTGGATCCTTCGCGAACAAACGCCGTGTACACGATCGGGTCGCAAAATATTGACGAACAGTTGCCATCCCAGCCCGGACGCGGAGTCTTGGATGCAATCGACGCACAGCCGGGATGGCTCTACGAAGCCAATGGCGTGCTGCATCCTCGCGGTTCGGAATACGACGTTCAGTTCGTTGTGGACGGCATGCCGCAGACTCAGAATCGCTCGCCGGCTTTTGCGCCTCCGCTTGAAGCGAACGATGTCGAGTCCATGCGCGTGATGACGGCTGGTTTCCCGGCGGAGTACGGCCGCAAATTGGGCGGGGTTGTCGAAGTTACTTCTCCCAAGAACAATCCCGCTGGATTGCATGGCGAACTGGATGCCGGCGGCGGCAGCTTCTCGACGGCGTCCGGATACGGAGCGCTCTATTATTCCAACGGAGGAAATCGAGTTTCGATCAGCGGCGACGGCTTCCACACGGACCGATATCTGGACCCCCCGGTTCTTGCGAATTATACGAATCTTGGAAGCGCGGGCGGATTGTCCGCGTCCTACGAGCGCGATTTTTCAAATGGCGACCGGCTGTTCGCCACGTTTACTCAACATGCCGTGCGATTTTTGATTCCGAATGAACTTGTCCAGGAACAGGCCGGGCAGCGTCAGGACGCCGTTCAAAAGGAAACGTCGGGACAGGCGCATTACACGCACGCGTTTTCGCAGGATTTATTTTTGAGCGTCGCCGGAAGCGTGCGCGACGATACCGCGCTTCTCTCATCGAATGCGCAATCGACGCCGGTGATCGTCTCGCAGGACCGCGGTTATCGGGAAGGATACGTGCGCGCCGATCTTGCCGGTCATCACGGCATCAACGATTGGAAGATCGGCATCGATGGAATGTTCAGTCCCGTGCATGAATCTCTTCAATATCAGATCACCGATCCCACTCAATTTGATCCGGGCACGCAACAACAATTTCAATTCGCCGCCAAAAAATGGGACATCGAGCCTTCCGTTTATATTCAGGATCAGATCCGGCTGGGAAAATGGAACGTCAGCGCTGGTTTGCGTTTCGATCGTTACGGATTCGTGGTGAACGAATCGGCATGGAGTCCCCGCGTCGGGGTGTCGCGATACATTTCTTCCCTCAACCTGCTGATTCATGGCTCTTACGACCGCGTCTTTCAGACGCCCGCGATGGAGAATCTGCTGCTGGCCAGTTCGCCGCAACTCGATTCGTTGAGCGATCTGGTCGTCCGGCTTCCTGTGCAGCCGGGGCGCGCGAATTATTACGAAGTGGGCTTCACGAAATCGTTTGCCGGAAAGCTGCGAATTGACGGCAATGTGTTTCGCCGCGATTTTCAGAACTATCCGGACGATGACGTATTGCTCGATACCGGCGTCAGTTTTCCGATTGCGTTTGCGACCGCTGAAATTGTCGGCGAGGAAGTTCAAATTGCCGTGCCGCACTGGAATCGCTTCTCAGGATTTATCAGCTACTCGAATCAGAAGGGAACCGGCCAGGGGCCGATCACCGGCGGTTTGTTTCTGGGATCGGACGCCTCGAATATTTCCGACACCAGCAGGTTTCCGGTTTCGCAGGACCAGAGAAATACAGCTCGCGCGCAGGTAAGATTTCAGGCGACTCATCGATTGTGGTTTGCAACCACATCGGAATTTGGCAGTGGTTTGCCGGCGGACCTGGGAGGACCCGTTGACAGCTCCGATATCAGTTTTTTCCTCGGCCAGTACGGATCCGCCATCGTGAATCAAGTGAACTTTGCGAGGGAGCGAGTTCGCCCGAACCTTTCATTCGACGCCGCGGCTGGCGCCACGTTCTATCATAAGGAAGGAAAGGAAATTACGTTCCAGATCGAAGGGCACAACCTTGCCAATCGCGTGAATGTTTTGAATTTCGCCAGCCTGTTTTCGGGAACGGCAGTCGCGCCGCCGCGCAGCGTCAACGCGCGTTTGAAATTGGCGTTTTGATGGCTGTGCCCCGGTTTCAATACCCCTGCCCCAGTGGCACAGGCTTCAGCCTGTGGATTTTTAAATTCCGCCAACTCCGGGGAAAGTCAAAACCGGCAGGCTGAATCCTGTGCCACTCAAAGCGCGCACGTGGAACGGCCCGGCCGTTATCATGTCATCGGCAATATTGAGCCAATACACTTGGCGAGCTTTAATTGACAGCGTTGTTTGCGAGGAATAGGATTTAAATTATCCAATGCAAACCCATCGATATTCTCGCGTGCAACTTCCCAAAATAAAAATAGCCGGACACAGGGCATCTCAACATATGCCCCGGCTCTTTTTCGTCCTCGCGCTGCTTGCTGGTGGCGTTGTATTCGCGACAGACTCCGCCGATCCAAAGCGCTATCTCGAAGACGTGAAGACGCTTTCCGCTCCCGTGATGGAAGGCCGTGGAGCGGGGACCAAGGGCATTGCCCTCGCCGCCAATTACATCGAAGACCGCTATCGTTCCTTGGGGCTACAACCTGCGGGGACGAAGTCTTATTTTCAGCCCTTTACGGTCATTACGGGCGCTCGCCTGAAGGGCGCGAATCGTCTGGTGGTCGCGACCGGCAGCTCGAAAAAAGAATTGAAGCTGAACCAGGATTTTGTTCCGTTCAGTTTTTCTGCATCGGGTGAAGTCAGTGGCCCCGTCGTATTTGCGGGATATGGAGCGTCGGCCACGGAATTTGGCTATGACGATTACGAACATCTCGATGTGAAGGATAAGATTGTCGTTGTTCTGCGCTATGAGCCTGCGGGATTCTCCGCAAAAACCGGGCACTCCGGGCTCACCGGGCACTCCCAGTTGTTCACCAAAGCGATCAACGCACGGAATCATGGCGCGAAAGCCGTGATCCTGGTGAACGGGAAACTGGGCGACGGGGATGCGGACACGCTCACAAGATTTGGCAGCGTAAACGGGCCGGAGAACGTGGGTATCCTAATCGTGCAGGCCAGGAATGCGGAAGCCGAGGCGTGGTTTGCCGCGGCGGGGAAGTCGCTTGCCGCCGTGCAAGATCGGATTAATTCCTCGACCACTCCCGCATCATTTGATTTCCCGGAGAAATTGAATATTTCGCTCAAGGTGAATGTGGAGAGCACGCGCGCCACAGTGAACAACGTGCTCGCGTATCTCCCGGGAAAAACCGACGAGTACATCGTCATCGGCGCGCACTACGATCATCTGGGTTATGGCAATGTGGATTCGCTTGCGCCTTCGCAGATCGGCCAGATTCATCCCGGCGCGGATGACAATGCCTCGGGCACCGCGGGTGTGCTGGAACTGGCGCGCCTCTTCGCGCCCATGAAGGGAAAACTTCAGCGCGGGATTCTGTTCGCCAACTTTGCGGGCGAGGAGCTTGGCCTGCTCGGTTCCGCGGAATGGGTGAAGGAGCCGACGCTCCCCATCGAAAAAGCCGACGCCATGATCAACATGGACATGATCGGCCGCATCAAGGACGAAAAAGTTTACATCGGCGGGACGGGGACGGGAGCGGAATTTGCGAGCCTGCTCGACGGCGAGAAGGGAAAATCGCCGTTCAAATTCGAGTATTCGGCCAGCGGCTATTCGGCAAGCGACCACACTTCGTTCGTCGCGAAAAAAATCCCTGTGCTGTTCTTTTTCTCGGGCCTTCATTCGGATTATCACAAGCCTTCCGACACATGGGACAAAATCGACGCGCCAGACGCCGCAAAACTTCTCGACTTCGTGGATGACGTCGCCCTGAAGCTCGATTCCGAGCCGCAGCGCGTCGCGTTCGTCACGGTGAACGAAGACCGGCCCACTGGCGGCGGAGGCGGAGGCGGTGGTTACGGACCATATTTCGGCTCGATTCCCGATTTCGGGGAGGAAATCAAGGGCGTGAAATTTTCCGACGTGCGTCCGGGATCGCCAGCGGCAAAGGCCGGATTCAAGGCCGGCGATGTCCTGGTGCAATTCGGCGACAAGCCCATCAACAATTTGTACGATTTCACGGACGCCCTTCAGCGCAGCAAAGTCGGCGACGTGGTCACCGTGAAAGTATTGCGCGGCGGGCAACCCATCACCGCCTCCGTGAAATTGGAACAGCGAAAATAATCCGAGACAAACCATGCCAAAATTTCAAATTGCCCGGCCCGCGTTTTTTGTTGCATTGCTCGCAGCTTCGGCTTCCTTCGTTGCGTATTCGCAGGGACAGAGCGGCGCGAAGATGGATTCTCCATCGCTCGCCGTGCCAGGCGAAAATCATTTGCATAATGTTCGCCAGCTCACGTTCGGCGGTACAAATGCCGAAGCCTATTTTTCGGCGGACAACAAATCGCTCATCTTCATGCATCAAGGCGAAGGCGTCGCCTGCGATCAGATGTACACCATGCCCGTCGATACCCCGGACGGCAAGCCCGCCACGCCGAAACTCGTAAGCACCGGCAAGGGACGCGTGACGTGCGGCTATTTTTTCCCGGCGGGAGACCGCATCCTGTTTTCCTCGACCCACGAAACCAGCGCCGAATGCCCGCCGCGTCCGGATTATTCGCGCGGATATGTTTGGCCGATTTACAGTTCCTACCAGATTTATACGGCGAAGCTCGACGGCAGCGACCTGCGCCAACTCAGCCACGCACCCAACAGCTACAACGCGGAATCGACCATCAGTCGTGACGGCAGGAAAATCGTGTTCACATCGACGCGCAACGGCGACCTCGACATTTACACAATGAACGCCGACGACACAAACGTCAAACAGTTGACGCACGAACTCGGTTACGACGGCGGCGCATTCTTTTCCGACGACGGCAAGAAAATCGTGTACCGCTCGCAGCAGCCGAAGACTCCCCAGGAAATCGCGGACTACAAAGACCTGCTTTCGCGCGGACTGATTCGTCCCGGCAACCTGGAAATCTGGGTGATGGACGCCGACGGCAGCCACAAGCGCCAGGTCACGCACAACGGCGCGGCAAATTTCGCTCCGTACTATTTCCCGGACGCGAAGCGAATTATTTTCGCTTCGAATTTGAAGAACCAGAAGGACCCCAGCGGCTTCGATCTTTACGCAATCAATGAGGATGGCACCGGCCTCGAACAGATCACATATCATCCGGATTTCGACGCCTTCCCGATGTTTTCCTCCGACGGAAAACGTCTGGTATGGGCCTCGAATCGCAACGGAAAAGCTCCGCATGAGACGAATATTTTTATTGCCGATTGGGCGGAGTAGGCTGGCTGTTCGCTTTTAGTGGCACAGGCCTGTGCTAGTTGGCTCCGCCCCGCGCGTTTTCCAGAACTGCGGAAGGAATTGTGTTCTCATACTCCGCCCAGCCGGCAAGCAACGCCTTCACCACACGGCTCCCCACGCGGTACAGCGATTCCAGGGACGGCTCATATGCCGTATAACTCCCGTGCTGCTCACGATTCGCGCTCTGTTCCGCTGTCTCGTCCGGGGCCTGCATCGTGAAATTGCTTGCGGTGCGCAGGACCATCGCCCGGTTCCAATCGGCTCGGCCGGCGTGCGTGAGCGCCAGCAGCGCCATCATGCTGCCGGAGTCATTCATGGCCGATGACCCAAGACTCGCCTTATCGCTCGTCATGTAGCGAACCCAGCGGTGCGCCCACTCATCCATTTTTGCGCCATGCCAGAAAATTTCGGTGGCAAGATTAGCCCCCACGCTGACCGTCGGCGGCTGCTGAGCGGCCGGAAAGCCCCTGTAACGGGCATCGAGCGCGCGCATCCCATCGGTCTCCGGCAGTTTCGTGTCGCGCGTCAAGCCGTAGGCCCACGCCATGAGCGACGGATTCATTCGTACCACCGAGCCGGCTGAGTTGCTGCGCGCGCCATCTTTCGGCCAAGTTCGAACGTCTCCCTCCAAGTCTTCCGAGACGTGCGGCGGATCCTCCGGGCGGGTTTTATCGAGGGCATAAAAGCCGTCCGGCCAGTCCTGGGGCATTTCGCGTGGGTCAATCTCATGCGCCAGGTCGCCGTTCACTACAAAGTCGGTCCACACGGCGGATGCCAGTGACATCTCACGTGGTGAAACGCCCGCAATTCCATTGAACAGCCAGTAGGTCTTCCTCAAATCGAATCGCGGATCGAATCCGAACGCGGTCAGGTTCACTCCGGGGCGGATATTCCCGGGTCCTATCGCCATGGCGATCTCGGAGCCGTCGGCATTCGCGCGGACGTGGCGGCTCATCCCCGGCACGTCGATGACGCGGTCCAGATGATCGCGCTCGACCCAGTATTGCAGCTCACCCGGCGTATCGCCTGTGTCGTTGCCGACTTCAAAGTAGACGACCACGACAACCCTGGGGCGGATGACAGCGGTTCTTGCATGCGTCTGCGCCTTTGCGGCGGAAACGGAACAGACGCAAAGAACAAAGGCCGCGAGCAAGCAATTCAACCCAATGAAGATCCGGCGATCGCGCGATAAAGGGATGCCGCTCATCATTTTGGACATCGCGTACTCCTTTCGGACCGGGCCGGCGAGAGGCTGAATCCGTTTGTTTTTGCGGCGCCGAAATCCTTGCCGAAATGAAAAACGGCGTCCCGACTGAGTCGGGACGCCGTTTTGGTTGGTTTGTTTCGGGCTAAAAGAAGAATTTTCCCGAAATCTGAAGCTGGCGAGCGCCACTCAGGGGGCCACTCGTGGAATTGGGCGCCAGGAAGTTAGCCACGGGGACGAGGCAGGGGGAGTTTGGTATGCCTGCTGCACCCGGTGTCAACGTACACCCTCCCGCTGCATATCCATAGGCGGAGGTGTTTACCCCGTTCACGATTGTGTGGTTGAAAAGATTAAACGCTTCACCGATGAGCTGAATCTTCATTCTTTCGGTAATCTTCAGGTCACGGGTGATACGCAGGTCGACATCGCGGATCTGCGTTGCGCCACGGTAGAAGTTTTTTGTAATAAACGGAATACGTCCCGCACTCGTTCCGGCGTTCAGGGACACACCGCCTGTAGCTCCTCCGTCGATTCCTGAGAAGCCGTTAACTGTTGGGGGCGTTGAGCTGCTCATTAAACCATTGACCGGCATTGGCGAGGCAATCGTAACGATTGCGCTGATTCCGAATCCATTCACGATGTAATTCAGAATTGAATTATCAACTTTAAAGGAAGGGGCATAGAGGGTGCTGACGATCAGCCGCTGGCGCTGGTCGTAGTCGGAATAGCCTTGTTCGGCCGGAATATTGAGCGGGTCCAGGATGGCGTCGGAGCTCCCTGAAAAGGTTCCCGTTGAACCCAACACCTGCCCGTCATCGGTTGCCTTGGAAAGAGTGTAATTCGCCAGGAATTCGAATCCGTGACTGAATTGCTTCTTCACGGTCGTAATGCCGGCGATGTACTGGCTGGTCACCATGCTCTGGCAGGCGCTTATGATGCCGACGCCGGTGTCCAACCGGGAGGTGTAAAATGGAAGGGTTACTGAGATCCCTGCCGGGGCAGCGGCTGGGCCAACGCCATTCGCGAATAAGCCATTGTTGGCAGCGAGGGATGCCGTCTGAAAAGTTACCGTGGATGGTGGCGTGACCAGGACTCCACCTTTTATGAACGGCGTGCCAGCCGGTGCGACGTTAACGTCCGGGCATGTCGGCAGATGCTGCCCTTTCGTGTACATTACGGTTTCGGACACACTCAATCCCCCCGGAAATTCATGTTCAACGGCGATTTCGCCCTCATTGACCATTGGTTCGAGGAAATGCGGAGATTGTCCACGGATATTCAGTCCGGTCAAGCTGATTGTGCCGGGATTCACATTCAAAGATGCAGGAACGGTGGGAGTGGCGCCGACCAGTGGGAGTGCTTCAAGCGCCGGGCCCGGTGCGTTGAATAAAAGATTGGGGAATGCCGGCATGGTCTGTACACCGGCCGCGGGCAAGCAGGTCGAAGTGAGGGCGGAGTATACGCCGGTGGCCGGAGTATAAGCGACGTTGCATCCAAATGTCTTCTGGACCACACCGTTTTCGACCCGGGTGTTGTAGAAAAGGCTGTCCGTGGTGTTGCCATAGAACATGCCGTAACCGGCTCGAATGACCGTATCTTTGCCGACCTGCCAGGCAATACCGAATCGCGGCTGGAAATTAGCTTTTGAAATATAAATGTCCTGTGTATAGAAGAGCGCTCGGGCATCCGTGGTGAAAGGGTGCGCAGGCTGAGGAACTACCTGCATATCCCACCGCAGGCCCAAGTTCAACGTCACGTTGGGCTTTATTTTCCACGCATCTTGAACGTAGGTCCCATAGTGAGTGTCATAGAAATCGTCTTTACCGGCTAATTGGGCTGGGTTTACTGTGTCAATTGCCTGTGAAAACGAATTGTAGTGTCGTCCGATGCAAACATCGACACCACCCACAGTGCATGTAGCACCGTTTAGTGATGAGTCGATGCTTAGCGGCAAACTGAACAAATCCGCAACCCAGGCTTGCAAGGTGGCTTCCGCTGTAATGGGTGTGGTATCGGAGTAATTGTAGCCGTAGACGCCGCCTCCGTTAAATAAATTGACGAGCAATTCATGAACGGGGCTTATATCAATGCCAAATTTGACGGCATGCTTTCCGTGAACCCACGAAACGGAGTCCACGAATTGCAGGCGATGCTCATCCGGAAACGCGCCACGGGGAAGAGCATTGCGCTGGCCGTAGGCAAACAGCGAGCTCGGCACATTGCTTGCCTGGCTCGATCCGAGTGCGACGCTGGGGCCTGAGAAATTCGAACTGTAGAATTGGAAGTCGCGTGACCACTGGAACCGAAAATCGTTGACCAGCGTAGAAGAAACCACGGAGTTCCAGCTGGCGACAAAATAGCGGTCATGTGTGCCGAAATTACCGTTTTGGGTTTTCGAACCACCGCCAAAAGTCGGAAACGAGTCGTACCCGTCCGGACTTCTAAAATTCATGTAATTGAATGACGCGCTCAGATGGTTGTTTGAATTCACCTGGTAATCAAGTTTGCCAAGGGCAACATCTTGATTGGCTAAACGAGGCTGAATACCAATCTGATTATTGATGTAATTCAACGCCCCTGAGCACTGCGCGGCGGTAAGTCCCGTGACGGTTGACGTCATGCCGCCTACCACAACCGGGTTTAGGGCTGTATTTGTTCCGCAATTGTTCGCCAATAGATTGGCAACGGACGTCGATGCATTACTGCTGGGTGGTCCCGTGTAAATAATCGGGAACGACCGGCGCTGCCCGTCGTAGTTGATAAAATAGAATAGCTTGTCCTTTATAATCGGCCCACCCACGCTGCCGCCAAACTGCTGCCTCTGGTGTTCGCTTGGGGGCGCGATGCACTGGTTGAGCGAAGTGTTGAGTTGGGTGCCGCCTGTACAACCCCCATTGATCGGCGTGCTTCCATGTGTCTTGGCATACGGGTCCAGCGCGTTGAACGAGGGATACCGCAAGTAGTAGAAAAGGTCTCCGTGGATGGCGTTACCACCGGATTTTGTGACCGAATTAACCTGGCCTCCTGCGGCGTTGCCAAACTCGGCGCTGTAGGCGCTGGATTGAACGCTGAACTCTTTTACTGCATCCAAGCTATAGGTATATCCAACGGATGTGCGTCCTCTGTCCTCGGAGAAGAACATTTGCTGGTTGCTGACGCCGTCCACAGTGCTGTTATTGAACAATCCCGAAATTCCATGGTAACTAACCAATCCCGTTGTCCCGTCGGTCGTGACGCCAGGTGTCAGTAGCACGAACTGTTCCCAGCGGCGACCATTCAGGGGTAATCCACCTGCCAAAGTCTCACTCACGGATTGGGAGAGTTCCGTCCTGTCCGGTTCGATCACCGGCGCTTCGCCTGTTACCGTTATTTCGGCGACTGTGGTGCCAATCGCCAAAGAGATGTCAATTGTTAGAGTCGCACCCACCGTAAGAGAGAGGTCCTTTCGGACGACGCTCTGAAACCCGTCCTTGGTGAACGTGATCTGGTAATGGCCCGGTTGAAGGAACGCTGCGGTATATGTGCCGGCGTCCGTTGTCGTAGCGGGGCGTTCAATTCCCGTGTCGGTATTGAGGATGGAGACGGTGGCTCCTGAAATGGCCAGGCCTTTCGGGTCCGATACGGTTCCAGTAATGGTTCCGGCTCCCCCTTGGGCGAATGCCGCACTGGAAAAACCTGCCAGCGCGAATAGGACAGCCAGACTGAGGGCCCACACGCGTACAAATAGGCCACGTTGAACTTTCATATCTTCAACACCCCCCGATTAAATCTATCCGGGCAGACCGTTCACCCCTATTCCTGTTTCCGGTCTGGGGATAGTGGTTGAATCATAGACCGGCACATTATGTTGTGCCAATTCATACTTTTTGTTACTAGGATTTGAAAATCCGTTAAACGCCAGTTAAGCCCTGCAGCGGTGACTTAATTTCGTGGTAAACAAAAAGCGCTCCGAATTTGCAATGATTTTTCGGTTTGGTGGAGCGGAAACGGACGGAGTAGCGTCGATCTAAGGTTTTGGAAGCGACTCAGTCTGGCTGACTCCAGAATGAGCAATTGGCGATGTTCTTGTGGAACAGGCCTTCAGCCTGTGGCCTTTTTCCAAATCCAGGCAAACTTCAAAAATCCACAGGCTGAAGCCTGTGCTACTGGAAAGTCATCACGGATTTGGAGACTGAGGTTCTACTTTGTGGCTGGAACTCTACTGTATATCCGCTGTTGAGGTTAGAATCTGACCGTGACTGATTTCTCAAAATCGAAGCGCCTCGGGATTTTCAAGCCTGAGCTGAATCTGCCTCCGGGCCCTAAAGGTAGGCCGCTTATCGGCAATATGTTCGAGCCGAAGGGGAATGCGCCGTCGTACCTCGCCCACTGCGCCCACGAATATGGTGACATCGTGTATTTTCGATTTCTGGGTGTGCCGATGTGTTATATAAGCCGTCCGGAACTCATTGAATCTGTGTTGGTTACGCAGAGCGGGAACTT
>Ga0265316_10002947_pt1 | contig 17412 bp, 17 predicted proteins | sample 4522metaG_FD_202092 | JGI IMG/M metagenome (GOLD analysis project Ga0265316, IMG submission 202092) | Rhizosphere microbial communities from Carex aquatilis grown in University of Washington, Seatle, WA, United States - 4-5-22 metaG | ecosystem: Host-associated > Plants > Roots > Rhizosphere >...
CGCTCGCCTCCCCGCCGCCGATGCAGATTGCAGCCAGTCCTCGCTTTAGGTTTCTTTGCATTAGCGCATGGAGCAGGGTAACGACGATCCGCGCGCCGCTTGCTCCAAGAGGGTGGCCAAGCGCCACTGCGCCGCCGTTGACATTCACTTTTTCGACATCGATGCCGAGAATTTTATTTGCGGCGAGAGCGACGACAGCAAAGGCTTCATTAATTTCGAACAAATCAATTTGATCCAGCGTCATTCCGGCCTTCTTTAATACCTTCGGAATTACGTCTGCCGGCGCGGTCGTAAACCATTCCGGCTTCTTTGCGGCGGAAGAACTTGAAATAATCTTCGCAAGAGGTCTCAGTCCGAGCGACCGCGCTTTTTCTGAAGACATGAGAACTACGGCTGCAGCGCCGTCGTTGATCTTTGAAGAATTTGCCGCGGTCACGGTTCCGTCTTTTTGAAAAGCCGGTTTCAAAAGGGGAATTTTTTCAAAGTTAGTCTTCTTTGGATCCTCGTCTTCCTCAACGTACACCATCTCCCCCTTTTTCTGGAGAATTCCTACATGCACAATTTCGTCTCTGAATCGCCCTTGCGCTTGCGATTCTAATGCGCGCCGGTAACTGAGAATCGCAAATTCATCCTGCTCTGCGCGCAGAACGGCACACTCCTTTGCGCACAATTCCGCCGCGTTTCCCATATGAAAATTGTTATAGACATCCCATAACCCATCTTTGATCAGCGAATCGATGAGTTCTCCGTTTCCCATCTTGTAACCAGCGCGGGCTTTGTCCAGCAAATAGGGGGCGTTGGACATGCTCTCCATTCCCCCTGCGACAATAACTTCGGCGTCGCCAAGCTGAATCGCCTGCGAGCCGAGCATGATAGCTTTCATTCCCGAACCACACACTTTATTGATCGTCAGGCATTCGACCAACGGCGGAAGCCCCGCGAACATCGCAGCCTGACGAGCCGGCGCCTGTCCTTCCCCCGCCGTCAAAACATTTCCCATGATCACTTCATCGACAACATCTTTAGAGATCGTTGCCCTCCGCAATGCTTCTTCGATTACAATTGCACCGAGCTTCGGAGCAGCGACAGAGCTTAGCGTGCCGCCAAACGAGCCGATCGGCGTTCTACATGCACCGACAATAACTACTTCTTTCATACGATCTTTTTTGGATAAGGTACAACTCTTCGAATGAAAAGGCAAAAAGGACTTACAAAAGAGCTTTTAACGCCTGGGCGAGATCTTCAATCAAATCACTCTGGTCTTCAAGCCCAACAGAAAGACGAACTAAGCCTGGCTCGATGCTAAATTTTCCGGATTCAATTTCCTCGGGAGCGGGCGGAACAACGACCGAATAAGGAATAACGAGGCTTTCTGTGCCGCCCAAACTGGGGGCGATATACGGTATGGACAACGCGTCAATAAACTTTTTTGCCCGCTCGGGGGAACCAAGGTCGAAAGAAACCACGCCGCCGAATCCTCTCATCTGCCGTTTTGCAATCTCAAGGTTCGGTTGTGCTTGGAGCGAAGGATAAAAAACTTTTCGCACTCCGGGCTGGGCCGTGAGAAAATTTGCAATCGCCCCCGCAGACGTATTTTGGAAGGAAACACGAAGCGGCAGCGTCTTTAGTCCGCGGATCAGCAAGTAGCTGGAATGGGCATCCAACGTCCCCCCGATAGTAAAATGGAGTTCGCGGATAGATTCAATAATTGACCTCCGCGCAAGAATAACGCCCGCGAGCACGTCGTTATGGCCTGCGAGATATTTTGTGCAGCTGTGAACGACGATGTCGACGCCGAACCTTAACGGAAGAAGGTTCACCGGAGAAGCGAATGTCGCATCAACCATCGTTTTTATTTTCCGTTCCTTGCAGATGGAGACGATCGATTCGAGGTCTTGAACATAGAGATGCGGATTGGTCGGCGTTTCAAACAAAAACAGTCGAGTGTTCTCTTGTATTGAAGATCGGAGCGAATCCAGACTGCAGCTTTTGACAACGGAAATTTCGATACCGAATCGAGCCAACACGGAAGAGCAGAGGTCTTCTGTTCTATGGTACATTTCATCGAGAATGAGAAGATGGTCGCCCGGCTTAAGAATTCGAAGGAGTGTAATTGCGATAGCATACATTCCCGACGAGCAGAGAATCGCATCTTCCGCCTCTTCAAGGTCGGCAAGTTTCCTTTCAGCGACGGCGCGGGTGGGATTATGATACCGCCCGTATTCTTCCCGCTGTTCAGATTTGTCTTTGTGCCGCTCCAGCTCACTTACGTTCTTAAAAAAGAACGTCGATGTCAATGCGATTGAAGGCGGCACTCCTCTGTTCGAACGATTTTTTTCTTCGCCTGAATGTATGCTTCGAGTACGAATGTGTTTTCCCATAGCACCGTAAAAAAATAAAAACCATCCCAAGAGAATGAGATGGTTTTTCAATAATGAGGATTCACGCGGGACGATTAACTGTTCATTGACTTAAGGAAATCTTTGTTTTCCTTTGTTCCGCGCATTTTTTCAAGCAAGAATTCCATCGCTTCAACGGGCGTAAACTCGCTTAAGAACTTCCGCAAAATCCAAACGCGATTCAATTCATCTTCACCCATAAGAATTTCTTCTTTGCGGGTGCCAGACCTGTTAACGTCGACAGCCGGGAAGATTCGTTTGTCGCTCAGTTTACGGTCGAGCACTATTTCCATATTGCCGGTGCCCTTGAATTCTTCAAATATGACTTCGTCCATTCTGCTGCCGGTTTCAACAAGAGCCGTTGCGATGATCGTCAGGCTTCCCCCTTCTTCGATATTACGGGCGGCGCCAAAAAATCTCTTGGGGCGATGCAGTGCGTTTGCGTCGACACCGCCGGAAAGAATTTTTCCGGAATGGGGAACAACCGTGTTGTGGGCTCGCGCAAGGCGCGTGATACTGTCGAGCAGGATAACAACGTCATGCTTTGCTTCAACCAGTCGTTTTGCTTTTTCAAGAACCATGTCCGAAACCTGGACGTGGCGTTCAGGCGGTTCGTCGAAGGTCGAGGCGACAACTTCGGCGCTCACCGAACGCTCCATGTCCGTCACTTCTTCAGGGCGCTCATCGATGAGCAGCATCATGAGCTTGACATCCGGATGATTACGTGTAATGCTGTTTGCCATCTTTTGAAGGAGAACGGTTTTACCCGCTTTTGGCGGGGAAACGATCATTCCGCGCTGCCCTTTTCCGATTGGTGAGAGCAAATCGAGGATCCGCATCGCGTATTCGCCGGGAGCTGTCTCAAGCTTGATCCGCTCGTTGGGATATAACGGCGTGAGGTTGTCAAATAGCACTCTGTCCCGAATCGTGTCGGGATTCTCATCGTTCACTGCCTCGACGCGAAGCAGCGCAAAAAAACGTTCTCCTTCTTTCGGCGGCCGGACCTGTCCGCTGACTGTATCGCCGGTGCGCAGACTGAACTTTTTAATTTGGGAAGGCGAAACGTAAATGTCGTCGGGAGAGGGAAGATAATTGTAATCAACAGACCTCAAAAAGCCGTAACCGTCGGGCAAGACTTCGAGCACTCCCTTGCTGAATGTCAGCCCATCCTTCTCCGTCTGGGCTTCCAGAATCTTAAATATTAATTCTTGTTTACGTAAATCGCTGTAGCCGGAGATGCTGAGGTCCTTAGCAATTTGATTAAGGTCAGCAATTTTCTTGGACTTCAACTCAGAAATGTCCATTGGCATGGTGGAAATATCCCTTCAAAGAAATTAGATTATTTAACTCGGGGAGAGGAAACTATCACGCTGATTGAATATGCCTCAAAAATAATACGATGCTTGATTGCTTAAGGTCTGATAATTGGCAACAAACGGGGTAATCTAGAAGTGTTAAACTTTGAACAAAAACCCTTTTCCCAAGAACTATTTATTGATTCAAATATAGAGCTAAATGCCTTGATTGTCAAGCACTTTTTCGGCGAAATGTCTTTTGAATTACCCTTAGCGCTTCGCCTGCAACATAATGCGAACCGCATATCAATAACAAATCATTTCCTTCTTGAGTTCGCAGCGCTTCTCGAATCCCTTCAGCCATGTCCTCATATGAGCGCGCCTCACATTTCATTTCAATGAAAAGATCAGCAATGACCGCCGCAGACAATGACCTATCCATTTTGGGCTGGACGGCAAAAACGTTGGGTTTTAATCCCGCGATGATCCGTATCATCGACTTGTAGTCCTTGTCCTTCATTACGCCGAAAACGAGCAAAAGTTTCCTGTAGTGAAAGTCTCGTAATGAAGCTGCCGTAGCCAAGATGGCTTCCGGATTATGGCCAACATCCAGAACAACTAAAGGGCGATGGCGAAGGATTTCAAAACGACCCCGGATTCCCGTCAATTTATGCACATGCTCAATCCCGTGTCGAACAGCCGACTCGGGAATGACTACACCTTTTGCCTTTAGATATTCCAGCGTTGTAACTGCAGTCTCGACGTTTCTAATCTGATATTCACCGAGCAAAGGAATTCGAATCTTCTGGTAGGAAGTATCTTCGGTAGCGATATTGGCACTCTGGAAATTGTCATGCACTGAAGCAATCCCTGAAGACCGCACTCCATCTGTGGTGATCATCTGAGAATGACGATGCTTTGCAATCTTCCGCAATTCCCGGAGAGCATCTTTGTTTTTAACTCCAACCACACACGCCCTCCCGCGTTTGATGATTCCCCCTTTTTCAAAAGCGATCTTGCGAATCAACCTGCCGAGTTGCTGAGTGTGGTCCTTTGAGATCGAAGTAATAACAGAAACTTCAGGGACAAGAACGTTCGTGGCATCGAGCCTTCCCCCCAATCCTGTCTCGACGACTGCAAAATCGACATTCTTGTCGGCAAAGTATCTGAAGGCTATTGCTGTTGTCGCCTCAAAAAATGTTGCTTTCAAGGCATCGATTTTGGGCCGGAGCAACGCAGCATATCGGACGAGGTCGGAATCTGAGATCATCTCGCCATTAACACGGATTCGTTCGTTGAATTTCACTAAATGCGGAGAAGTATACAATCCGGTTCGGTATCCGGCTGATTGGAGCGCCGCCGCAATCATTGATGACGTTGACCCCTTTCCGTTTGTGCCGGCAACGTGGACAGCGCGAAATTTCTTATGGGGGTCGCGACAAAAATGAAGCAGGGATCGGATGTTGCGCAGTCCGAGCTTCATTCCAAATGTCTGCAGACCATAAAGATATTGGAGTGTTGAGCGGGTCGACGTCACAAGTGGTAATGTGCGAAATGGCAGAATTCAGAGCCAGCTTTGGATGACAGAAACGCCTGTGTCAGCATTGAGACTTCCCACTAATTGCGAGACATTGTCGATCGAATGGTGTACACAATACTCCGCAACACCCTTCGAAATTTCAATCGCCGATGCGGGGTTGACAAAATTTTTCGTTCCGACTTGAACGGCGCTTGCGCCGACAAGGAAAAATTCGACCGCATCTTCCCACGTCGCAATCCCCCCGATCCCGAACACCGGAATCTTGACCGATTTGTACACCTCAAAAACCTTGGCAAGGGCAACGGGCTTAATCGCCGGGCCGGACAGACCACCGGTAACAGTCGAAAGCCTGGGCTTTTTTGTATGAATGTTGACAGCCATTCCAATCAGAGTGTTGATAACAGAGACAGCATCAGCTCCTTCAGCTTCCGCGGCGCGCGCAAACTCCGAAATGTGAGTCACGTTTGGCGTAAGTTTAATAATGAGCGGTTTTCTAGTCCTCTTCCGGAGTTCTTTTGTGATCAGTGCTACTTTTGTACGATCTGTCCCAAAGCTCAGTCCTCCCTCTTTGACGTTCGGGCACGATACATTGATTTCAAACCCATCGACACGTTTATACGGATCGAGTAATTCAAGAACATCGCAATATTCTTCAACTGTGCTTGCCGCAATGTTCGCGATAACAGCGCACGCGAGATTTTCAAGCGCAGGAATCTTCGCTTCGATAAATTTATGGACACCGATGTTTGCGAGCCCTATCGAATTCAACATACCGCTCGCCGTTTCGGTAATCCTGGGCGGAGGATTTCCATCGCGCGGCTTCAACGAAAGCGATTTCGTCATAATGCCGCCCAGTCGATCAAGCTCGACCAATTCTGCCACTTCATCGCCGTACCCGAAAGTACCAGAAGCGACAAAGATCCGATTGTTAAACCGGACATCCCTCAGCACGAATGATTCATTCATAGGTTAAAATTTCACGTTGCGAATTTCAAAAACAGGACCATCTTTGCAAACTAAATTGTATTTTTTTCCGGCATTGACGGTTTCAACCGGGCATCCCTGACAAAGCCCTATTCCGCAAGCCATCTCGCATTCGAGCGCTACGTAGCACGGAATATTTTTTTCCAGGGAGAGTTCCGCCAGGGCTCGCATCATTGGCATTGGGCCGCAGGAAAAAATCCGCGGCCTGTCAACTGGATTTTCCTTCAAAAACATTTTCATCAATTCGACAACGGTGCCGGTGAACCCTTCACTTCCATCGTCGGTCGCAATGCGAACATTTTTTAATCCATGCCGAACGACGTAGGATGATGACCGCGCCCCGAGAAACGATACAACTTCTTTTGATGAAGGCAGCCGTGAAATTAAAAAAGGAAAAGCGGCAACGCCGAGACCCCCCGCAATCAGCAATGCCGTTCTATACTCTTCGTCATCAAAAGGAAAAATGCCTTTTCCCAACGGCCCCAGAACGTCTAGAGTTTCGCCGGGTTTTTTCTGCGACAACAATTTTGTCCCAAGCCCGATGACGTTGAAAATAATTGAAACGATCTCACCATCCACGGAAGAAATACTGAACGGGCGCCGGAGCAGCGGAACCGCTGAATCCTCGACCCTGACATTGACAAATTGCCCAGGAAGCGCTCCGAGAGAGATCGATGGAGAAAGAAAAGAAAGTTGAAAAATATTCAACGCAATTTCTTTTACGGTATAGATAGGTGCATGTTCTTGAATCATGCGCTTCCGCGGTATTGATCGTTGGCTGTTACTGCTGCTCTTTATTTATCAGAGGTTTAGGTTTCTCTTCTTTAGATCCTTTTTCTGTGTTTTTTTCGTCTGCCTCTTTTTTCTTTTTCTGGGCAATGTCATCCGCCGCTTTTCGCGCGGCCTCTTTTCTTTCGTTATCTTCTTCCTGCACTTTTGGCTTCACTGCCAGGGCAAATTTCGAACTCGGATATGCAGCGATCAAACGCCGGTAGACAGCGCTTGCACTGTCTTCTTCCTCCAATTTATTTTCGTACACCCAGCCGATTGCGTACAAGGCCTTGGGCGAGTACGGCGACAAGCGGTTTTCTTGAACAATCTTGTATAAAAACGGCAGAGCACTGTCCGCGTTCGCGCCGTCTAAATATGTTTCCGCATGGAGATACAACTCTTCGGCTGTATCTTGACGGGCCTCGAGCGGGGGAATTCCTAAAATTCGCCGCGACTCCTGCGCGTACTGAGATTGCGGATACCGGGAAATGACCGCCGAGTACACTGAATCGGCATTCCCCTTCTCTTTTGTGCCAGATGTCTTGTAGATTTCAGCGATCGTGAACAACGCCCGGGGGGCATATTCTGTCTCCCCCCCCTCATCAATCACCTTTTGAAACCAGAACAATGCGGAGTCTTGCCGTTCAATTTCCAGATAAAAGACTCCTGCCAACTCAAAGTGATCCCTCACGATGGCCTGACGAAGAGTATCGACGCTATACTTTTCCGATGCCAGAAGGCGGGCATCCGATTCCCTCTTGAGAGAGTCCACCCGGGCCAGTGAATCTTTCACAACCGACAACTTTTGGGACCCTTCTTTCGATTGCGTGAGCGATTTCACGGTTGAAGAAAGAACCAAAGCGCTGTCCGCCGGATGAAGAGTGTCCGCAGCAAGGGCCATGGAATCGCGTTTAATTTTCCTGGCCTGGATTGACGTGATAAGGCTGTCGCAGCGGCTCAAATCTGAATACAATAGAAAATATTTTACAAAACCGTCTGCTTTTTTGGTCGCATCGGCAGTGATTAGCGACGCGGGATATTCAAGTTTTGCCTTTCCGTAATTTATTCGAGCTTTCACATAATCTATTTGAATCGTCTCAAATATTTTCCCAAGGGTATAGTATGCTTTTGCTGCAACATCGGTTTTTGCAAACGCCGTATCGACATACATAAACTTTGAAATAGCTTCGTTAATCCTGTTTTGAGAAAGATAAATTCTGCCTATTTCAAAATGAATTTTAGGGACATTCTCAAGATTCTTTGCGTTGCTGAGAAAGTTCTCGAGCTGTCTCAGCGCGTCTTCGAACTGGTGCTTGCCGGCCAGAATCTTTATATTCTCAAATCGTGCTGCAAACGATGTCGCATACTCCGGATCGAAATCTTCCACTCTGGTGAACGCAGCCGATGCTTTTTCCAAATCATCCAGCGCAACGTAACAAAAACCGATCTGCAATTGGGTTTCTGCGTTTAACTTGCCATCCGTCGACGTTTCTAAGGACCGTTGAAAGTTTGTTACGGCTCTTTCGTAGTCCTGAATGCTGTAGAAATATTTCCCGATGGAAAGTGATGCCAATCCTGCAATCTGCTTCTCATTCTTTTCGACCGCATCCGTGTAAAGGCGTTCAAGCGCTTGAACGCCCTCGTCATACCGTTTCTGACGAATGAGGGATCGGCCGTACCATAGTTCGGCTTCAAACCGCAAATCGCTGTCGGGATATTTTGCAAACATTTCCAAAAATTTCCGCTCAGCTTTTAAGTCATCTCCCAAATAATAATAGGATTTCCCGATCATCATAAGAGCGTCATCGACCCATTTGCTCGTCGGGTAAAATGATAACAACTTAGAGGCCTTTTCTATGGCGGTATTGAATTTGGTCTTAGCGGTTGCCGAGAGCGGGACTTCGGAAATCATCGAACTCGGTTTACCGAGTTCTTGAATTTGAGCGTCGAGAACTTCTTTTTCACCTTCGTTGAATGCGGTTTGCGCGTTGTAGTAAACGTTAAAATACGCGACAGTATTCGTATATCGTTGACTGAGAAAACTGGCGCTCGTATTGTACATCTGGCATCCTTCTCCAAGGAGAAGAAGGCTAAGAAGGACTAAATAAAAATATTTTCGCATCGTCGTTCCGTTAATAATTATAAGATAGACAAATAGCGTTTCTTATTCAAGGACAACGCGGTTAAACTTAGTTCTCTCAACAATTGTCATATACAGCAGAGTAAACAACGCTGCAAAAGTCGTTGCACATATATGGAGTACCTATGAAGAAATATTTAGTGGCGATGTTGATTGTCGCATTTGTCGGCATCATCAACGCCCAGGAACAGCCGCCTGAACCATCGATGAAAAAACCGATGCCCCACATGGGCATGGATCATCTCCTTGCAAAGCTAAAACTCACCGACGAGCAGAAGAAGCAAATGAAAGAGTTAAAGTTTGAAACCGAAAAAAAGGCAATTGCCCTCCGGTCAACATTGGCCCTTTCGAAACTTGAGCTGGGCCGGCTTCTGACAGCGGATGCTCCGGATAAAGACGCCATCGAGAAAAAAATAAATGAGATTGCTGCAAACGAGACTGCGCTGCACATGAACAAGCTTGACGGTTGGTTCGAAGCGAACAAATTGCTCACACCTGAACAGCAAAAAGTTTGGCGAAAGGTCCTGCGCACCGAGGCGATGAAACATATGAAAGACGAGCATTTCGAAGGAATGGACCATCGACACAGGTCTTGAATTCAGCTCCTCCTGCCTATTGATGAAGGCACAACCATTTGCCCGGGCATTCGGTTAAGTCTCCATCAGCGATATGTTAATACCCTTTTGCTTTGTCGACGGCGGTCAGGAAGGGCTCGCCGCCGAGATACCGTGTCAAGTTGTCGATAAAAATTTCCGTGAGTAAATGGTAGTAATGGGGGATTGGACCGCCGATGTGGGGTGTAATAAAAATGTTTTTGGCGGTCCAGAGCGGATTGTTTTTGGGCAACGGTTCTTCTTCAAAAGTGTCGAGAGCTGCCGCGCGAATTGTACCCTGTTCCAGAGCTTTTACCAGAGCCGCTCCGTCGACTGAAGCGCCCCTTCCGAAATTGTAAAATACTGCACTCGGTTTCATCGCTGCAAATTCCTTCTCTCCGAACATCTTCGTCGTCTCAGGCGTAAGCGGCGTAACATTGACAACATGGTCGGAGTTGTTCAGCAATTTTTTCAATTGAGACGGCGCCAATACCTCGCCGACGCCGTCCACAGGCTCAGGAGTTCGTTTCGTCCCGATCACTTTCATACCGAATGATTTTCCTACTTTCGCCATCGTGCTTCCGATCGAACCTAATCCGACGATTCCCAGTGTCTTGCCGGCAATAACATCGGACTCTTTAATCAGTGCGGTCGTCCACTCATTGCGCTTTTGGAGATCGTGGTAGTAAAATAATTTTCGGGTTATACCGATCATCACCCCGAACAGGAGTTCTGTCATTTGATATTTGTGCATCCCCCGCGAACAACAAAGGACGACATTACTCTGCAACAGCTCAGGGTACAAAAATCGGTCAGCGCCCACGGTAGAAATTTGGACCCACCGAAGCTTTGGCATAAGCAGGAAATGTTCCTTTGGAATATCGCCGAAGAGAATCTCTGCCGCTGAGAAATGTACCTTTGCTTCTTCGATGTTTGGAATATAGTGAACATCTACCAGCGAAGAAGCCTCGGTAATTCTTTGGAGTTGGTTGGACGTCAGTGTGTACGTGATAAGAAGCTGATGAGGAGTTTTCATCACCTATTTTTTGGAATTCAAATCACTGCTGTGCCCGGGGAAAAATCTTGCTTTCGGGTCGATGAACGATTTGATGTTATTAACGGCTATCGCAGCCTCTCCGAATCCGGTTGCAATAAGCTTAAGCTTCCCGGGAAATGTCGCAATATCCCCCGCGGCATAAATGCCGGGAATATTTGTTTCCATCTTGGTCGTCACCTTAATATCCCCTTTCTCAATTTCCAAACCCCAATCCCGAAGGGGGCCAAGACTGGCAACAAATCCCAAATTGAGAAGCAGGTGGTCGACGCTCAGCGTTTCCGTTTCATTCGTCCTATTGTTCTTGATAACAACTTCCCCGATCGAGGAATTGCCGGAAACCGAATCGATTTCAAACCACAGCTTGACTTCGGCGTCGGATGACATCAATTTTTTCACGCTGTCTTCATGAGCCCGGAATTCGTCGCGGCGATGAATAAGAGTAATATGCTTTGCGGTATCCTGCAGATTCAGCGCCCAGTCAACTGCGCTGTCGCCCCCTCCGACGATCAAAAGGTTTTTATCTTTAAAAATTGATTTATCTTTCACAAAGTAATGAACAAAGCGATTCTCTAGTTTTTCTAATCCGGGATAATCGAGCCGCCGCGGTACGAACGCGCCGATGCCGACAGTAAGAAGCAGCGCCTTCGTCCAATGCTCTCCGCCGTTGTGTGTAGATAGTTTGAGAATCCTTTGCCCGTCAATTTCGTCTGGATGAAGTGATTCAACTTTTTGATCGAGACATACGCTGGGATTATAATGAAGCCCTTGTTCGATAAGATTCTTTGCGAGTTCTTTCGCAACAACTTTTGGAAAGCCGGCGACATCGTAAATATATTTTTCGGGATACAACGCCGTCAATTGACCGCCCAATTCCGGAAGCGCATCGATAATTTTCGTCTTCATGTGGCGTAGGCCTGAATAAAACGATGCGAATAAACCTACCGGACCGCCTCCAATGATTGTGATGTCAAAAATTTCCATAAGAACTGTGTAAGAAAGTTATCTCGGGTTTCTTGTTGGACGAATATCTATTTCGCTGACATTACTGCGCGCCGGCATGGTGAGGGCAAAAAGGACCGTGTCTGCCACATCCTGAGGCTGGATGATTTTGTCCGAATCCTTAGAATGATCGGAGAAAGACGTGTTGACCGAACCGGGGCAGATCGCGACGACACGAATATTAAAGTCGCGAACCTCCAGCATCAACGATCGGGAAAACCCAAGAAGCCCCCATTTTGTCGCAGCATAGGTCGCACCGCCGATCACCGAGTTCTTTCCTGCCAGAGAAGCAATGTTAATGATCGCGCCCGCTTTCTGACGGATCATCGTTGGAAGTACGCCTTTGCAGCACAAAAATATGCCGCGCAAATTCACATTCATCATCCCGTCGAAATCCTTGACTGCCGTGTCGACAACATTGGAAAAGATTCCATATCCGGCGTTGTTGACCAGAATGTCAATGGCTCCGAACGCATCGGCTGCTTTTTCCACAAGGCGAGTGACCTGAGATTCCTCGCCAACATCCGCTTGAACAACAAGACACTGCCCCCCATTCTTGCGAATTTCCATCTCGACCAATTTCAACTCCTCCTCATGGCGTGCAGCAAGCACGACTTTCGCTCCGGCATTCGTCAAAGACAATGCGATTGATTTCCCGATTCCCCTGCTTGCACCGGTCACAATAGCCGTTTTATTTTTCAGCGACTCGCTCATGACTTACAGGTCTCCTTCCACAGGACGGAGAACAATTTCTTCAGTAAGAACCCGCTTCGGCTGGCGGAATACTGATACGACAATCTCGGCTATATCTTCAGGCTGCATCATTTTATTGTGATGTTTTTTCCGGTCCGCACGATTCCACATTTCCGTCTCCACAGCACCCGGCAAAATATCGATGATGCGGACACCGTTCTTGCGAACCTCTGCACGCAACCCTCGGGACAAAGCAAGCACTCCTGCCTTCGTCGCAGAATACGCCGATGAATCCTCGAAAGTCGTCGTCGCGCTTACTGAAACAATGTTGATAATGCAACCCTTCCTTCGCCTCACCATGTCTGGAAGAACAGACTTCGTACACAAAAAGACGCCGCGCAAATTTGTGGCCATGACGCGGTCAAAATCTTCGACCGTTGTCCTCTGGAATGATTTGAAGCAAGTGATGCCGGCATTGTTAACAAGGACATCGACCTTACCAAACTGTCCGGAAATTATCTTCCATGCCCGCGCTGTGCTCTTTTGCGATGAAACGTCGCACCGCACCGTGGAGGCTTGTCTTCCCGACATCGTTATCGCGGCGGCATTCCGGCGAAGCATCCGCACATTTCTTCCGGACAAAACAACATGGGCTCCGGCTGCCGCGAACGCACGAGCAATGGCTGCGCCGATTCCACGGCTTGCACCCGTAACCCAAACGATCGGCATGTGTTTAGCTGACATTAGTTCGTCCCTACGCGGAATTGATGCCAATAAGGGTAAGAAATTCTGACCGGGTTTTTATATCGTTTCGAAATTCCCCAAGCATTGCGCTCGTCGTTGCGCGAGAGCTCTGTTTTTCGATGCCTCGCATCATCATGCATAGATGACGGGCTTCGCATACGACGCCGACCCCCTCAGGGCGCAACGCATCGAAGAGCGTCTGAGCAATTTCCTGCGTCATTCGTTCTTGTACTTGAAGCCGGCGGCTGAACATCTCCACGAGGCGGGGAATTTTACTCAGACCGACAATTTTTCCTTTTGGAAGATATGCGACATGGACTTTTCCGTAGAACGGAAGCAGATGATGCTCGCATAAGCTAAAAAAATCAATATCCTTGACAATAACCATTTCGCTGTATTTTTCCTTGAAAACAGCACCGTTAAGAATCCTCTGTGCATTTTCGGAATATCCTTTTGTGAGGAATTTCATCGATTCCGCAACTCGCGACGGTGTTTTTAACAACCCTTCGCGAGCGGGATCTTCGCCGACTCCGAGGAGCAATTGGCGAATCACTTCTTCCATCTTCATTGCAGGTGTTGATGATCCAGCCATTAGGGCTCTCCTTTATATTCCACAAAATTATTTTGCGTTTCATACAGCTTCACAGAATAAAGATGCCCATCCCGGATATAAGGTGCAAGCTGTTTCCAGCAAGCGACGGCGATGTTTTCGGCGGTAGGAACAATGCCTTTGAGAAACTCGACGTCATGGTTGAGGTGCTTATGATCGACTTTGCTTACGAATCGTTCTTCGATGATTTGCTTAAGCTTTTTCAAGTCGATGACATACCCTGTTTTCGGGTCGGGTTCTCCGGCCACCGTAATCTCAAGTTCGTAATTATGTCCATGGCCGTTCGGGTTGGCGCACTTGTCATACACTTCAATATTTTTTTCATCGGAAAATGAAGGATTGAACAAGCGGTGAGCGGCGCTGAAGTGAGCTTTTCTTGTCACGTACATCATTTCTTTTCCATGATAAACTTTTCGTACACAAAGCCTGCGAGCCCGCCGCCCAACAGCGGCCCTACCCAGTACACCCAATGATTCTCCCAGAAGCCGGCGACTAATCCGGGACCGAATGTCCGCGCCGGATTCATGGATGCCCCAGTCAGCGGTCCGCCCACCAAAATGTCAACCATGAGGGTCAGTCCAATACCGAAGCCGGCAATTTTCGGCGCGCGAGGATCGATTGCAGTCCCAAAGACCGAGATTACAAGCGCGAAGGTAAGAATGGCTTCAACGAGCACGGCCGTCCCAACAGAGATTCCGCCCGCAACCGCCGGCGTGCCAAGATGAACCGCAGCACAAAGGTCACCGGAAAAAACCGTCCGAAGAAGCAAACCGGCCAGCACACCGCCGATAAGCTGCGCACCTATATATTGCAATCCGAGCGAAACAGAAATACGCTTTGCAATCATCACGGCAAATGTCACAGCAGGATTAAAATGACCTCCTGAAATTCCCCCGAAGGCCGATACCATTATTGACAAGATAATGCCGTGGGCGAGCGCAATGCCAATCAGGCCAACTGCTCCGTTCGAAAACTGATTCGTAATAATCGCCCCGGCGCCGATAAAGAAGAAGATGCATGTTCCCAAACACTCAACAAACAGTTTTTTAGAATTGCTTTCCATTTGAGGCTCCATTAGTCCGGTGGTAGAAATTACGAAAGAGCGTTCAGAACTTCTTCGGTGTGCCCTTCGACTTTCACCTTCGGAAAGATGTGAGATATTTTTCCTTTTTCATCAATGATCACCGTTGTCCGTTCGATCCCCATGTACTTTCGTCCCATAAAACTCTTAAGTTTCCAGACGCCATATGTTTCAATTACCGACTTACTTTCGTCGCTCAATAGGGGAAAATTCAAATCATATTTTGAAATGAATTTCTTGTGCGATGCCTCTCCATCGGCGCTGACGCCAAGGACAACCGCTCCTTTTTTCTTGATCGATGAAAGGTTGTCGCGGAACGAACATGCCTCTTTCGTACACCCTGAAGTGTCATCCTTAGGATAAAAGAACAAAACGACTTTCTTCCCTAAGAACTCTTTCAGTGAATGCTTTTTTCCGTCATCTCCTGTTAAAGAGAAATCCGGCGCGACAGCCCCAATTTTTAATTCAGCCATAAGCAGCCTCTACGCAACCGCTTTCTGAACCTCGTCGTACGGAGGCTCAACTCCCGGTACGTCAGAAACCCATGCATATTTCACTGCGCCTTTCTCATCGATAACATACACTGCACGCTTTGCAACTGTATACCCTTTTACGCCGCCGAGGCCTTCGAAGACAATACCGTATTGCTTGATGACTGTCCGGTCAAAATCGGAAAGAAGCGGGAAGTTTAGATTGTAGTGCTGGGCAAACGCTTTGTTTGCCCACGGACTGTCAACGCTAATGCCAATAACCTGGGCATTGAGACTATTGTACGCCGATATAGAGTCGCGGAAATTGCACATCTCTTTATCGCACACGCCGGTAAATGCGCCAGGATAAAAGAGTAAAATAACTTTTTTGCCAGCAAACTCTGAAATGGGTGAACGCAGAGTTTTTGCCGTATCAACAAGAGTGAACTGCGGAGCTTTTGAACCTACAGTAACCGACATCGAGGTATCCTTTCTTTTTTTTAAAAAAATGACTTACAAAAAAACTGTTATGTTCGTAGGTATGTAACCCTAAAACTTCTGCAGAGTTCCTATTGAATGGACATTTTTGAAAAATTTGAGAGGTTAGGACTATTAAAATTACCAAAAAACCGGACGATAGTCAATGTATGCGAAATTGCTTTTCAGACAAAATTGAATATATTTGTAGAAACTTCGTCGGAGAGGTGTCTGAGTGGTTGAAAGAGCCGGTCTCGAAAACCGGTGTCCCGCTTACGTGGGACCGTGGGTTCGAATCCCACCCTCTCCGCTACGAATTTTGGAAATGTTACAAACGAAACTGTCGTTTTTCCCGAAATGTCTCCCTTGAAGGAATCCGGCCCTTTCCGCAAAATATGAACCTCAATCAATCTTTATATCGAACTTCCATTCTAATGCGCAAAATATTTGCCGCTACGCTGCTGGGGGCGATTCTTTTTTCATTTTCGTATGGACAGAATCTCAAAAGCGACACAACGCTGGCTTTGAAAATATCAGCCGACACTCTCTCAAGGAAGGAAACCGATACTATCTCAGTTCGCAAAGACACGACCGTCCTTAATGATTTGAACACAAACAACCGCGGCGCCATTCGCAGAGATTCTGCTTCACAGGCGACTCCGATAACAAAGTCATCTTCCCCGGAACTTCAGGCCGTACCTGCGACCGCCAGTTCGGTGGATCCGAACGGCTATAAAGATGCCCAATGGGGAATGACGCCTCGAGAAGTCCGCAAGTATCTTGTCGACCACGACGAAGTGAAGGGCAATGACATTCAGGATGTAACGAACGGTTTTGAATATTCCGGCTCATTGGCAGGAGTGAACTCAATATTTGACTACCAATTTGACAACGACCGGCTGTTCATTGTCCGGTTGACACCGAAGGTAAAGGCATCCTCCAAATTTGATTTCCTTGATTCATTCGAAAATTACAGGACGATCTTGGAGACAAAATATGGAAAACCCGTCCGCAGCGGATTCTCCAAAGTGGACGAATCGTATTTAAACACTATCGAAAGCATCCAGCTCGGATTTGCAAAAAAATACGTATTGTGGAAATTTGATCGTTCATATATCGTTTTGGCGCTTGTTGGACGGGACAGAAAATTGGGGATTCACATTTCCTATGTTTCCCGCGCCATTTTTGATGAAATGACAAGCAGGATAGAAACTCTAAAGCTCGAAGATTTTTAGAATTTGTTTTTCAAACTAGAAGCACCATATTGTAAATCCAAGCATTCCCCGCGGAGAGGTGCAAGAGCGGTTTGAGCCATAGGCTCATGCGCCTTCGGCGCAGAATTGGCAAATTCAAGGGGGGATATGTTTACGGTCTACGTACTCTGGAGCAGGAAGTTGCAGAAGCGTTATGTCGGCAGCACCGAAAATTTTCACCGACGCTTTCGCGAACATAATGAGGGAAGAAGCCGGTTTACGAGCGGCGGATTACCCTGGATAGCGATATATACTGAAGAGCACTCAACTCTTGCTCAGGCTCGACGAAGAGAATTATTTCTAAAA
>Ga0265316_10002948_pt1 | contig 17412 bp, 12 predicted proteins | sample 4522metaG_FD_202092 | JGI IMG/M metagenome (GOLD analysis project Ga0265316, IMG submission 202092) | Rhizosphere microbial communities from Carex aquatilis grown in University of Washington, Seatle, WA, United States - 4-5-22 metaG | ecosystem: Host-associated > Plants > Roots > Rhizosphere >...
CAGGCGAAGGTGACAAGATACCTCAAACACCGCTCCCTTGCGGTCGCGGCTCGGCCGGGCGTACCACTACGCTCGGATTCCCTCGATTTGACTGCATTCCCACGAATCTATCGCTTTCGTGTCGCGCCCCCAGGGCTTAGGCTTGTCTCATGTCTGCCTTTGAATTCTAATATAGTTGGAGCTTGCAACAAATGAGAACTCTGCTCGCCGGACTCGGCTTCGCCTGCGTTCTGTTCGCACAGACTCGGTACGTCGCCGACGCCCCGAGCCCCGGCAGCTTCCCGATCGCCGGCGCTCCCATTTACGTCGATGCGGACGACTACGCGGGCGTCGTGCGCGCGGTCGGCGATCTCAGGGACGACGTCCGGCGGGTCACCGGCTCCGCGCCCGCAGTGTCCCACGAGGCTGGCACAATCCTGGTCGGCACCCTAGGTAAGAGCCGCGTGATCGACGAACTGGCCCGAGCGGGCAAGATCGACAGTGCGCGCATCGCCGGCAAGTGGGAATCGTTCCTGATTCAGGTGCTGCCGGGCGCGCTCGTGATCGCCGGCAGCGACAAGCGCGGAACCATCTACGGCATTTACGATCTCTCCCAGCAGATGGGAGTATCGCCCTGGTATTGGTGGGCCGACGTGCCGGTCCGGCACAGGGACGCTTTGTACGTGAGGCCCGGCACGGTGGTCGAGGGGCCGCCGGCCGTCAAGTACCGCGGCATCTTTCTGAACGACGAAGCGCCCGCGCTCACCGGCTGGGTCAAAGAGAAGTTCGGCACTTACAACCACGCCTTCTACGAAAAGGTATTCGAGCTGCTCCTGCGCCTGAAGGGCAATTACCTCTGGCCGGCCATGTGGAACAGCGCCTTCAACGAGGACGATCCGCTCAATCCCAAGCTTGCCGACGAATACGGCATCGTCATGGGCACCTCGCATCACGAGCCCATGTTGCGGGCGCAGCAGGAGTGGAAGCGGCACGGCCAGGGACCTTGGGATTACACCCGCAACGCCGAGGTCCTGCGCGGTTTCTGGGAAGCGGGCGTGCGGCGCAACCGGGATTACGAGAGTATCGTCACTCTGGGGATGCGCGGCGACGGCGACATGCCTATGTCCGCCAGCGCCAACACCGCCCTGCTCGAACGGATCGTCGCGGACCAGCGCAAGATCCTCGCGGCCGAAGTCAATCCTGATGTTACAAAGGTGCCGCAGGACTGGGCGCTCTACAAGGAAGTGCAGGAGTATTACGAGAAAGGCATGCGCGTCCCCGACGATGTGACGCTGCTGTGGTGCGACGACAACTGGGGTAACATGCGCCGCCTGCCCACCCCCGCCGAGCGGCAGCGCAGCGGCGGCGCCGGTATCTATTATCACTTCGACTATGTCGGTGACCCGCGCAACTACAAGTGGATCGACACCAACCCGATTCCCAAGGTCTGGGAGCAGATGAACCTGGCCTGGCGGTACGGCGCCGACCGGATCTGGATCGTCAACGTGGGCGACTTGAAGCCGATGGAATTCCCCATGGAGTTCTTCCTGCAGCTTGCCTGGGACCCGGCGCGTTGGCCCAAGGAGCGGCTCGGGGAATACACGCGGCTGTGGGCCGAGCGGGAATTCGGGCCGGCCCATGCGGCCGGGATCGCGGACATCGTCTCGGCGGAACTGAAATACAACGGCCGTCGCAAGCCGGAGCTGCTCGAGCCGTCCACTTACAGCCTGGTCAACTATGATGAGGCGGATCGGGTAGTGGCCCAGTACGACGCGATCGTCACCGACGCGGAGCGGATCTCGCAGGAGCTGCCCGCGATCGCGCGCGACGCTTTCTTCGAGCTTGTTCTCCACCCGGCGAAGGCCGCCGCGCAGGTGACCGGGCTTTACGTCGCGGTGGCCAGGAACCGGTTGTACGCTGAACAGGGGCGGGCCTCGGCGAACGACTGGGCAGCCAAAGCCCGCGCGCTGTTCCAGGCCGACGCCGACTTATCGGCGTACTACAACAACACGCTCGCCCGCGGTAAGTGGAGCCACATGATGGACCAGACGCACATCGGCTACACCTACTGGCAGGAGCCGCCCAGGAACACGATGCCGCCCGTGCGGGAGATCGAGCTTCCGGAGGCCGCGCAGATGGGAGTTTCCGCGGAGCGCCTTTCCTTCGACTCGTTCAATCGGCCCCGGCGCCACATCGACATTTTCAACCGCGGCCGCGCGCCGTTTGAGTTCTCCGCCACGGCCAGCGCTCCCTGGATCGTGTTGAGCGACACCCACGGCCGCATCGGGAAGGAGCGGAGGCTATGGGTCGGCATCGACTGGAGCAAGGCGCCGCAAGGTTCCACCAGCGGCTATGTCGAAATCAACGGCCAGCGCGTGCCCGTGACTCTGTTCCGGCCGCAGGGGGCTGCGTTCAAGGGCTTTGTCGAAGCCGACGGCTACGTCTCCATCGAGGCCGAGCATTACACAGCCAAGGTCGACTCCGCCGCGGCGCGCTGGGAGAAGATTCCCGACTATGGTCGGACTTTGTCGGCCATGAGCGTCTTCCCGGTTACCGCACCGAGCGTCACTCCGCTCGAGAACTCTCCCTGTCTCGAATACCGGATGTATCTGTTCAACCCGCAACATGTCGAAGTCGAGGCGATCCTCGCCCCAACGCTGAACTTCGTTCCCGGCCGTGGCCTCCGCTTCGCAGTCTCCTTCGACGACCAGCCGCCCCAGATCCTGGACGCGCTCGCACACAACTCGCAGGCGGACTGGGCGGAGGCCGTGAAAGACAACGTTCGGAGGATCCGGTCCGCGCACACGCTGTCGGGGACAGGAGCCCACACGCTGAAGTTCTGGATGGTCGATCCGGCCCTGGTGCTGGAGAAACTGGTCGTGGACCTCGGCGGCGTAAAACCGAGCTATCTCGGGCCACCGGAAAGTTTCCACAGTCAAGACTGAACTGCCTTGCGCGCTGTGTGGGCTCCGCCGGTTCCGGCCAGCGCATGGCCCTGAATGCGCGCGCCAGTCCGGATGCCGGCAAAAAGTCAACCCGGTGAACTTGTACACCGCCGCCGCCCCGCCGCGCAGCGGTATGAACACAGGTTCCCGCGACTATCTAAGAGCCCGCCCTGGCGACCCGGACCCGTGAGTGTGCCACAGCTTCCGGAGGAATCGGATGACCAGCCAGAAAAGCACCACAGCGGCGCAAGCCAGGCTTATGAGTGTCCATTTTCGCTGGCTCATAACTTCACGGACAATATGTAACGAGTCGAATGACGTCCATTCCTCGCGAATCTTGCCATCGGCGATACGCCAAACCGTAATACCGCGTTCCTCGATTCTCACTCCCGTTGCCGGCAGGCTGCCGATTGGTACGCTGTTGGTTCCGCGTGCCGTCCACACCACCGTGACCAGGTCGCCCTCAGCCACCATCAGATCTACGGTTATCTCCAGATCTGGAGCGATCTTCTTCTCCCAGCGGACCGCAGCCTGGTCCTCTTCGAGATCGAAATCTCTATGCAGTCCGTGATTTACGAAGTCCCTGGCGTAGATTTCGTTTGCAGTCTGAAACCTGGCCTTATTGAATATTTCATCGAACACCCGTCTGGCGACTGCTTTGTTCTTGTCTTGCTGGGAAAGCGGTTCTGACAAACTCACGGATACGAGCGAGCATGTCAAGAACACAAAAGCCATGATTCGTTTCATGACGGATCACCGGGTGCGTGCTACATATTCTCCATCTGAAAGCGCTCCAGCGCCAAGCGGGTTCCGTATTCGTAGGCGTCGAGCAGCTTGTCCCAGGCGGCGTTGGCCTCGGCGTCAATCGGCTTGCGGGCGGGGTCGGCGTCGAACCAGGCCAGCGTGCGGCGGATGCCCTGGGCGTAGGGCACAGTCGCGCAAAAGCCGGGGACGAATCGCTTGATCTTGGTGTTGTCGAAAACCGTGCTGACGGCCTTGTCCCCGATCAGGCTTCCCAGAGAGTCGGGCAGGCATGCGGAGATGAAGTCGGATGTGATATGGACCAAATGCGGCTCGGCGCCCGCGGCCTCGGCAACGATCCGGTAGTATTGGTCCCAGGTCATGACTTCATCGCCGGTGATATGGAAGGCGTGACCGATAGCCTGCGGCAGCCCCAGTAACCCCACCAGGCCCTTGGCGAAATCGGAGTTATGCGTGATGACCCATAGCGAGGAGCCATCGCCCGGCACGATGACTTTCTTCCCACGGCGCATGCGGTCCACCACGGTGTAAGATCGGGCCCAACTGTTGACCGGAAGAGTAACCTGCGTCTCGCCATAGGTAAGGGACGGGCGCACGATGGTAATGGGGAATCCCTCTTCGCGATAGGCCTGCGTGAGACGTTCCTCGCAGGCGATCTTGTCGCGGGAGTATTGCCAGTAAGGGTTCGCGAGCGGCGTGGACTCCGTGATGAGGTAGTGCGTGGGCGGCTTCTGATACGCGCTGGCGGAGCTGATGAAGATGTATTGCCCCGTGCGGCCGCGGAACAGCCGCAGGTCGCGCTCGATGTGCGCCGGCACATACGCGGTCCACTCGACCACGGCGTCGAACGACGCGCCTGCGAGCGCGGCCGCGGCCGAGGGGTCGTCAATATCGAGGGTAAGCGTCTTGACGCCTGGGGGCGCCGTGGAGGCGTGCCGCCCGCGGGTCGCAAGCGTGAGATCGATGCCGCGCTCTGCCGCCAACTGCGTGCACGCGGTGCTGATGATTCCGGTTCCGCCAATGAAGAGTGCTTTCATGCTCATCATTGTGGCACGACGCCTCGCTTGGCCTGGTACCAGGGGCAGCCAGCGGAGACGGGACAAGATCCGCACAGCGGGCGGGAGCGTTTGCAGAGTTCCTGGCCGTGGCGCTTGAGCAGGAGATAGGCCCGCACGAGCGCATCGCATTCCGCGGGCAGTTCGGAGCGGATGGCCTCCTGTGCCGAGCGGTAAGTGGCGGCGTAGTTCTTCTTCTCCTCTCCGAAGCCCAGGCGGACCGGCACGTGCACGCAGTTGGAGGGCACCGCGGCGATGGGCGCGGTACGGGTGAAGAGCAGGATCTTGTCGGCGCCGGGATCGCCGATGGTGGGGAATTTCTTCAGGGCCTTCCGCGCCTCCGGTAGAGACTTCTTCAGCACCGCTCCCAGATCGCCGCCATACGTGTATTTTACGAGGGCGGCGATCTCCTTGAGGCGCGCCGCGCGCACATCGGGGACGATGCCGCCCAGCCGCATCAGGCCCGTGAGTTTGCGTTCGGGCGCGGCCAGAATGTCGTCCGGGAGCAGGCCGACTTCACTTTTGAGCGCGTCGAAGCCTTTGGCGCAGGAGGCGTCGGTGGCCGGGTACCCGCAGTTGTTGTGGAGGATCATCTCGTATGGGTCGGTGGGGTGCGGCGCGCCGGGCGCGCCGTAAAAGGTATCGAGAGCGGCGAGGACCTTAACGAGTTTCATCGCGCGGCACCCTGCTTCAGACGGCGCACTTCGAAGGAGCCGAAGCTGTACTCCGGCTCCGTCTCCCGCTCCAGGAACTCCGCCACCAGCGGAGGCGATACCTTCGTCCCGCTGCTGCTCCTCGGCGCGACGAAGTACTGGATGCCCAGGGATTGGGCCAGATTCCCGTACTCGGCGGGAGAGACCAGGAGCGATACCTGGTGCATGTACGGCCAATTGTGCCAGGCGAGTCTGTAGGACTCGGCCCTCAGTCCCGCAACGGCCGAGGTTTCGAACAAAGCTACGGGTTGCCTTGGATGGGCCTGATTCAGGTAGGCGATCAGTTTCCGCACCGGCACGGCGCTCCGCTCCCGGTCCAGGTGACTGAATGGGTTCACGAAGAAGTCGCGATGCGACCACCCCGAGGCGGGGAGGAAGTAGATATTGAGCGCGAAGGCCACCAGCAATACGGCCACCACCGCGCGAAACAGCGCACGGTCGGCGGCGTGCAGCAGGCCGAGCGTGACCGCACTCGCCGCCGCCAGCAGCGGCAACGCGGGGTATAAGTACCGCACATACGCCAGAGTGTGAAACGTGAGGATCCATCCGATCAGCGCCACTCCGAGGAAGAGCCACGCGAGGTACGTCCGCCTGCGGCTCAGCGCCAAGAGCCCCAGCGGCACGAGCAACAGGTACTGAAATCCCACAGCGCCATCCTGGCTTTCGAGAAACCGATGCGTGTGAAAGAAGATGTCGAAGGCCGTGTGCACAGTTAGCGGTGTCTGCCAGCGAAGGTCAATGAACGGCTGGCTGGAATCGAACCAGGGCGACTTGAAGACCTCGTTCATGTACGGGAAAAGAGGATTGCCGGTCTTCGCCCACGAATACACATAAGGGGGCCCGCCGAACAGGAGCAGCAGCAAGAGCCCTATGGCCGCCACGCGCGCCACGTTCGGCAGAGCGCGCCGGCGCGCCACCAGTTCCCAGACTGCGAATCCTGCCGCCGGAAAGAGGAAGGCCGTGGTGCCGAACTTGGTCGCCAACCCAGCCCCGAAAAGCACCGCTGCCAGGTAGAACCAGCGCGGCGCGCCGGTCGCGTGGAAGCGCTCCAGCGCCAGGATCGCCCCGAACAGGACGGCGGCCCAGACGTTTTCGGAGAACAAGGAGCCCGTCACCAGTTGCGACAGTGGACTCGACGCGAACAACCCGGCCAGCAGCATCGCGGGGATCGCCGCCAGGTAGCGCCGGGATAGGAGGTAGACCAGGCCGGTGAGGATGGCGAGAAAGGCGAAGTTGAGCAGGTGCGCGGCATATTCGCCACCCGGCACGACCACAGCCGTGTAGCACCAGTCGGCCCCCAGCGGCATCATCGTCCAGGAGTAGTGGTGAAAATCGAATGGCCAGTAGTGCTGGAACCCGACCCATAGCGGCGCCATGAGGTGCACGGCTACCGCGTCCGATCCGTCTTCGGGCGCCGCCGCGACCAGGAACTGGCAGAGCAGAGGAAATGCCGCCAGCGCCAATGTCCCGTATGCGAGACGGCTGCACAGCCGCACCGGCCGGAACAGGCGAGCGCAGTCCGCCAGACAAGAGAGGGTCAGCCGCGGGCGGACCGCCAGCGGAACACAGAACGCTGCCACGTAGGTGGCGGCGTAATTCACTCGGAAGTGAACGGCGATCCAGACCAGCCCCATCCAGACCGCCACTCCCAACAGCAAGTCGAGCAGGAGCGATATCGGGTCTGGAGTCTCATCGCGCCCCAACAGGAGCGCCCCCGTCACGACGCACGAGAACAGGAAGAGCAGGACGGCGACCACTGCCATCGGCCCAAACGCCGCCCCGAACGCCAGCAGCGACACTGCGAGCGTCGCCGGCGCAAACCAGGCTGGGGCGAACACGAGGAACGCCGCAGACCACGCCACGTACCATCCGGCCAGTCTCTCCAGACGGCGCAGCCCGAGCGGAAACCACAAGTCTTGTTTCAACAAGCCGCACGAGTACACGCCCCACACCGATACGAGCACGGCCCCGCCGAGAACAAGCCACCCAGCGATCCGAAAAAGCGGGGAGACGCGAGCGGCCGGCAACGACTCCGTCTCCGACGACCGGCTGAACACGAACTCGCGTTGGAGCACGAAGCTGGCAATGAACAGCAGCCCTTCGGCGAGCGGCTTGGCGAACACAACGCCCAGCCCTCTGCCATCTACCAGGCCGCGGATCATGGCATAGGACACCACGGCGTGGGCCAGGGCCAGCGACAGAAACTTCGCGAATTGAATGCCGGCGCGCCCGTGGGAGAGAAAGACCACCCGCCGGGCGGCCGTGAACTGAAACGCGATGGCGACCGAGCGCGCGGCGACCTGCGAAACCAGGATGTTGTGGACCTGGCTGTACGCCAGGAAGAAGACCAGATTGTCGAGGAGCGCCGTCACGATCGAGACCGAGGTGAAGCGCAGAAGCACGGCGTAGGTCTTCAGAGAATCGAGCAGGGGGTTGAAATGCGACGACTTGTTCCCCGGTTCATAGATCGTCCGAATGGTCCGCTGGATCACCGGCCGGCCCTGGTGCTTCGCCACGAGGAGCATGTCCAGCTCGAACTCGTAGCCGTTGGAGTCGATTCGCAGCAGATCGGGGATCATGGCGCGCGGAACGCCGCGCAGACCGGTCTGTGTGTCCTGCAGGTCCTGGCCAACGAGCGTGCGAAACACGGTGCGCGTGACCGCGTTCCCGACCCGGCTTCTGAGAGGCACCGGGCCATCGAACAGGCGCGCGCCCAGCACGAGCTGGTCCGGCTTGTCCGCCAGCGTGCGAGCGACGCTCAGGATGTCGTCGGGGTGGTGCTGGCCATCGGCATCGGCGGTAATAACCCCAATACAATTCGGCAGCTCAGACAGCACATGCTCCATTCCGGTCTTCAGCGCCGCGCCTTTGCCCAGGTTCGTGGCGTGACGGAGCAAGTGCACTTTTGGGAATTCGCGCACGCGCTCGAAGATCGGCTCCCACGCGGGACCGCTGCCGTCGTCCACCACGACGATGGCCTCGACGCCGGAGTTCGCCAGAGCCCCGATCACATCCAGAAGAGGCTCGGCGGGCCGATAGGCCGGGATCAGGACGGCAACACGCATAGAGTCTACCCAATATAAGCCGAGCGCCACACCGCGTCGACGACGGCAGCTTTTGGGCGGCCTGCAATCCTCTCTCGGAGTGCTTTCGAATCGACAAGCGACCTACTCAACACCTGCCTCCACGCTGAAGTACACGCAATCCGGGTGGTGGAAGACGAGGGCACTGACCGTCGCCTCGGGGTCCATCATGAAGCCCTCGGTGAGCTGAACTCCGATCTCCTCGGGGCCCAGGAGATCGAACATGCCCTGCTGATCCTCCAGGCGCGGGCAGGCCGGGTAGCCGAAGCTGTAGCGCTTGCCGTGGTAGCGCGACGTGAAACGCTCGTGCATGGTTGTCGTCGGCGGGTCGGGGAAGCCCCAGTCTTCGCGGATGCGGCGGTGCAGCCACTCGGAGGTCGCTTCGGCGGTCTCGAGGCCGAGCGCCTGGACGGCGTGCATGAAGAGGAACTCGCCCGCTTCCTTGGCCCGCTCGGCGCGCTCGCGGATGCCGGCGCCCGCGGTCACCACGAAGAGGGCGATGTGGTCGCGGACGCCATCCACCGGGTCGAGGACGTAGTCGCTCAGGCAGAGGCCGTGCTCGCGCGGCTGGCGGCCGAAGGCAAAGGTGTGGAGCGGCGCGGCGCCGCCCGGAGTGAACAGGTGGATGGCGTTGCCGTCGCGCTCGGCCTCGAAGAACTGCCACACGGCGCGGACGCGCATCCAGGCGGCGGCGTCCTGCTTGACGCACTCCATGTTGTGGAACAGCTCGAGCGCCTGGGGATCGCGATCGGCCAGCAGCTTCTCGAAGTTACCCTTGAAGCCCAGGTGCTTGCCATAGAGCATGTAGGGGTTGACGTAGCTCCAGACCTCGGCCAGGTTGGGCACCTCACGGATCTTGCGCTCGAGCGTGGGGGCCGGGGGAATCGGAATATCGGTACGCACCTTGCTGCTGCGGCGCGCGCCGGGCACAATCAAGGGCGCCTCCTCGGGCGCGGGCGCGGCCTCCGCCTCCGAATGCGTGTGGGCCGCGACGACGGCGCCGCGCGTGGCCGGGTCGGACAGCTCGTTGAGGGTGCGCAGGCCGGTCATGGCGTCTTTGCAGTAGCAGACCGCGGTCCCGTAGGCGGGCGCGATCTTCACGCGGGTGAAGCGCTCGGAGAGCGCCGCGCCTCCTACCAGCAGCGGCACCTCGATGCCGGCATCCTTAAGATCGCCCGCGGTGATCACCATCTGCTGCGCGCTTTTCACCAGCAGGCCGGAGAGCCCGATCGCATCCGGGTGATGCTCGTGCCAGGCGCGGATCAGCTCCTCGGGCGGCACCTTGATGCCCAGGTTGATGACGCGGTAGCCGTTGTTGGCCAGGATGATCTCAACCAGGTTCTTGCCGATGTCGTGCACGTCACCTTTGACCGTGGCCAGCACGATGCTGGCGCGCGCGGCGGTGTCCGCCTTCTCCATGAACTGCTCGAGGTGGTTGACCGCGGCCTTCATGGCCTCCGCGGATTGCAGCACCTCGGCCACGATCAGCTCGTTATTGGCGAATAGGCGGCCGACTTCGCTCATTCCGGCCATGAGCGGGCCGTTGATGATGTCGAGGGGAGCCATGCCTTCGGCGAGCTTGAGGTCGAGGTCGGGGACCAGGCCGTCCTTGGTGCCTTCGACGATGTAGCGCGGGAGCCGCTCGTCGAGCGGCAGGCTCGACTCGGTCTTCGCCTTCGCGACGCGCTGACGGAAATGGGCGGCGATGGCCGCGATGTGGAACTGGTTGATGGCCGCTTTCTGCTCGCGGGTCTGTTCGCGCCAGTCGTCGCGGGCGGTGATGTCGGGCGGGGGCGTGTTGAACAGCAGCGACTCGGCCAGGCGGCGCTCCTCGATGGGGATGGAGGCGAAGCGCTCGAGCCTCTCGGCGTTGACGATGGCCAGATCGAGCCCGGCCTTGGTCGCGTAGTAGAGGAAGACGGAATTCACCACCTCGCGCGCGGCGGCCGGGAGTCCGAAGGAGACGTTCGAAACCCCCAGCACGGTCTTGACGCCGAGCTTCTCGCGAATGAGCCGCACGGCCTCGATGGTTTCGACCGCGCCTCCGATGTAATTTTCGTCGCCGGTGGCACAGGGGAAAACCAGCGCGTCGATGAGGATGTCTTCGACGGGGATGCCGTACTTTTCCGTCAGGAGGCGCACGGAGCGTTCCGCCACCGCCAGTTTGCGCTCGCGGGTGAAGGCCTGGGCCTGCGCCTTATCCTCATCGATGGAGCCGACGATCAGGGCCGCGCCGTACGCGCGGGCCAGGGGGCAGACACGCTCGAACTTCTCCTCGCCGTCCTCGAGGTTGATGGAGTTGATGATGCTCTTGCCCTGGCAATAGGTGAGGGCCAGCTCGAGGGCGCCCGGGTCGGTGGTATCGATCATGACCGGCGCTTTGATCTTGCGGATGAGGCGGTCGTAGAAGGGCGGGATGTCGGTGAGCTCGTCGCGGTCACTCGACTGGAGGCAGACGTCCACGACCTGCGCGCCGTTGCGGACCTGGCGGCGCGCGATCTCGCTGGCCTCCTCCCACTTCTCCTCCGCGACCAGGTTCTTGAAGAGGCGCGATCCGATGACGTTGGTGCGCTCCCCAACCAGCAGCGGGCGGTTGGATTCCTCGGCCTCCACCAGCTCGATGCCGGAATAAAACACGCGGTGCGCCGGCTGTTTCGGCGGGCGGGGCTTCTTGCCCTCGACCATCTGCGCCAGCGCCCGGATGTGCGCGGGCGTGGTGCCGCAGCAGCCGCCCACAATGTTGAGCCAGCCGTGATCTACGAAGCGCTCGATCTCGCGGGCCAGGGATTCGGGCGTCTCGGCGTATTGTCCCTCGGCGTCGGGCAGGCCGGCATTGGGGTAGCAGGAGATGCGCGTGGCGGCGATTTCGTTCAGGGTGCGTATGTGGTCGGTCATGAACTCGGGCCCGGTGGCGCAGTTCAGGCCGATAGAGAGCAGGCCGGCGTGAGCGATCGAAACATAGAACGCATCCGCGGTCTGGCCGGCGAGCATGGTTCCGGTGGGCTCGATAGTGCAGGACACCATGGTGGGAATGTCGACGCCGAGTTCGCGGCCAAGGCGGGCGATGGCGAGGAGGCCGGCTTTGACGTTGCGCGTGTCCTGGCAGGTTTCGAGGACCAGGATGTCCGCGCCGCCTTCGATGAGGCCCGCGGCCTGCTCGTAGTACGCGTCGCGCAGGGCGTCGAAGGTGACGCCGCCGGTGACGCTGATGGCCTTGGTGGTGGGGCCCATCGAGCCGGCCACCCAGCGCGGCTTCTGGGGAGCGGCGACGGCGTCGGCAGCCTGGCGCGCGAGCTCGGCGGCGCGGCGGCTGATTTCGCGCGCGCGGTCGGCGAGTCCGTATTCAGCCAGGACGATGCTGCTGGAGCCGAAGGTGTCGGTCTCGATGATGTCGGCGCCGGCATCGAGGTAGGCCCGATGGATGCCGGTGAGCACGTCAGGCCGGGTGCGGACGAGATTCTCGTTGCAGCCATCGAGGGCCGGGCCGCCGAAATCGGCCGGCGTGAGGCGGGCTTCCTGCAGCATGGTCCCCATGGCGCCGTCCATGCAGAGGACGCGCGTTTCGAGGGCGTCAAGGAGGGCTTGGTGGCGTGGGGAAGGCTGGGACATGCGACTACTTTGATGGTATCAGCCGTCGGCCATCAGCCTCAGGACATTCGGTTTCGGCCGGCGGCCCGCCGGTGCGGCGTGCCCCGGGGCCGTCGCCTCGCTCGCCTGCCCCCGCCAAGCCATATCCCGCCTCGCCGGACATGGTGTACGATACCAATCACAAGGCGCGGCTGTCGGAAAACGGCGCCTGGGGGGCAACTATGAAACTCTGCCTGGGACTTCTGTGCACATTCTCCGCGCTCTGGGCTGGCGACGGCTCAAACGCACGCACCCGCGATGCCGCCGCTAAGGCAGTCGCGCTCATTCAGGCGAGCCAAAAGACCTGGTATTCCCACCAGAGCTGTTATTCCTGCCACCAGCAGGTGTTGCCGGCGCTCGCCTTCCGCGCTGCCCGCGAGCACGGCATTCCCGTGGACGAGCCGGCCGCCCGCGCCGACGCGGCAGCCGCATTTGGGTTGTACGCCGATCTCGACCGCGCGGTTCAATACACCTATATCATCGATCCGGGTCTCAGTGACGGCTACGGCCTGCTGGCCGCCGACGCGGTCGGCGTGCGCCCCAGCCTGGTCACCGCCATCTATGCGCGCCTGATCGCCACCCATCAGGAGCCGGACGGCCACTGGGAGACCATGGACGAACGGCCGCCCCAATCCTACAGTCCCTTCACCGCGACCGCCGTCTCGCAGGCGGCCATCCAGCGCTTCAGCCACGCCAGCATGCGCGCCGACACGCAGGCGCGCGTCGAGCGGGCTCGAACCTGGCTTCTTTCCCACACCGCGCGCACCACCGAAGAGCGCGCCTTTCAGGTTTTCGGAGCGCGCCTCACCGCCGCGGACCACGCCGCCTTGAACAAGCTGGCCCACGAGCTGATGGTCACCCAGCAGCCCGATGGCGGCTGGGCCTCCCTCGGCGGCCGCGCCAGCGACGCCTATTCCACCGGCCAGGCCTTGTGGGCACTACACGACTCCGGCGGCGTCCCCACCAACGATCCCGCATGGCAAAAGGGAATCGACTACCTGCTTCGCACCCAGGCGAAGGATGGCTCCTGGCACGTCGCATCGCGCCTGCATCCGCCCGCGCCGGTAAGCCCCAAGTACTTCGAGACCGGCCACCCCTACGGGCACGACCAATTCATCTCCACCATGGGCGAGAGCTGGGCTATCATCGCCCTGGCGCAAACGCTCCCGCGCGTCGAGTCAAGTCTTCCGCCCCTAAAGGAAGCGGAGCCTCAGGGCATCGAGCCCTGGGTGGAAACCATGCTCTTCGGCAGCGTGGCCGATGTGAAGCGCCTGCTCGACGGCGGGTTCGATCCCAACTCGGCGATGAAACCCTCCGGGACCACGGCGCTGATGCTGGCCGCCCCCGACATCGACAAGATGAAGCTGCTCCTCGATCGCGGCACGAACGCCGACGCGCGCGCTGCCAACCGCTACTCCGCCCTCCTGGTCGGGGCCAATTATCCCGGATCGAGCGCCGCCATCAATCTGCTTCTCGACCATGGCGCCAGTGTGCGCCTCCCCAAAGGCCAGGGCGCGGCGCAGTTCAACGGGTTCCCGATCCTGCTGGCTGCTTTCTCCGGCAATGCCGACACGATTGACCGCCTGCATAAGGCCGGCGACCGCGTGGACGACAAGATGAACCTGCTCGGCATGTTCCCCGTGACGCCGCTGCTGATGTTATCCACGACGCACCGCACGGACTCCGTACGCGCCCTGCTCGACGCCGGCGCAAATGTGGACGAAGCCGACGACGACGGCATCACCGTGCTCGGCTGGGCCGCGATCTCGAACCGGCTCGATCTCGCCCGCCTTTTGATCCAGCGCGGCGCCGACGTGAATCACACCGACAAGAACGGCATGACGCCCCTGCTCTACGCGGCCTCCATCGACTTCGGCGATTCGGCCATGATCGACCTCCTGCTGAAGTCCGGCTCAAAGCCCAACGCGCGCACCCCGCAAGGCCTCACCGCCCTCGACCTGGCCCGCAACTACAAGAACACGCATCTGCTGGAGAGCCTGGAGCAGACCAGGGCCGCGAGATAGCGTCCCTCCGGGACTTCGCTACTCCGGCATTTCATCGCCCTTTCGTGGCGCCTTTCCGCCCTTCCGCCGCATGATCCTGTCGAAAGCCTTGAAATCCGCTCGCGCCTGCCGATCCCCGAAATACTTCGCCGTCTGCAGCGCCGAGACCTTCTCGGCCACCGCCGTGGCCACGAACTGGTTGATGCTCGTCCGGTCTTCCCGGCTTAACCGTTCAACCGCCTCTTTGAGCGAACGCGGCAGCCGCAAGGGATATGTTTGGGCCTCTTTCATCGCTGAATCCTCCCTATCGCCTCTCGCGGAAGCAGGACCTCCACACCGAACTGGGTCGCGGCGGTTCCATAGTCCCGCACGTTGAATGTCACCACGGCATCCGCCCTGCCGTTGACCGCCGCCTCCAGAACCATCTCATCGTTCGGATCGCGCAGCTGAGGCCGCCACAGAAAATGCGTCGGCACGGGCTCTCCCATGGCTATGATGGCGTCCAGAAAGATCTCCACCTGCCGATCCGAAAGCCCGGCCTCCACCCGCTGCTCGGGCCTCCGGCAAACGGCTTCGTATTCCATGGCGAGAGGCACGCTCATCGACAACCTGGCCCGCCCCCGCCGCGCCGCCCGAACTATGGCTGCGGATGCGCCCGTTGGACTCCGCATAGCGGCGGCTACGGCATCGGTGTCCAGAACAAGCCTCACATCGTCCACGATATCATACCATCGGCGATGTTAGATGCTCTAGAGTGCCCAGCCCCGGTCCTGCTCCTGCTGGCGAGGACAGAGCGGAACCCTTCTCGGCCCGCGGCCTTCCCAAGATCCTCGCGCGGCATAGCCGGTAGCGGTAGCAACTTGTCTGGTCACAATCTCCCAGTCGTCGCATCTAACCACCAGGGGGTGTCCCCATTCTGCGAATCCTGCTCGCCGCTCTGGTCGCGTTCCCACTCCTGGCGCCCGCTTCGGCGTCACCGGTCTCGTCCCGAAAGGCTCGACGGCCCACCATCCGTTACTTCATCGCCACGGCCTATTCGGTAGAGGGCACGGGCTCTTCCGGCAAGTGGTCGCATCCAGGCACTGTGGCCGCCGACCGGAGGATATTGCCGCTAAACAGCCGCATCCGCGTTTATGGCGCTGGCCGGTATTCCGGTGACTATACCGTGGAAGACACTGGGGGAAAGGTGGACGGCCACCACATCGACCTCTACATGCCCAGCCGGGCCGCGGCAAAGAAGTTCGGCCGCCAGCGAGTGAAGGTGGTCGTCCTCAAGTACGGCGACGATGAGCCCGGTCCACCCGATCCCCAACAAAAGGCCGACGCCAAGGCCGTAAACCGAAGCGTGCGCGCCAAAGAGAATCCGCCGCCGGCAAAATGACTCCAACCATCTACCTTGCCGCCCAGACGCGAAACTGCCCGCTGACGTGCAGCATCGAGAGCAAATACAGCGTCCCATCGTAATAGCGCTCTTTCCCCGAAGGAACAGGGCACTCCCAGAGCGCTTTGACGAACTCCTTGGCGCGCGGATTCGTCGCCGCCAGGCTCGCCACGGCGTTGGTGGCGATCAGGCCCGGAGCGTGGCCTGCACGCAGTTGTTCGCCGGCCAGCGTGTAGACGCTCCCGTACGTCTCCATCCCCTTCGACGCGAAGAACGCCTGAATCCGGTCGCTCAGCCCCCGCTCGCGACCGTCCTTCCCCCACCACGCCCAGTCCACCGACCAGTTCATCGCCGTCCGCCACGCATCGAAGCGGAAATTGGCCGCGCCCGCGTTCCACTTCAAGCTGTACGGCGTGCCGTCGAAGTTGGCATAGTCCGGCGCCAGGCCCGTAACCGGATTGGTCGCCTTCTGGAAGAAGTCGCGGCTGGCTGCGGCGGCCTCGGCCCAGAACGCACGGTCGGCCGCGGGGCCCCACTGCGCCCAGAGCTCGTAGAAAGCGGGCAGGTGGTAAGACGGGTCGGTGAAGCCGTTTCGGTCCAGCCCCGGCACGAACCGTACCATCTTCAACTTCTCATCGAACATGTTGCCGCATGCGTACGGCCCGCGCTTGGTCCGCCCCCGCAGAATCTCCCGATGCAGCATATCGGTCAGCAGCCGGTCGGCCTCCGCACGATAGTTGTCGATCCCGCTGCCGTTGCCCCAGCGCCCGGAAGCAAAGTACAGCGCCATCGTGAAATACTCTTCGCCGTCCGGCGCCGGCGTTTCGTCGTTCGGCGTGCCGTCCGTCTTCATCGACCATGAGAAGAACCCACGCGCCGGATGGTCCGCCTCGGCGTGATACATGTACGTCTTCGACCAGTTCCAGAGCGCGTCGAACTCGGCCTTCTTGTCCAGTTGGACCGCGATCATCATGCCGTACGACATGCCTTCCGTGCGCACGTCGTGGTGCGCCACATCGGTGACATAGGCGAGTTCGCCGTTCGCGTTTCTCCCCGCGGCATAGTAAATCGCCTCCGTGCTCGGATCGCCGTGAAACAGTTGCTGGAAGGCAGCCTCCAGTTTCTTCGCCACGTCTTTCGCCGGGACGCCGGCCTCTACGAACAGATTCCGGTAGCGGCCCGTGACGGCGGCTCCTGCCTTGGCCTCAGCCGCGCGGGCCTGCCCTCCCTGCGCAATGAGCGCAAGACAACCGAACAGGAGGAGGACGGATCGAGCGGACTGCGTCATCTTCTTCGACTCACCCCTTCACATACGCGAGCTTGGCGGCCACTTTTCCGTCGCGTACCGTGAAGAGGTCCACGCCCCGCAGATGCCACGGCTGTCCGTTGCGGATCTTCCGGTATACCCACCGCACCACGGCGCGATCCCCGCTCACGATGGTTTCCTCCGCCTCGAATCGCGCGTCGGGATTGCGCGCGAACCACTCCCGCCAGAACGCCACCACCGCCGCCTTCCCTTCGATCCGCCGGCCGTCTGGCGCGGGAGACGTGTCCTCGAACACCGTATCGTCGGTCAGCAATAACGCCAGGGCGTCCGAATCGTGCCGACCGAATGCCTCGTTGAAGCGATCCACCACCATGCGGGTGGTGGCATCGGCGCTCTGCGGATTCTGTTCGACGCTCATATTCATCCCGTGCGCCTGTCGCGGTGCCGTTGAAGCGAGGAACGCCATCGCGGCACAAGTGACGAGCAGGATTTGTCCCTTCGTCAGCTCTTGGGGCATCCGGTCCTCCTGGACCGGATTCTATCAACTCGGCAGGCCGGATACTCGCCCCCTTTTCCCGTCGCGCGATCTGCGATCCC
>Ga0265316_10002952_pt1 | contig 17405 bp, 19 predicted proteins | sample 4522metaG_FD_202092 | JGI IMG/M metagenome (GOLD analysis project Ga0265316, IMG submission 202092) | Rhizosphere microbial communities from Carex aquatilis grown in University of Washington, Seatle, WA, United States - 4-5-22 metaG | ecosystem: Host-associated > Plants > Roots > Rhizosphere >...
CAAAAAACATTCAACGGTATATGGATACCATTCTCTTCGGAACAAACGATTGTTTCGCTTAATAAAATATTTGAAAAGCAGATGGTGCCAAGCGATACCAAAGGAGCAATATGAAATATAGTGAAATGTTCCAAGTTAAAAGTGGAGATAAAATCAAATTAGATAAAATTGATCCTGCTTTTACTGATGGGTTCAAGGATACCGACGGCGTCGATGATAAAATCAACAAGTACACAGAACGTCTCCGTGCTCTGCAATACAGTTTATACGCAGAGGGGAAAAGGTCACTTTTAATCTGCTTACAGGGATTAGATGCTGCGGGTAAGGACGGTACCATTGCTCATGTTCTGGGTGCCATGGATCCGCAGGGAACCAGGGTCTGCGGATTTAAAGTTCCCAACATTGAAGAAGCTAGCCATGACTTCCTGTGGCGCATTGAAAAACAGGTACCGGCGAAAGGTGAGGTGGTCATCTTCAACCGCTCTCATTATGAAGACGTCCTGGTGGTTCGGGTGCATAAAACAGTCCCCGAAGAAGTTTGGTCAAATCGATATAGTCTGATTAATCATTTTGAAAAGGGCCTTGCCGCTAATGGGACACATATTTTGAAATTTTACCTGCACATCAGTTCGGAGGAACAGTTAAATCGTTTCCGGGAGCGGCTGGATGACCCCACCCGCCAATGGAAAATCAGTGAATCGGACTATAAGGAACGAAAGTACTGGAAGGAATATACCCGGGCTTATGAAGATGTACTCAGAGAGACGAGTACCGGGCACTCACCATGGTACATAATTCCATCCAATAATAAATGGTTCCGTAATCTCGCAATTTCCCAAATCGTTGTTGAAAAATTAGTATCATTAAATTTGAAACTTCCGAAAACACAAGTGGATATCAGTGAAATTCGACGTAAATATCATCAGGCAGTAGTACTAGAAAAAGAAAAAAAGTAAAATAAATTCGTAATATTTTGACATCAGATTAGCATAAAAACGCGTCTAAGCAAGGGTTTCGGATTCAGCGCGATCCTATGGTATTTCTATATTTAGTCCACTGTTAAGGACTTTGCAACTAATGCGTCGCTTTTGAATTCTGGCAATTTTAGTGGCACAATCCATAAAATCGCATTCCTCGTAATTTTCAGTCTTTTCCGGGATAATTCCCGGTCGCATTACATGTCTCGCTATGCCTTATGCACTTTTTGGCGGCGTATATGCGATTCTTTTATCTGTTCGTAGAGCACTGTCATCAGCAGCAAAAACCCGCCGGCAATAAAATAGCTCTCGATGACCTCGCTGAGCCAGTGGTCACCCAAATAAACACGTGAATAACCCACCAGCAGAATAATGAAAGCAAAAACCAGTACCAGCGCTGTTTTGAGAGGGCGTGAAGAAACATTATGAAGTACAAAATAAATCAGCATCCCCAGCATCATTGCAGCGAAATAAGCATGCCCGCTGGGAAAACCCAGACCGCCAATCGGTATGATGATATCAACCAGAGTTGTCGGAGGCCGGGGCTGTTCAATAACTAATTTAAACAGGTTAGCAATAGGGGAAAGCACCCCGGTAATGGCCATAACTATTGCCTCCATCATGCCCAAGCGCCACCATATTATCAGTACGAATGCAATGGCGAGCACGACCGCCGGAATACCGGTGAAACCATCCGAAACAATTATCATGAAGGAAGTAAGAAACGGACTGCGCATGCTTTGAATAAACCGCATCGACTGAAGGTCACCGGGGAAATACGGAACCCTATGAGCAAGCACGGCCAGTACTGCGCTTAGAATCAGTAATAATGTGCCGATAATTAATCTATTGCGTAAGCTCTTTTTCACTTTATTTTCCTGGTTTCAGTTTATTCTTTATATCAAGTAAAATAGTTCAAACGGGTACTAATTTTATTTACTTGGAGGACAGCGTCCGGAACCATAGAGCCTTCATACCTAAATAGATGCCGTATGAGATTAAACCCAGCGCAATCAAACCCAGCAGCCACCGACCGAAAGGCAACTTAATCAGCGACAGGAGCGCGCCATCGATGCCGGTAGCTTTATACGGGTCGGCATGGGTGAACGCGGTGAAAAAGAGCGCACCGATAACGGCAATAATTGCACCGTAGGCAACGGTGCCGAAACGTCCGACACGTTTAATCCATGTGACCTGACCGGACGAGAGGGAATAAGAGCTTGCCTCCTTGTCGAAATTACGGCGAAAGCCGGAAAAGAGCGTAACCATTCCCCCGATAAACAGCGCAATACCTACGACCGCTACCAGCCACTTGCCGCCCGGCCACAAAAAGATTGTGCTGGCTAGCTTCCCTATACTAAAATTCTGAGAACCGGTTGTAGCGGTGCCGCCGGAGATGTAAACTACCAGCATTGGAATCAGTAATCCGTAAATGACCGCATTCACCAATAATACGGCCCGTTTAAAAAGACCTTTCAAATCATGCCCTTCATGGAGAAGATCAAATAAAGCAGCGCATAGCGCCCAGAGAACGTAAATACACAGACCAATCAGAACGATCACCAGCAGTATTTTACCCAGTGGATTGGCAGCAGTCGCCGCAATGGCTCCCTGATAATCCGCTGTCTGGCTGATTTTACCTAAAGCCATCTGTATGGCTAACAGACCCAAAACAAAGAAAAGATAACCACGGGCACCGTCACCGATGCGAACAAGAATATTCACTGCAGGGTTGTGCGCTACTTTTGAAGCTTCGTTTTTAACGCTAGTCATGTTGTTCCTCTAATCTTTTCATTCTCTTCCTTGTATTACGACGAACAAAATAGGTTTCAATAGTCATGTAAACTATTCCGGCCCAGGCCACTCCTACTGCATAACCTGCAATAACATCGGTAAGGTAATGACCGCCTACAAAAAGGCGGCTGAAGCCGATGAAAAGCATTATCAGCACCGCTAATACGATTACAACCCATTTCCAGAAGCGGGACGATATCGTGGGGATTAAAAGGTACGCGAGCAGTCCGTATAGGGTCACTGCAACGACAGTGTGCCCGCTGGGGAAACCGGGACCGGTCAATGTAGCCGCAACCGGGACAGCGAACGCCGGGCGATGACGGTTAAAGATATGTGATAGCGCCAGAAACATCAATGGGCCGCCAATATTACCTACTGCCACCATCCAAAGTTCCTTCCAGTAACGTCTGATAATAAAATACAAGCCCATCAAACCGCCGAGAACCATCACGCCCTCATTACCAAATGTCCAGCCGAGTTTGATAAAATTCAGCATGCCTTTGGACACATTCAGTGCAGTGTTATGCAACGCGTTTGTGACTGAAGTGTCCACTTTTAATAGTGGACCATTAGCTTTCAAATTAATCGCCAGAAGGGTAAAAACAAAGACACCGACAATGAACATAATCCAGCCGATTTGAGGCTTTTTTGCCAGCAGGTCCGGACTGCGGAGCCAACCTTTTATACGTTCACTCATAATGTAAACACCTCCATTTTTTTGTTGGATAAATAGTGATTATCTATTTTGATGACTTTAAATTCCTTTGAATCACGACTAACCATTTATTTCCTGTTTATTAGATTTCCCGGTAAATGGCGTGCAGCTATTTCGCGGACAGGGGAAGTATCTTAATCACCCGCGATTCCCCAGAGTTATTCTTTCATCGGGAACAAGCACGGTCAACGCCGCGGGAAATACCACGATTTCCACGGGCGTCTTGCCGATGACATCTCCGTCCACCTGGACCAGTACGCTTCTTTTGCTTTTGATGCTGACGGTGTGTTCAGCGCTCAACATAGGCGGTAACAATTTGCCGGGTCGGCCTACAAGTGCGTAGAACAGATAACGAAAATAGTCAAGACCTTTCGTGACAGAGAGTATCCATATATCAAGGTGCCCGTCGTCCACAGCAACGTCCGGTCCTTTTGGATAAAGGGTTCTGGCAAGAGCGCCGGCATTAAAGACGATGCATTCGAACGCCCGTCCGGTGTGCATCTTACCATCGACGGCAATTTCGTAGCCGTGAAACCTCAAGTGGAATAAATTAATCACTGCGTTTACCAAATAAGCCAAATTTCCAAAACGATTCTTTTGGGCGGTGGTGGTACTGCGCATGATAATTGGAGAATAACCAACGCTGGCGTTTAGAACGAATACCTGCTTGCCGATTTTCATAACATCAATTTTTTTGTAACGGGGTGAACTTGATATAACTGCCACCGCATCTTTGATTTCCAGCGGGATGTGTAGTTCTTTGGCCAACAAATTACCCGTGCCCAACGGAATGATACTCAAAGGAATCTTCGTTTCCATAAGGCCGTTTATAACAAGTGATACCGTGCCGTCTCCCCCGGCCGCGACCACCAGGTCGAAGCCTTCTTTTAATCGTCCCCGGATGACTTCACCTACATCTTCATTTTTCTTTGTTAAGATAATCTCATATTTTAATTGAGCTTCGTCAAAGCATTTTTTTACGGCGTCTTCTTTCGAGGCACCACCGGCTGCGCCGGACGATGGGTTGAGTACCACCAGAACTTTTTTCATTTGAAGACTCCTTTCACCTTGGGTAAGCCTTTCTTAATAACCTCGGACGTACCTTCCGTCACGGCTTTGGGAAGTGTATAGTTAGCCATTGGTGCTGACTCCCGTTCCAGGTCATCAGCCGGAATTCGTTTTCATCTTCTATTGTAAAAGTCGCGCTATGTCTCATATCTCCGTCATTAAGTACAAACATTAAATCAGGAGACCGCTGGTAAAGGGGCAGATGGGTATGTCCAAACACAATTCCTTTGCATTCCTGGTGTTCCTTTTTTACCTTTTGTTGAAGGTTGATTAAAGCTCTGGATTGCACCAGATAAACCAGCATCATGTACCGTTCTGTGATGAAACTCATTTTAAGATTGCTGGGAGTCAACTTTTTTTGCGGCAGATGATTCCACAGCCACATCAGACTATGTGGAATATATTGAACAGACGGGTCATATTCGTGCCCGTGACAATACCAAATGTCATCCGCCATAAATGGTTTTATCAGCTTGATTGGACCGATAGGATTAGTGAGATTTGGATTATCCCGGTATTTTTCCAGCACATGGTCATGGTTTCCCGGCAATAGTTTGGTTGGAATCTGCCCGGCAAGGTCGCGGAATTTCTGCGTCATCGGGTGTTGGAGGCAGTGTTCAAACCCGTTTTCATACATATGAAACCAATCGCCAAGTCCCCAGATTTCATCACCTTGCTTTAACTCTTTTTGAATATAAGCAATTGCCTGATCCATAGCGTCATATTGGGCATCTTTGTGTCCGATGTGTAAATCGGAAAGAATAAATTTCTTCAGATGAAAATCCCCCGGAGTTTTTTAGGATACCTTAAGAATTCGTTTTCGGTTATTTACTTAATTATGTGTCCAAATCGATAATACCCAGTTTGTCTGATTTTTCATTCAATTTTTACTTAGCGAACTAATAATTTTGGGTACTTACCTAATTTTACTGTAAACACAATGACAAAGGCATAAATAATTGAACTAATATATGACAAATTTATACCGTTTTTAGATTAAAGCCTTGCACGTAGAAAATACTGCGGTGTCAAAGTCATAATTAATTGCGGTCTGCCTTCTTTGCAAGTCAGGTTTTACTTTTCATCGTAATCTCACTGTTCCAGAGTAAATGTCATTGTCATGTTAATACCATCAGCTTGAAAATCACTCCCTGTCGTATTCCTTAATTGGACGGAGATGTCGAAGCTCTTGCTGGCACCGGCGTCGAGGCCGCTGAGATCGGTTAAATGGGCGTTCTTCAGGTCATAAATATCTATATAACCGTTAATGTTGCTATCGCTGACACTGCCGAGAAGGCTGGAACCTCCGTAATCGAGGGTAGTAACTTGAATCATGGCAGCCACCTCAACGGCAGTCATATTAACAACATTAGGACTGCCATCGCTCTCAGTGTAAGAAAAAACAATATCCAGCGTTGCTCCATTGACCGTGCTTGTGTTTTTCAGCGTAATGGAGGAAGGTCCGACGGTGGCGCCTGGCGACATACCTGTGGCATACAATGTCTGGGTTACCCCACCGGTATCATTAATTGTGAGGTCCAATGTACCCGATACAAACGAATTACCGGATGAGGTCTCATTGTCGGTTAAGTAGGCGAATTTTGCAACACCGATAATGCCAACCACCAGAATTAAAACCAGGCTTAACCCGAATATCTTTTTCATAACAACCGCACTAGGCGGCTCCTTCGCTTTCAGCGACTGAAACATAATGTGTACGGAATTTGAAATTACCCCGGTTAACAAGGCTCGTCAAAGCCTTGACTACTTCGGTATCGTAGAAAGCGATACTGCTCCACTTTATGTCTTCCATTACCTTGGCTAAACTAATTGCCTGACGTTGAGGCTTGGGTGAAGTCATCGTTTCAGCCATGTCCGCAACCGCCATAATTCTAGCTTCGAGGAGAATATTATCACCGGCTAGTTTCTGGGGATAACCCGAACCGTTCAATCTTTGATTGTATTGAACGACAGTCTTCGCCTCCGGGTAAATCGACTCTACTACATCGGGGTCGCGGATAACACCAAACATCAGCAGCATTTTCACCTATTTTGGAGAGAGTTTCATCTCTTCTGCAATGGCGCTGGCAATTTCAAAAAGCTAAAATAGAGAAACAATTCAAAACTCTTGAAGAACAGATGAGGCATCTTGAACAGAAAAGGCGCCAGTATTCGTGGCAACAGGATGAAGGCATAATAACCGAGGAAGAACTGCGGGCAGCATGTAAGCAAATTAAGTCAGAAGAAATCATAATAGATGAACAGATGAGTCGGTTGAAGCAGTTTAAGCAAGAACCGGCGCCGATGGATATGGCCGATTTCGACGAGATGGCTGAATTTTGGCAGAATATGATAGCCAGTAATTTAACAGATGTCCCAGACGATGTGAGAGCTAAATTGGCAGAAATGTTTGACTTGCATGCAACAATACGTCCGGACGGATCTGAGAATGGTTATCACGTTGATTTGACAGCTAATATTCCTTTGGAAACAGATGGCTATAAGCCCGGAGCCTATGATATGGTGTTTAGATCATCGGGATATCCATTAGTGATACGTCCAGATACTGCACGCCGATTAGTTTCCGCGTGATAAATAATTTTTGCCTATTTTGACACACCGAATTCGCTGATGTCCAGATTATAATTTTTGCCGTCCGTCACACAAAGACCTTTTCCTGGAATAAGGATTATTTTTAGTTCTTCTATAATAACGTCTTTGGGGATGATATTAATATTGGTCCTTTCGTTCGGATAAATTATTCTTTCCATCACATCAGGTTTGCGGGTTACACCTTTCATGATGTCCGCGATCCAAGCGTATCCAATAATCCGTAAGGCATTTTCCGAAGCGGCCAGAACCTGCCCGGTAAAGAACCGGATCGGGTCTTCAACAAAATGCCGCCGCTCAATAACACAAACCTTTTCTTCTGCATTTATTATCATTTTTTATATTCCCCGCAGACATTAGTATTTATGAGACATTATACGACCTGAGAATCCGGGTTGTAAAACGACCTTATAAGACACCGCAAGAATGGGGATATAAACGGGCTGGCATGATTAATTAAATATCGGCTTGTTTGCCATTCCATGAATACGTTACGAAATGTTAGACGGTGCTACTTTGCCGGTTTTGGGGGTGTTTTGCCGCGTGCCGCGGGAGGCTTTTTGGCGGTTTTTACTTTAGCGTGATTGTAATCAACCGCAGCTTGTATCAGCGCTTTAAATGAAGTCTCGTTAATTTTGTCACCTTCGTGAAAGTCGATTGTGCGCCATTGTTTGCCTTCCAGCCCATTGTTGAAAAGCCCGTCCGGGTCTGCCAGGCTTGCGCCGTTCAAAAAAGTCAATTTCACTTTGTCTTTGTAAGCATTTGCCAGACAGATCAAACCATCATCATACCACGCCGGACTCCCCATCCATTTCCATTCCTCAGCTATTTCGGGGTCAGCGCCTTTGATGATTTTGCGAATATTGGCAAGAGTGGTGCCGCGCCAGTCAGGGAGTTTGGCAATGAGCTCATCGATTTGTTCGCTTACGTCCATTTTCGTATCTCCCATTCAACGACTTGATATACAATAGAGTGATGCAGACTGATATTGTGTCAGGTAAAGTACTAATGATGAAATTATAGAGAGAGGCCGGATGCATGTCAACAACGGGATGTCTGTCCAGCAGTTAAGTTGCTGAACGTTGAGTCCTAAAAGACCAAATACTTTTGATTTTAGATCAAAACGTGTTGAACGCTGACAGCTTTTTTTAGCTTTTTCGCTGCGGCCGATAGCTTCTTTTCTGCGAGGTACGGTCGCCGCGGAAATCGGGCGCCATGATATTGAACAGGACGCTGATTTTCGGATCTACTAGCCGGGAACTGATGCGGTTCTCGATCTCATCCAGCGAGCTTGATGTCGTAATCACCGTCGCCAGCTTGGCGTTATAGCGGTGGTTGATCACCTGGTACAGTTTTTCCTGCGCCCAGGGTGTGCCGGCTTGCTCGCCGAAATCGTCCAGCACCAGCAGTTCGGAGCTGCGGACGCTCTCAAATAACTGGTCGTAAGAAACCTTGCTGTCCGGGCTGAATGTCGAGCGCAGGTGATCCAGAAAATCCGGCACCACAATGAACAGCGACGGTTTTCCCAGTTTATAGCGGTAATTGACAATCGCCGAAGCCAGATGGGTTTTGCCGCTGCCGTTGACCCCGGCAAAAACGAGCCAGCCTTCCGGGGATTTGGCAAAGTCCAGCGCCAGGTTATAAGCCGCCTCCAGGTTCTGCCGCTGCTCTAAAGGTAAATTAACCCGTTTCCAGTCGAAACTCTCGAAGGTCATCTTCTTCTGCAATTCAAACCACGGCGCCCAGCCGTTGGAGTACAGCGCCGGCGGCTTGCTGCCAATGGTATATATCTGGCAAAAATCGGTATTGTTCAACCGGCTGCGCGCGCGGTCTTCCAGTTCCTCCACGGGCACGATGGAAACGATCACGGTCGGCAGGCGGTGGGCATACCGGTGATTTAATAACTGGTCGAGCTTTTCTTTGGCCCAGGGGGTGCTGGATTGCGCCCCGAAATCGTCCATAATCAATAACGGCGCGTTCTTTACCTGGTCGAAGAATTCGTCATAGGGCATCTCGCTGCCGGGGCTGAAACTGGCCCGCAGGTGGTCCAGCAGGTCGGGGATTGTAACGTAAAAAGCCGGCTGTTTGTGCTCGATGCGTTCGTTGGCAATCGCCGCCGCCAGGTGTGTTTTCCCGCAGCCTGAATGCCCGGTAATCACCAGCCAGCCTTCAGGTTTCGCGGCAAATTTTTTTGCGGCGTCATAGACCCGGCGGAACTGCTCCTGACTGGCGGATTCTTTGACTTTACCTTCCGGTATTAATTTAGCAAAGGTCAGGCGCGTCAGCGTGCCGAGGTTGCTGTAGGTCTGCAGTCTGGATTGCCGTTTGGTATCCGTTTCCTGTTCGACACAGCGACACGGCACGATCCGGCTATAGTCCGGTTTTCCCGGCGACAGCAGCGGGTGCACGAACCGTGCGCCTTTACAGACCGGACAGACTTTCTCGGGCGTTTCTTCGGCGTTCGATACCTCAGCGTTTGACGGCATGGCCGTATTTGCCTTTGATGAATTTGTCAGGGTCTGTTTTTTTAAAATCTCTGAGATGTGTTCCATCGCTTTTACCTTCGGTTTCCCACCGTTTCAGAATGGCGGAAATATACCGCCAGTTCCGTTTTCCGGCATTCACCGCTTCTTTTATGGCATCCTTTATCCAGACTTCGGGATACGTTTTTTCCGCGTCCCGCAGTTCTTCAGCAATCATCGGCGTCAGTAACCCGACGTTTTCCTCGTACATCGTAAAAATATTCGGCTGCGCGGCCGCCGGGACTTCAGGGACGATGTGCTTCGTTTCAAAGCCGGCGAACCGAATTTCTGCATTCTCGATTTTTTCGACGGATTCCCGGTTAGCCGCCGTATTCAGCAGGTAAATATCTTCTTGTTTGCCGTCTTCCGCCCCACTATGCAGAATCGTTTTTCTGTTTACCGCGGCTGCCAATGCCTGCTGTAGTGTTTCCCCATTATTGTCCATCGAGGCCATTAAGCCGGCATCGCTTCGGAGTTCGTTGAAGGTAACGTACTGGAGAGCGCCTTTTTTAAAATAAAGCAGGCGGAAAAGTTGCAGTGTCAGCTTCAATTCCGCCGTATCGGTAATTTCCGCCAGCAGGCTGTTCAGGAAAATATTCGGCACCGGGGTATATTCCATTCGCACAGGAAAACCGTTAAATCCGTTCATAACAGACTTTCTTCCTGAGCGGCAATATTTTCAAACCGGTAATATTTTGGCGTAAAATGGATGCTGACTTCGCCGGTCGGCCCGTTGCGGTGTTTGGCGACGCTGATATTGGCGATACCCTCCGGGTATTCTTTGTCCGGATGCTCAATCTCCCATTTCTCACGCGTGGGATAATAATAATCCTGCCGGTAGATGAAAATAACCATGTCCGCATCCTGCTCGATGGTTCCCGAGTCTCTCAAATCTGAGAGTTGCGGCGAACGGTCCTGCCGGACTTCGGCGGCGCGGCTCAACTGGGAAACGGCGATTACCGGCACCTGTAAATCACGGGCTAAAGCTTTCAGGTTACGGGTGATATACCCGATTTCCTGCACACGGTTATTCATATAACCGTCGGCGTCGATCAGACCCAGATGGTCGATAATAATCAGATTGACTTTCTGTTCGTAAAGCAGGCGGCGGGCCTTACTGCGGATTTCGGACATGCGCAGTTTCGGCGAATCATCGATATAAATTTTAGTTTCGGACAGCGTACCGATGGCGCTCAGGATTTTCCGCTCGTCCATTTCCGAATGCATACCAAGCCGGACATGGGTCGAAAGGACGCTGGCTTCGGTTGAAATCAGTCTGGTAACCAGTTCCTCGCCGGACATTTCCAGGCTGAAGATGGCCACGCAGGCATTCTGCTCGACGCAGGCATTCCGCGCAATGTTCAAAGCAAAAGATGTTTTACCCATACCGGGACGGCCGGCCACAATTATCAGGTCGGAACGCCCGAACCCGCCGGTGATATTATCCAGCGCGTTAAAACCGGACATCACTTTCTGGATCTGAACAACCTCGCCGTCTTCCCCGACGGGCTTCGGTTCGAAGTATAAGTCCAGCACCTGCCGGACATGCAGGAAATCGCGTGTACCCCGGGTCTGTGCCAGCTTTAAAAGGATATCTTCCGCTTTGCTGATACTCGAACGGGGTTCGGCATCGGCCATAAAACCGATGTTGGTGATTTGCTGACCGGCTGATATCAGATGGCGGCTAATTGACAGGCGGTAAACGATTTGCGCGTAATCCTGGATATCCAGCGGCGTCGGTACCACGGAAATCAGGTGCGACATATACGCGACACCGCCGCATTGTTCCAGTTTGCCCAGACGGTCCAGTTCCTGAGCCACGGTGATCTGGTTGATCGATTCGCTACGGGCATAAAGCGATACACAGGCAGCATACAAATACTGATGCGGCTCATGATAAAAGTCGTCTTTCTCCAGCAGTGTGGCAATCTCGTAAATGGCCGCGCCGTCAATTAACAGCGAGCCGATAACCGCTTCTTCTGCCGCAATATCGTGAGGCGGGAGTTTATCGTTGTACACGATAGTCTACTCCTCGTAACTTTCAGAAATTTCTGCTAAACCGCTTCTTCGGGGGCAACCGTTACTTTTATTTTGGCGGCAATATCTTTTCCTAACTTAATGGTTACATCGTAACTGCCGATATTCCTGATTGGTTCCGACAGTTCGATTTTCTTTTTATCCACATTTATTTTAAAGGCGCTTGCCAGTCCGGCAGACACATCCGCCGAGGTAATACTGCCATAAAGCCTGTCCTGCTGTCCGACTTTGGCTTTAATCGTAATTTCTTTATTTTCTAGTTCAGCCGCTAACGCTTTCATTTCGGCTTCGGTTTTGGCGGCAACCCGTGCCCTCGCCTTGATTTGCGCTTCCACGTTCTTGATGTCGCCCGGTTTGGCAGCGACTGCCAGTTTGTGCGGTATCAAATAATTCGAGCCGTAACCGTCGGCAACATCTTTAATTTGCCCGGCTTTGCCTACGTTAGGCACATCTTCCATAAAAATAACTTTCATGTTTTCTCCTTTGATGTAATTATACCTGATGGGGTGTTAGCGGATAAATTATACAGCATTTTCAATATTTATTGTTATAATATTTTCTTTTCTCAGCACTCTTTGAGTCGCAACGAAATACCCGTAGGCCAAAGGCCGGAGAGCCATTTTCGGTACTTGATGCAGTCAATGTATACTCAGTTCTATGAGCTGATGTATAGAGGCATTAAGCCGAAATGTACGCCCCCTTGTGGGAGAGATTAAGGGAGAGTGGCAAATTTCAAATACTCTCGGTTAAATATTTCTGTGCGTAAATCGCCGCCGTGGCGCCGTCCCCCGCCGCGGTGATTGCCTGACGCGCCGAATTATGGCGGATATCCCCGGCCGCCAGGATACCGGGTATTGCCGTCTCCATTTTCTCGTTGGTGATGATATAGCCCGATTCGTCCAGCGGCACAATGCCTTTAATATATTCCGTGTCCGGACTGGTGCCGACGGCAATAAAAACCCCGGAGACTTCTTTCACCGAAGTAAGACCGGTCTTTATATTGAGCAGTTTGATTCTTTCCACATTTTCAGCGCCTTCAATTCCGGTAACAACGCTGTCCCACAAAAAATCTATTTTGGGTTCGGTTTTTACTTTTTGCTGCAGTACATACGCCGCCCGCAGTTGGTCGCGCCGGTGAATGATGGTAACTTTAGTAGCAAAGTGGCTGAGGTGCAGCGCCTCCGTAATGGCCGTGTCTCCACCGCCGATTACAGCCAGCTTCTGGCCCTGAAAAAATGCCCCGTCGCAAACCGCGCAGTAAGAAACACCCCTGCCCATCAATCTGGTCTCCCCTTCCACTACCAGTTTCTTTCTGACCGCGCCGCCGGCCAGAATCACGGTCTTTCCGGTATACTCACCCTCGGTGGTTTTGATGATTTTCAGCGCACCTTTGGTTTCCAACCCGGTGACTTCAGCAGATATGGTATTCAATCCGTGTTTTCGCGCTTGCTGATGCATTTTTTCGCCGAGTTCCATCCCACTGATACCGTCCGGAAACCCGGTAAAATTTTCTACGTGTTCGGCATAGGTTATTTGCCCGCCGAAGATTCCTTTGTCTATCAGGATGCTGCTTAAGCCCGCCCTGGCAGCGTAAAGCCCGGCGGTCAAACCCGCGGGGCCGCCCCCGACAATAACAACTTCATAGATATTTTCATTCAATGTATTCTGCTCCGCTAAAAACTCATGATAACTTCAGGATTTTTCTTCGCCGTTAGTTTCATTTGGCGTCACGGGCTCCGTAAACTTGGATTGTTGGATAATCTGGCATACATGGCGGTCGACGCTTTGCTTGGCCATACCGATGGCGTTTCTGATTGCTTTCGCCTGGCTGCGGCCGTGGGAAATAATCACGTTACCGTTCAATCCCAGCAGGCAGGCTCCACCCGATTCACGGTAATCGATTCTTTTCACCAGGGAGCCGAAACCGGCGTCCAGTTGCATCGTATCTGCACTCGACGTTGAAGGACTGTTGTTCTTTAATTTGATAAACGCTTCCCCTACTCCTTCTAAAGTTTTCAGGACAATATTTCCCGTAAATCCATCCGTAACCACCACATCCGCCATGCCTTTAGAAAGGTTTTGCCCTTCAATATTCCCGACAAAATTCAGGTCGGAGGCTTTCAGTACCTGATAAGTCTGACTGGCCAGCGTGTTGCCTTTTTTCTCTTCTTCGCCGTTATTCAACAGCCCGATACGCGGTTTCGCCACTCCGAACACCTCTTTGACATAGATATTACCCATCTGGGCGAACTGATACAGGTGTTTCGGGCGGCAGTTGGGATTGGCGCCGCAATCCAGCAGCAGGAATGGGCTATTAATATTAATCGTAATAATGCTCCCGATGGCAGGACGCTCGATACCTTCAACCCTGCCCAACATCGCAAAAGCCGCGAACATCACGGCCCCGGTGCTGCCGGCGGAAACAAAAGCATCCGCTTTTCCGGTTTTGACCATCATCGTGCCTACTACAATCGAAGAGTTTTGTTTCTTGGTTACCGCTTCAATCGGCGACTCGGCATCATCGATGTATTCCGGCGCATCGACGATGGTAATATCCAGGTCTTTCATGTAGCGCCTGGCTTGAACGTGCAGGATTTCTTTTTTACCCACCAGCGCAATCCCGATTTTGAAATCCTGCGCCGCTTTTACGGCTCCTTTTATTATTTCATGGGGGGCATACTCCCCACCCGAAGCATCGACTGCGATAATCATTTCTTCTCCTGTAACTTTCCATGTTCGAATTCTGCTCTGACTTTTTGCATTGTTTCTGCATTGGTCAGTAAATCAACTACTGTCATTGCAACGGCCTTGGCAGCATCGTTCATTCCTTTGAAACCGGCTTCAGAAGCTGCCGCTTTTGCAAACTCCACGGTGTGCGGCGAAATTCCCGGCGGCGCAATCGCCACCATCGAGTGTATCGCCGCCGTCCTTTGGCTCACATTACCCATGTCGGTGCTGAATAAGTTCGTGCGTACCGCCGGTTCAGCTAACATCACTTCTCTGCCTAACATGCGCATATTATCGACATAAAGCTGCGCCAGTATCGTATTGCTGTTCATGCCGGCATAACGCAGCTCGTCCGGCTTATATTCCAGACGTGCGCCGGTCGCCAATGCCGCGCCGACGAAGCAATTTAATACTTTTTCCAATAATTCGTCAAGATAGTCATCATCTGCGGCGCGGACATAGAATTCACCGGCGGTATGTGCGGGAATGATATTGGCCGCTTGTCCGCCGTCTGTAATAATACCATGAATTCGGGCGTCGCTCCGTATTTGCTGACGTAAAGCGTTGATATTATTGAAAGAAATAATCATTGCGTCCAACGCGTTGATACCGGCGGCAGGATTCGCCGAAGCATGAGATGATTTCCCGAAGAATTCTACATTCATCTGCTGGCAGGCAATCGCCGGCACGGCTGCGATATCCACGCTGTCTGGATGAACCAGTATCGCGGCATCGAGGTCGTCAAATGCGCCTTTGCGGGACATCACGATTTTACCGCCGTAATTCTCCTCCGCCGGTGTCCCGATAACGACGACACTGCCGCCGTATTGGTCGACAGCTTTCTTCGCCGCTGCCGCCGCCCCGACCGCAATGGCGCATATCAGATTGTGTCCGCAAGCATGCCCGACACCCGGCAACGCATCATATTCCGCCAGTAAACCGATGCGGGGTTTGCCTTTGCCGTAAGTCGCCCGGAATGACGTCGGCATCTCACAGATTTCCCGCTCAATGGTAAAGTTCCTGTTGGCTAAATATTCCGTCAGCCAAACGCCGGCCTTAAATTCGTGCAAACCCAACTCCGGATTATCATGAATTTTCAGGGAAAGTTCCTGCAGCTGCGGCTTATCGGTTTCGATTTGCCGGATGATTGCTTGTTTTAGTTTGTCGATATTACTATTCATAATCCCCGATACACAATATCACATTCAAAACGATAAGCATACACGGTTAAAAAGAGCTGAACATAGGTAGTTATTATTATAACCCAGCGGATGCTTGTTTTCTACCATATCTTTAGTACTCTCTCTTCAAATGAATGACTATATTGGGGCTGTTTGGAAATTTCGGATTTGTTTGGATTTTGAATTTTGGAATTTATTTTGATGGCTATTTTCGTCTCCGGATTTGGTGAAATTTCCGGATTAATTTAACTTGCCTAATTATTTCCAACGTGTTATACTTCTAACTGTTTGAAGTGGGCGTAGTTCCCACTTTTTTTCTTGAACGGGAAAAATATTTTGGAGGCTTAGCCTGAGATGAAAAGCGAGTTTCTGCTCGCCATCACCCAATTATCGGCTGAGAAAAACTTGCCTAAAGAGGTAGTTATCTCAGCAGTTGAATCTGCGTTGGTATCAGCCTATCGCAAAGATAGCTTTATGCCTACCCAGAATATTGAGGTTAAGATCAACCGCAACACCGGCCGGGTAGAGGTATGGGCGGAAAAAACTGTTGTCGCCAAACCGGCGGATATTAAACAGGAAATATCCCTGACTGATGCCAGGAAAATTAAATCCGATGTGAAACTTGGCGAACTTATCATGGTTGAATCCACACCGCAGGATGCCGGCCGTATTGCCGCGCAAACTGCCAAACAGGTTATACTCCAGCGTCTTCATGAAGCGGAACACAGCGCTATTTTTGAAGAATATGCCGGCAAGTCCGGTGATATTGTCAGCGGTGTCATCCAGCGTATCGAACCCAGACAGGTCTTAATTGACCTCGGCCGGGTCGAAGCGGTATTACCATCGAACGAATGGATGTCTAATGAACGTTACCGGATTGGGCAGCGTCTCAAGGTCTACATGGTTGAAGTCGCTAAGACTCCGCGCGGACCGAGAGTCATTGTCTCCCGTTCCCATCCTGAACTGCTCAAGCGGTTATTTGAACTGGAAGTCCCGGAAGTTTCCAATGGGACTGTTGAAATAAAATCAGTGGCGCGCGAAGCCGGTTTCCGCAGTAAGGTCGCCGTCGCGGCGCGTCAACCCGGCATCGACCCGGTGGGTTGCTGTGTCGGCCTGCGCGGTATCCGCATACAGAATATCGTCAGCGAATTAAGCGGCGAAAAAATCGATGTCGTGCTCTGGAACGCCGACCCGTTTGCTTTCATCGCCAGCAGCCTCAGCCCCGCGCAAATTGTGGCGGTCGAGCTGAACAAGGCTGACGGTCAGGCTACTGTAATCGTGCCGGACAGGCAGCTTTCACTGGCTATTGGTAAAGAAGGACAAAATGCCCGCCTGGCGGCTAAATTAACCGGCTGGCGTATTGATATCAAACCGGCCTCTGTTTATGAGGCTGAACGAGCAGCAGCCAAACCTGCTGAAGACGCCGCTGCAGCCGCTGCAGAACAATTGGCTCAAGCTGAACCGGTGATGGCCGCGGTTTCAAAAGAAGCAGCAGAGCTTCCCGCCGAAGAAGAAACAGAAGAAGTAAAAACCAAACCTGTCATCGAAGAAGCGGTTATCGGTAAACCGGTCAATTTTGAACAAAAAGCCAAACCCGGTAAAGTGGAAATCCGCTTCGCTGAAGATATCCTTGGTCCCAAAGCCGCTCAACCTGAAGGCGGCAAGGCCAACAAGAAGAAAAAGAAGGGATCGGGTAAATCGACCGAGGAAGAAGGAGCCCGTCCGCGCAAAGGCGGCCGCCGGCAGGAGTTTGTGGTTGACGATGAAGAGGGAG
>Ga0265316_10002953_pt1 | contig 17405 bp, 15 predicted proteins | sample 4522metaG_FD_202092 | JGI IMG/M metagenome (GOLD analysis project Ga0265316, IMG submission 202092) | Rhizosphere microbial communities from Carex aquatilis grown in University of Washington, Seatle, WA, United States - 4-5-22 metaG | ecosystem: Host-associated > Plants > Roots > Rhizosphere >...
TGCCATCGCGTTGCTCTGCTCGTGTGCTGCCCAATCGCAAGATCTTCCGGGCCCCGTGGTCAGACCCCGCGTCGACGAGCGCGTAGAGCTGTTGAGCATCGTCTTTCGGCTGGCCGGCAATTTCGAGTACAACATGAACACGCTTTCTGCGTATTCAAATGACATCGATCGTTACTTTGCTCCGTACAAGCAGCATCCCGCGGTCCAGATGGCTCACATGCTTGCGGAAAAGCATGGCGTGGGCTTCGATTCCCCGATGGCCATGGCGATCTCCCTTTCTCCTCCCCCGGAGTTGAAGCCGCTGGTGGCCTTTGCGCCAACCGTTCCGGATTCGCGCTGGGCGGGAGAGGCAGCGCGGTTCCTGCCTTTGCTGCGCGATTTCTGTCGAGATAGTAACTTCGCGGAATTCTTCGCGACACATCAGTCGATGTACCGTCTGGCGGAAGAGCGGTTCTCGGCAACTCTGGCGGCAGTTGACTTCGGATGGTATCACCGCTTCTACGGGGAGGCGGCGGCGCTCGAATATCACCTCATCCTTGGCCTGAACAATGGAGGAGGTAACTATGGGCCTCGTCTCCAGCGTCCCGGCGCACACGTAGAGCTGTTTTCCATCATGGGCTGCTGGACGCATGATGAAGCGGGCAATCCGACCTATCCGCCAGACCAGGAATATCTTGCGACTGTTATTCACGAATTCAATCACTCGTTTGTGAACCCGGTCGTCGCTGAGCATTGGGTGGACCTTTCGAGGGCGGCCGAAGCGGTGTACGCTCACGTTGCTGGCCGGATGAAGCTCATCGCCTACCCCAGCGCGCAGATGATGATGGATGAGTCGCTGGTCAGGGCGGCTGTCATCGTCTACTTCCAGGAACAGGGTGAAGACGGTCACAATAATGTGAGGCGCATTCGAGCCGAGCAGAAGCAAGGTTTTGTTTGGATGGATCAGTTGGTTGAACAGCTCAACGCGTATAGGGCTGACCGAACGCGCTATCCCACATTTGCTTCCTATGTTCCGCGGGTCGCCTCGTTCTACAAGGAGCTGTCTTCGAAGGAGCCCGCGGTGGAAGCGGCCTTTCAAGCGAAATGGGCCCACGTAGTAAGAATTGAACCCTTTCAGAACAAGGCGCAAGACGTGGATCCTTCGATAACCCGCATCACGATCGTTGTCGACAAGGCGCTCGACCCGAAGGCGGGCTATTCCATCAATCCGGGACAGAACGGCGGCGGTCATTACCCGGTGACGGGACAACCCTCCTTCGACGCGGATGGGACACACATTCTGGTTCCGGTGCGGCTAGCTCCCAATCAGGCCTACAGCTTCGTGCTCACACCTTCCGCTTTCTCGACCATCGACGGCTATCCGCTGACCTCTTACACGGTGGAGTTCAAGACGAAAGCCCAATGATGCGGGTTGATCAGTCGAACAGGCGGGTGCGCCGGCGTTTCAGACTGACGCGCAGCGGCCGGGCTTCCGGGGTGAGTTCCACCCGAAGGTGCACCGTCCCCGCCTCGGGGCGCGAAACCCTCACGTAGTGGACGGTCCCCTCCCGGCGCGGCAGCGCGAAGCTTCCGTCGCCGTCGGTCTTGACTTGAGAGAACTGTTGGGTCCAGTCCTCCGAGCATTCCTCCACGCACAGTCCGGCAACGCGCTTCGAGTCGTACTCCGCGACGCCTGCCAGGCCGGCGGCTTTGACGCGCGTCACCTTCAGCGCCGGCGCCCCGGGTTCCCTCCCGTACCGGAACCACCAGTAGCCGACCAAAAGGCACAGCGCCCCCTGAGCCATGGACACGACATCGCCGTTCACGAAGTGAGGAATCGCGAAGGCAACGAAGAAGACGCAGAACAGCACCTTCCAGTAGTCGCTCCGCCGGTCATGCCAGAACAGCGCGACGAACAAAGCGCACGCCAGCAGCTCGATTCCAGTGATGACGGCGGGCCGCCCCCGAAACATGTAGGGTCCGATCCAGACGAATGCCCACAGGCAGACGGCCAGGACCATCGGGAGCCGGAATCGTCCTAAGGGCGGCACTTGTCCTTACAGGATGCAACGATCCGGCGTGCGGGTCAACCGGGGCCAGATGCGGCTGGCGCCGAAAGAAGCCAGCACAGTCAGGAAACGCACCGGATTCGTGCTCAGTGGCTTGAAGTTCTCCCCCGGGCGGTTTACACTGGGCTAGGCAAATAAAAGGCGAAGCGAAGTGGGCGATCTGCAAGACCAACTCGCTGGGTTGCGGCGCAAGATCGCGCGTATCGACCGGAAGTATGCCGGCGGTCCGCCCGCCCCTGCCCCTACGGATTCGCGGCCTGCGCGATACTTCATCGAGCAGTGGATGACGGGCGAGGTGGTCGAGACGCCGTTCGGGCAGCACTTCGAAACCGAGCGGTTGTACGAGCGCCACCGCCGCCACGGCAGCATGGACATTTCGAGCCTGCTCGAGCTGCCGGAGGACCTGCTGGGGGCGCTCTCGGGCGGCGAGGCGCCGCCGTCGCCGGTCACGCGCTGGGCGTTTCTCGACACCGAGACCACGGGCCTCGCGGGCGGCTCGGGGACTTACGCGTTTCTGATCGGCGTGGGGCGCGTGACGGCCGAGGGGTTCCGCGTGCGGCAGTTCTTCATGCGGGACTACGGCGAGGAGCCGAGCCTGCTGTGGGCCCTCGCCGAGCACCTGGCCGCGTTCGACGTCCTGGTCACTTACAACGGCAAGACCTACGACCAGCCGCTGCTCGAGACGCGCTACCGCATGGCGCGGGCCCGGCCCCCGTTCGCGCGCCTGGCGCACCTCGACCTGCTGCACGGCGCGCGCCGGCTGTGGAAGCTGCGGCTGGAGAGCTGCCGCCTGGTGGACCTGGAGAACCAGATCCTGGGCGTCGAGCGCGAGGGCGACCTGCCCGGGGAGATGATCCCGTACGTCTACTTCGAGTACCTGCGCACGCAGCAGGCCTGGAAGGTGGTGCCCATCTTCCATCACAACGCGGTGGACCTGCTGACCACAGCGTGCCTGACCGGGATCGTTCCTTTCGCCTTCCGCGAGCCGGGCGCCGCGCGCTTCGTGCACGGCGCGGATCTGGTCGGCCTGGCGCGCTGGTTCGCGCACGCCGGAGAGCGCGAGCAGGCGGCTGGCCTGATGCGCCGCGCCATCGACCTCGGCCTGCCGGACAACCTGCTGTTCCGCACCATGTGGGACATGGCGGCGTTGGAGAAACGCCTGGGGCGCGACGCGGCATCGCTGGCCGTGCTCACCGATCTCGCCGCCGGCCCCAACCCGTACCGGCCGCAGGCCTTCGAGGCTCTGGCGAAACACTACGAGCACCTGGAGTGCAACTACTCGCTCGCGCTCGAGATGGTGAGCGCCGCGCGCGCCCTTGCGGATTCGGAGCACCTGCGCAAGCGCGAGGCGCGCATCCGGAAGCGCCTGGTCGCGCCGGTCAAAGCGGCGCGGTTGCCGCTATCCACGGGCAGGCTTGGGTGAGTGACGCGGGCCGTGGAAAGGGAAGTCAGTGTCCGCACCAGTGTTGAACTGGAGAATGCACCAGGCATCCCTCAGCCGGCGATGGTGTCTCCCGGCCGGGCTTGGCCGGAGCGGACTTCCGAGGCCGCTTCCCGAGCACCTCGCTCAGCTTCGTACGACCTGCATCCGGGTTCGGAGGGACGGTCAGGTCCCACGGGGAGCCGTACTTCCAGTCGTCTGGGTTGGCCGGAGGCTTGAACTCGTCCGCGCTGAAAATGCGCCAGGGTTTGTCCGGCCCGGTCACGGCCAGAATCAGCGCCACGCAGTCCCGTGGCCCCTGGAAGTAGGGCACCCGGATGCGATGAGCCCCGCCGCTCAGCGCGATGCTGGAAGTGCGAACATCCGGTTCATGCTGGCAGTCATTGTCGATAACCAACTGGTCGTCGATATACAGCTTCGACCCATCGTCCGACCCCAACGCAAATTCGTAGCGACCAGGCTTCTCAATCCAGAAGCGGCCGGTGTAGTTGATCGCGAACCACTCGAACCGCCGGGTGACCCCAGGGAATCCTGCGCGCCAGTGGCGCGGCGGTACGTTCAGCGTGCTGGTCCAGATCGTGCCAACCGGTTCCAGTTTCCCGAAGTCCGGCAGGACCCAGGTACCCTCGCGAATGAAGTAGATGTCGCCGCGCAGGCCGGACGGCAGCACGACCGTTGTGCCGAAGGTGGCAGTCCGGGTGGAGTCGCCCGCCGGCGCGAACAGCGCTTGTTCCGGAGTCGCGGATTGCTGGGCCGCGGCGGCCCCGAGCACGGAAGCGGCCGCGAGGAAACATGCCCGGCCGGCGCAGCAGACACCAGCCCCGCGGGGCACCTAGTCCTTCTTCTGAAGCAGTTCAGCCCGCAGGCCGAATACCCCCAGCGTGGGCGCCCAGACGCCGATCATCATCGCGAGCATATGTGCGTCCTCCGCGTTGTAGCCGATCCTCGGCCCTGCGCTGAACACAAGAAACGACACGATCAGGCACAAGTACATCACGAAGTACCAGCGCTTCGGGTTCAACTTTGAGTTCGCCATACACCACCTCAGGCCTGAATCCTGCCCTGGAACCTCGATTCTGGCCTTCCGGGTCCAGTTCAGTATACAACCCACCGGCGCCCTTTGATGCTGCGAGTTGGAGTCTTCGCGTTGGGCAAGCGTCGCCAATCGCGGTGGGGGGATTCGGATCGTTGGGGAGGTAGGTTAATAGTGACCTGGATGAAGGGGGAATCTCCCTCCTTCTTGCGGGTGAGTCCGGACTCAATGAGGGTCATTGCCATCAGTTACTCCCAGTACTCTCGGGGGGTGCGGTACATCCCAGTACGGCCCAATCGCAGAGTACGGACTGGCCACCGGAGCCGGCCCGAACGGTACTTCGGAGTGAGAGGGCAACTTTTCGAAATCCTCCCGGCCGGCAGGTTAAGGAAAACAGTGGGCAACGCGCCTCGCTGGGCCAGAACGCTGCTCGCGTCGTAGCTCCAATTCCCTGAAGCAGTTGCGGACGCAACGCCTGCCGGTGCCGGCGGCGGCCGAAGCGAACGCGGCCTCAATACCCCCCAACGCGTAGGTAGCAAGCGCCTAACTTGAAATTCGACACAATTGGATGTTTACTTGGTCCTGCAAGAGGACATCATGATGAATTCCAGGACCATTACATCGGAGGTCCGCGCGCTCCACTTCAGGTCTTTAGTCGATGAAATACGGAGCGATCGCGCGAGCGGAGCCGCCAAGCAGACCCTCCGCGCCGCCAGGCTTCTCGGAGAGTGCTCCCAGTATGCGCCGGACGACCTGCCTGAGATCGCCGCCGCCCTGATTGCCGCACAGCCCGCGACGGGTTCGGTCTACAATCTCGTCAAGCTGGCGCTGCGCTCTCCCGATGTGGCTGTGGCTTGCCAGGAGTTCCTGGAATCCATGGAGCGGAGCGCCGCGCGAGTGGCGGAGATAACGGCGGCTCTGGTCTCAGACGGCGCCACCGTAATGACGCACTCCTTCAGTTCCACCATACTGACCGCGCTCCGTGAAGCCTCGCATGGGGGAAAGCGATTTTCGGTGATTTGCCCGGAATCGCGTCCTATTTGTGAGGGTATCGCGATGGCCGCCAGCCTCGGAATGTCGGGAATCGCAGCTTCGCTGATCGCGGACTCGGCGATTCATCGCATGCTTTCCGAGGCGCGGCTGGTCCTGGTGGGCGCCGACGCTGTCTCGCCGCGCGGCATCTTCAACAAGACCGGGACCGCGCTGCTGGCGCTTTCCGCGCGCGAACTGGGAGTGCCGGTCTATGTGCTGTGCTCCTCCTGCAAGTTCCTTCCGCGGTTCTACGAGCCGCCGCCGGAGACCCTTAAGGATCCGCGCGAACTGCTGGAGCACGACGTGCCGCACGTCACCGTCGTCAACTACCACTTCGACATGACGCCGCTCGATTATGTCTCCGGCATTGTCACCGAAGCCGGGGTTCTCACGCCGGCCGAACTGCGCAAGATGCTCCTCCTGGAACCCGGCGCACGCACCGAACCAGCCCTGCCAGGGCCAGTGAAGCCTGAAGACGCCGCGCCTGCCACGCTGCGGCCGCAGTACGAGCACACCTGCTGAGAGGGCCTATGAAGGGACTCGTTCTTGAAGGACGTCCGGAGTTGCCTGGAGGAAGCGCGGGATGCCACCCGGCCCGGCGCTGGGCGGCTGCCGCCCTGGCATTCGGTCTGTCGTTCCTGTTTGCCAGCGGGTGCGCGCGCTTCCCGCAGAGCAGACCGAACGGCCCGCTGACCACCGTCGAGCAGGTGCGCCAGCTCACACCGGATGCTGTTGCCGCCCAGGTTCCGGTTCATCTCCACGGGACGGTCACGTACCTCGATGGCTCGTACCAGTTGGTGCTCTTGCAGGACGCCACGGGCGCGGTCCAGGTCGAAAGCCCGCCATTGGGCCTCGAGAACGGTGCTTCCGTGGACCTTCAGGGGACCGTCCTCAGAGGCGGGTCCAATCCCGAGGTAACATCCGGGAGCCTGACCGTCGTCGACCGGCACAGCCCGCTTCCCCCGCCGGTGCGGCCTAGTGCTCAGGACTTGGCCTCCGGCCGGCTCCAATACCGTTACGTAGAGATCGAAGGCGTCGTAAGATCCGCCTCCATGGACCGGGGCGGCCGGTTCGCGCTGGTCATTCACAGTCTCGGCTGGGACGTCCATGTCGCGGTCAGAAGGCAATCGGCGCTTAGCACCCGCTCGCTGGTAGACGCCCTGGTCCGAGTGCGGGGCGATCTGTCCACCAGCCTGGATGCGCGCGGCGCTGCCGTCGGCGTGAAGTTGTGGGTAAGCGGCCTCGAGGATGTCGAGGTCGTGAAGCCGGCGCCCGCCACTGCGGACGTTCCCGTCAGAACCGTGCGCTCGCTCCGTTCAACGGACAGCGCCGCCCTGTCAGACCATCGGATTCGCCTGCATGGCTCGGTCTCGCTCGAAGCGGGCAGGCCGATCCTCCGGGATTCCACCGGTGCGGTGCTGCTCCACCCTGCCCCATCCGAGTCCATCGAAGCCGGCCCCGCGCTCGCCGTCTTGTGTTTTCTGGACGAGGATCACGGAGCGCCGTCCGTTTCCTCCTGCGCCGTTTTGGACTGGGCACGGGAACGACGAACGCCCACGCCATTGACCGTGCTGACCACCGTGCGCCAAGTAAAGGAGCTTTCGGAAGACGAGGCGAGGCGGGCGTATCCGGTCCAGCTTCGCGCGGTGGTGACCTACCACAATCCGGTGGCCATCAACACATTTGTGCAGGACCAGACCGGGGGTATCTTCGTATTCTTCCCTGGACCAACACAACCCACGCTGCGCGCCGGCGATCTGGTGGAGCTCGAGGGATTCACCGGCCCCGGCCAGTTCGCACCCGTGATCACAGCCAGCAGCGCGCGTGTGATCGGCCAGCAGGCCTTGCCCGAACCGCTTCGAATCGACATGGAGCGGCTCGTCACGGGTATCGCCGACAGTGAGTGGGTCGAGGCGGAGGGCGTCGTTCATTCGATCCTCAGGGAGACGGGGCGTTCTATCGTCGGCGTCAACTGGGGCATCCACCATATCTCGGTGGATGTCTTCGGCTCCACGAAGTTGCCCGACTCCCTGCTCGACTCGCATGTCCGCATGCTGGGCGTCTGCGGCTCGCGGTTCAACTTCAAGCGCCAGGTCCTGGGAATACACCTGTTCGTTCCCGACGCCAGCTTCATTCACGTCGAGGACGGAGCGCCCCATGCGCCGCCCCTGCGCAACATCGACCAGCTTCTGCAGTTCTCCTCCTCCTCCCATTTCAGCGAGCGCTCCAGGGTTCGTGGGGTGGTCATTCTGCCCGAGAGTACCGGTCCCACCTATGTCAGCGACGCCACCGCGGGCGTTCTGATCGAGGACCACGCGCCCGCGGCCCTCAAGGTTGGCGATGCGGTCGAGGTCATCGGTTTTCCCGTCGCCGTTCCCGGCCTGTTCAATCCCGTGTTGCGCGACGCCGATATTCACAAGCTGGGCCACACCGGGCCGCCCGAGCCGAGACTGCTGACGGCCACGGACATTCTCGAAGAGGGGTACGACGCGCAACTGGTTCAAATCGATGCGGTGCTGGTGGATCAGGGCGCGGCGGCGCTGGTGCTGCAGGCGGGAGACCGGCTGTTCGAGGCCCGCATCGACCGGCAGCGGCTGCCCGCGCTCGACAAAGGCAGCCTGCTTCGCGTCACCGGCATCACTTCGATCCAAACCAACGAACCGCAGCAAACCGTGCTGCCGCGGACGTTCTCGATCCTGTTGCGGTCCCCGGCCGACATCGTGGTGCTGGAGCCAGGGCCTTGGTGGACGGCCGACCGGATGTTCCGGCTGGTCGGCTTCGTGTGCGTGGTGGCGCTGCTGGCGTTCGCCTGGATCGCAGTGTTGCGCGCCCGGGTGCGGCAGCAGACCGCGGAGCTGCGCGGATCCCGGCAGATGCTGCAGTTGGTTCTGGACAATATCCCGCAGCGGGTCTTCTGGAAGGATCGCGACGGCCGGTTTCTGGGCTGCAACAAGGCCTGCGCTGGGGATGCCGGTGTCCCCACGCCCCAGGACATCGTGGGCAAGACCGACTACGAGCTCAGTTGGAAAGCTACAGCGGATGTCTACTTGGCCGACGACCGCCAGGTCACGGAAAGCGGCCTCGCAAAGATCGGCTATGAAGAGGTTATGGTTCGTGAAGACGGCGCGCAACGCTGGGTACGCACCAGCAAAGTTCCCCTGCCTGGGTCCATTGGCGGCGTCGTCGGCGTTCTGGGAACTTACGAGGACATCACCGAGACCAAGCACATCGAGGAGAAGCTGCAGCGCTACAGCGTGGAACTGGCCGAGACCAACGAAGAGCTCAGACGCTTTACCCAGATCGTGTCGCATGACTTGCGCGCCCCCTTGGTGAGCCTCAAGGGCTTCTCCACCGAGCTCCGCCAGTCCATCGAGACTCTCCGCAAGTCGGAGGAGGCCTGGCTGGCGAACCTGCAGGAGGAGGAGCGGGCCGTGGTGGCGCAGGCGCTTCAGGAGACCATCCCGGAGGATCTGAGCTTCATCGAAAGCTCGGTGACCCGTATGGACCACCTCACGGGGTCGCTTCTCCAGTTATCGCGGGTCGGCCACCGGGAGTTTCATATGGAAGAGCTGGATGCCGGGGTCTTGCTGCAGGAAATCGCGGGCAGCCTGGCACACCAGATCCACAGCCGCAACATCGCATTGGAGATCGGCCCGCTGCCGGTCATCACCAGTGACCGCACCGCCATGGAACAGATCTTCGGGAACCTGCTGGACAACGCCATCAAGTACCTGGACCCGCAGCGGCCAGGGCACATTGAGGTGTCGGCCGGGGAAACGGCCGATGCGGACGTCTTCCGCGTGGTGGACAACGGGCGCGGGATTGCGCAGGACGACATGGACAAGGTCTTCGCGCCATTCCGCCGGGCCGGCGCCCAGGATGTTCCCGGAGAAGGCATGGGCCTGGCCTTCGTCAAGGCGTTGCTCCATCGCCTGGGCGGAAGAATCGAGTGCCACTCCGAGCTCGGCGTCGGAACGGCTTTCAGCTTCATGTTACCGAGAGTGAGGTAGAGGAGGACTTATGCACAGCCCCGAAGACATCGTGATCGTGATGGCCGAGGACGACCCCGGTCACGCACGGCTGATCGAGAAGAACCTTCGCGCCATTATCACCAACCCCCTCATCAGGTTCAGCAACGGCCGGGACGCGCTGGACTATCTCCGCAGCGAGGAACAGGCGTCTAAGCAGCACCTCCTCCTGCTGGATCTCAACATGCCCGTGATGGACGGCTATCAGGTGCTCCGGCATTTGAAGGATGACCCGCGCACCGTGCTCATCCCGGTTATCGTCTTGACTACTACGGACGATCCGGGGGAGATACGGCGCTGCTACGACCTGGGCTGCAATGCCTACGTCGTCAAATCGGCTGACTACGACGAATTCACGGAAGCGATGCGTCGCCTGGGACTGTTTCTCACCATCGCCAGGATGCCTCGGGAGGGAACCGTTTCCCGGGCGATTCCCGGTGTGCCGTGCCGTATTGGGCTCACCGTTTCGAAGCCCATGGGCTGGTCGGATCCCGGAGCGGGGAAGGGCTCCAAGGTTCTGCCCGCTTGAGGAATCGCACTTCACAGGATGGCATGGTGTGACGAAAACGCTCATTAGTTCGCTACTTCGGAGAGGGCAAGCTGCTCCTCCCGACGCTGGAGTGATCTGGCGCTATGGCATGGCTGCGCTTGCCGTCCTGGTTGCGCTGCTCGTGCGTTTGTCGCTTTTTCCAGAGCTCGGCGAGAACGCGCCATACGTGCCCTTTGTGGCCGCCGTGATGTTCGCGGCGCGATTCGGAGGGCGCGGGCCCGGCTTTGTGGCCACGGCACTCAGCGCGCTTGGCATGGCCTGGTTCTTCCTTGCGCCCATCCACACTTTCACCATCGCAAGTCCGCACGCGGTGGCAGGCCTGCTGTTGTTTGTGGCCGTGGGCTTCCTCATCAGCCTTTTGATCGGACAGCTTCGCGAGTCCCTCCTCATCCTAAGGGAGAAGACGCAACTGGTCCACCTTTCACACGATGCGATCATCACCGCGGATTCCAACCGGTGCGTTACATCCTGGAACGATGGCGCGGCGGAGATGTATGGTTGGACGGAGAGAGAAGCGCTGGGCAAGGCGATCCATGAGCTCCTGCAAACGACCAGCCATGGGTCGGCCGAGATCGACGAGAGCCTCCAGCGCAGGGGCAGATGGGACGGGGAACTGAAGCACACAGCACGAGACGGACACCGGCTCGCCGTGGAAAGCCGCCAGGTGCTGCTTCGCAGCGACAGGAATGAGCCAACGGGCATCCTGGAAATAAACCGGGACATCACCGACCGCAAACAGGCCGAGGAGAAGCTGCACCGCTACAGCACACAACTGGCCGAGACGATCGAGGAGCTCGGACGCTTCACCCGGATCGTGTTGCATGATCTTCGAGCCCCCTTTGTGAACCTCAAGGGTTTCTCCTCCGAGCTCCGCCATTCCGTCGACATGCTCCGCAAGTCGGAGGGGACTCTGCTGGCCAATCTGCCGGAGCCGGAGCGGGGCGCAGTGTCGGTGGCGCTTCAAGAGACGATCCCGGAGGCTCTGGGCTTCATCGAAAGCGCGGTGACCCGCATGGACCACCTCACCTCGGCGCTTCTCCGGTTGTCGAGGGTCGGCCAGCGCGAGCTCCACATGGAAGAGCTGGACGCTGTGGCGTTGCTGCAGGAGACCTTGCGCACCCTGGGGCATGAGATCCAGAGCCGCAACATCGAAGTGAAAACCGGCCCGCTGCCGCTCATCACCAGTGACCGCAGCGCCATCGAACAGATCTTCGGCAACCTGCTCGACAACGCTATCAAGTACTTGGACCCGCAGCGGCCGGGGCAAATAGAGGTGTCGGCCGAGGAGAAGGCCGATGCGACGGTTTTCCACGTAAGGGACAACGGCCGCGGCATTGCCGAAGACGATATGGACAAGGTCTTTGTGCCTTTCCGGCGGCTCGGTCCCCAGGATGTTCCCGGAGAGGGCATTGGCCTGGCATTCGTCCGGGTGTTGCTCCGCCGCCTGGGAGGAAAAATCGAGTGCCATTCCCAGTTTGGCGTCGGAACGACTTTCAGCTTCATGTTGCCGAAAATGAGATAGAGGAGGACTTATGCACAGACCCGAGGACGTCATTATCGTGTTGGCCGAGGACGACCCAGGGCACGCCCGCCTGATCCAGAAGAACCTCCACGCGGTGATTACCAATGAAATCGTCAGGTTCGTGAATGGCAAGGAGGCGCTGGACTATCTCCGCAGCGAGGAACAGGCGTCTAAGCAGCACCTGCTCCTGCTCGATCTCAACATGCCCGTGATGGACGGCTATCAGGTGCTTCGGCATTTGAAGGAGGACCCGCGAACCGTGCTTATCCCGGTCGTCGTCTTAACCACCACGGACGATCCCGGGGAGATACAGCGCTGTTACGACTTGGGCTGCAATGCGTACGTCGTCAAGTCGGCTGACTACGACGAATTCACGGAAGCGATGCGTCGCCTGGGACTGTTTCTGACCATCGCCAGGATGCCCCAGGAGGGAGCCGCTTCCCGCGTGGTTCTCGGCGCGACGTGCCGTATTGGGCTCACCATTTCGAAGCCCATGGGCTGGTCGGACCCTCAGGCGGGGAAGGGTCAAAAGGCTCCGCCCGATTGAGGAGCCAGCGACAATGACTGGCGCCCCGGCGCGACTCGCCACGTGGCGAGTCCGTTCCCGCGCCATCCTTATGAGACGATTGGTGCTATGCTTGCCTTAATTGCGATGGCCGCATCCGATTATACGAGGGAATGGCATGCGTTCTCCAAAGTCCAAGACGGTTAAGCCCGGAATCCTTCCGGGCGATCTTCCTAAATGTCCCACCGGCATCCACGGCCTGGATGAGATTACGTTCGGCGGTCTGCCGCGCGGACGTCCCACTCTGGTTTGCGGCGGCCCCGGCTGTGGCAAGACGCTGCTCGGCATGGAATTCCTTGTCCGCGGAGCGACGGAATTCGACGAGCCCGGCGTCTGCCTCTCGTTCGAAGAAACTGCCGGCGAGCTCGCCAGCAACGTGGCCTCGCTCGGGTTCGACGTGGCCGGTCTGATCGCACGAAAGAAGCTGGCGATCGATCACGTGCACAGCGACCGGAGCCTGATCGAGGAGGCTGGCGAGTACGACCTGGAGGCCCTGTTCATAAGGCTTGGTCATGCCGTGGATTCGATCGGCGCCAAAAGGGTGCTGCTCGACAGCGTGGAGGCCCTGTTCGCCGAGCTCGAAAACGAAGCGATCTTGCGGTCCGAACTCCGGCGCCTGTTCCGGTGGCTCAAGGAGAAGAACCTCACTTCCGTCATCACCGGCGAGCGCGGGCAATCCACCCTGACGCCCCACGGTATGGAAGAGTACATTTCGGACTGCGTGATCCTGCTCGACCACCGCGTTACGGAAACGGTGCTGACGCGGCGTCTGCGCGTGGTCAAGTACCGGGGCTCGACGCACGGTACGAACGAGTATCCCTTCCTGATTGAGAGGGACGGCATTTCCGTGCTGCCGGTAACCTCGATCGACCTGAACTATGCTGCGTCCGACGATCGGGTTTCGACGGGCGTCGCCGGCCTGGACGCGATGTTCGGCGGCAAAGGCTACTATCGCGCCAGCGGTATTCTCGTGACGGGAACGGCCGGCACGGGGAAGACAAGCCTCGCCGCTCATTTCGTCGATGCGGCCTGCGCTCGCGGGGAGAGATGCGCCTTTTTCTCCTTTTCGGAGTCCGCGAACCAGATCATCCGCAATATGCGATCCATCGGAATCGATTTGGGACGTTGGGTCGACAAGGGCCTGCTGCACTTCCAATCCTCCCGGCCGACGACCTTTGGCCTGGAAATGCACCTGATCAGAATCCACAAGCTCATAGCGGAGGTTGACCCAAGTATCGTGGTAATGGACGCGGTGACCGCGTTGCTGCACTCCGGTGCTGCAACCGAGGCCAACAGCCTGCTGCTGCGCCTGTTGGGTTTCCTCAAAGAAAAGCAAATCACGGCCTTGCTGACGACCTTGACCAGGGGCACCGATGCCCAGGAGCAAACTGACGTCGACATAGCTTCCCTGGTGGATACGTGGTTGCTGCTGCGCGACTTGGAAAGCGGGGGTGAGCGGAACCGCGGACTCTATATCCTTAAGGCCCGGGGACTCGCGCATTCCAATCAGATTCGCGAGTTCCTCTTGACCGATCACGGCGCGGAGCTTCGCGAGGTCTACCTGGGCGACGCGGGTCTGTTCACCGGTTCCGGCCGCGTGACCCAGGAAGCCAAAGATGCGTCCGCGGCGCTATTGGCCCGGCAGGAAATCGAAGGGAGGCAACGCCTGCTCGATCGCAAGCGCAAGGCCCTGGACGCTCAGATTGCCGCTCTAAGAGTTGGCCTGGAGACGGAGGAGCACGAATCGCGGCAGCTCATCGCGCAAGAAGAGCTGAAAGCGAAGAAATGGGAGCAGGGCCGGAGTGAGATGGCCAGGAGCCGGTCCGCGGACGCAGGTTCGCCGAAGCGCAACCGGAGGGCTAAAGCGCGTGGAGGCCGAAAATGAAGAAATCCGATCGCGCCGGCGGAGTCCAACCCGCGAAATGGCTGTTGAAGCTATATGTCGCGGGACAGACTCCGAGATCTTTGCAGGCGTTCGCCAATCTGAAGCGAATCTGTGAGGAACATCTGGCGGGAGAGTATGAGATTGAAGTCGTGGATCTGCTGAAGAATCCGCAACTGGCAGAGGGAGACCAGATCCTCGCGCTGCCGACTGTGGTGCGGAAGCTTCCGGAGCCGGTCAGAAAAATCATAGGCGACCTGTCGAATATCGAGCGCGCGTTGATCGGGCTCGACCTGCGGTCACGGCCACCGAAGGCGGATCATGAAAGGGTCAAAACCGGCTGACTCGACAAAGGCGCTCGAGAACGGCCAGGCCGTTCAACCGGATTCGCCGCACTACCGCCTGCGCCTGTTCGTGAGCGGCAGCACTCCGAAATCCGTCCGCGCCATTCAGAACATTCGGGCACTCTGCGACGAGAAGCTGCACGGGCGTTACGGCCTGGAAGTGGTCGATATCTATCAGCATCCCGAGCGCCTTGAGCCGGACCAGGTTTTCGTTACGCCGACGCTGGTGAAAGAACTGCCGCTACCGTCCCGCAAGATCATAGGCGACCTGTCAGACAAGCAGCGGGTGCTGGCCGGGCTGGATCTTGTCCCGCGTGACGCTTCGGTCGCTCCGCCGGAGAACAAACGTGCCACCTGAGACTCGGGAAGATCCGCTGGGACGAAATCGGGACCTTCAGGAGCGGCTCGACGCAGCCGAAGAAACGCTGCACGCATTGAGGAGCGGCGAAGTAGATGCGGTCGTGGTTTCCGGTCCGGACGGAGATCGCGTTTACGCGCTCAAAGGCGCCGATGAAGCGTATCGCGTCATGGTGGAGAGTATGGCGGAGGGCGCCCTCACCCTCACCCGCGACGGCCTGATCCTCTTCTCCAACGGGCAGTTCGCCTCCATTGTCGGAATTCCGCTGGAGCGCGTGATCGGTTCTTCTATGCACGACTTCATTGCGGCGGAAGATGCGCCTTTGCTTCGCGCTCTCCTCAGCGGCCGCGTCAGGACGCAGGCTGAAGTCCGGCTGAAAAGGGGGTCTGCAGTGCTGGTGCCGGCGCTGCTGTCCGCGAATACGCTGTTTCTCGAGGTTACGGAGTGCGTCTGCCTCGTCGTCACCGACTTGAGCGATCTGAGACGCGCGGAGGAGGAACTGAGCAGGTCGCGGCAGATGCTCCAACTGGTTCTCGACACAATTCCGCTGGGCGTGTTCTGGAAAGACAGAGACGGGCGGTATCTCGGTTGCAACCTCCGTTTCCTGGCCGATTCCGGTTTCTCCGCGCACGACGAGATTGCGGGCCGCGGCGATTCCGAGATGCCCTGGAAGGAGCAGGCCGAACACTTCCGGGAAGACGACCGCCGGATCATGGAAACCGGCCAGCCACAGATCGGCCACGAAGGGCTCGTGGTGGGTACGGACGGAGTGCGGCGCTGGTTGCGTAGCAACAAAGTTCCCCTGCCTGGCTCCGCTGGCGGCGTCATCGGCGTTCTGGGAACTCACGAGGACATCACCGAGAGCAAACGCGCCGCGGAGAAGCTGCAGCGCTACAGCGCCCAACTGGCCGTGACCAACGAAGATCTCAAACGCTTCACCCAGATCGTGTCGCATGACTTGCGCGCCCCCTTGGTAAACCTCCAGGGTTTCTCCACGGAGCTCCGCCATTCCATCGACACGCTCCGCAAGCCGGGGGAGGCCTTGCTGGCGAATCTGGCGGAGCCGGAGCGGGGGGCGGTGGCGCAGGCACTTCAAGCGACAATCCCGGAGGCTCTGGGCTTCATCGAGGATGCGGTGACCCGCATGGACCACCTTACCGGGGCGCTGCTCCGGTTATCGCGGGCAGGCCAGCGGGTGTTCCGCATGGAAGAGCTGGACGCTTCGGCATTGCTGCAGGAGACCCTTCGCACCCTGGGGCATCAGATCCGAAGCGGGAACGTCGCGATAGAGACTGGTCCACTGCCGCGCATCACCAGCGACCGCGACGCCATCGAGCAGATCTTCGGGAACCTGTTGGACAACGCGATCAAGTACTTGGACCCGCAGCGGCCCGGGCACATCGAGGTGGCGGCCGAGGAGACGGCCGATGCCATCGTCTTCCGAGTACGGGACAACGGCCGCGGCATTGCGGAAGACGACATGGACAAGATCTTCCAGCCGTTCCGCCGCGCCGGCCCCCAGGATCTCCCCGGAGAGGGCATGGGCCTGGCATTCGTCCGGATGTTGCTCCATCGCCTGGGAGGAAGAATCGAGTGCCATTCCGAGCTTGGCGTCGGAACTACTTTCGGCTTCACGTTACCTAAGGTGGGCTAAGGAGAACTTATGCACAGACCCGAGGACGTCATTATTGTACTGGCCGAGGACGACCCAGGCCACGCGCGGCTGATCGAGAAGAACCTTCGCGGGATTATAACCAACCCACTGGTCCGGTTCAGCAATGGCAAGGAGGCGCTGGACTATCTTCGCAGCGAAGAACAGGCGTCTCAGCAGCATCTGCTCCTGCTGGATCTCAACATGCCCGTGATGGACGGCTATCAGGTGCTCGGGCATTTGAAGTAGGACCCGCGCACCGTGCTCATCCCCGTTATCGTTCTGACCACTACGGACGATCCAGTGGAGATACAGCGCTGTTACGAGCTGGGCTGTAATGCCTATATCGTCAAGTCGGCCGACTACGAACAATTCACGGAGGCCATGCGCCGCCTGGGAATGTTTCTAACCATCGCCAGGATGCCCCAGGAGGGAACCGCCTCCAGGACGATTCCCGGTGTGCCGTGCCGTATTGGGCTCACCGTTTCGAAGCCCATGGGCTGGTCGGACCCCGCAGCGGGCAAGGGCCCGGGAGGCCGGCACGACTAAGGAACGAGCGACAACTCGCCGGTGGCGCTCTGTTACGGGCGCCCCAGGGTGCGGACACGGGACCTGTCCGAGTAACTGAGGGCGCGAGCCCCAAAAGGGCGGCCATGGCGCGTGAGACGATAGCGGATCTGCTGGAGCGAACCCGCGGCCTGCGACAACAGCTCGACGAAGCCGAAGGAATGCTCCATGCGTTGATGAATGGTGAAGAGGATTCAGGCGCGAACCGGGAACGCGCCGGCACGCTTGAAGACGAAGCGTATCGCCTCATGGTGGAGAGCATGGCGGAGGGCACCCTCACTCTCACCCGCGACGGCCTGATCCTGTTCTCCAACGAACGGTTCGCCTCCATCCTTGGGTTACCCCTCGATCGCGTGACCGGCTCTTCCCTGCACGACTTCATCG